>Ga0307474_10002039_pt1 | contig 14526 bp, 17 predicted proteins | sample atmos_gasesECM1C_2_FD_203312 | JGI IMG/M metagenome (GOLD analysis project Ga0307474, IMG submission 203312) | Hardwood forest soil microbial communities from Morgan-Monroe State Forest, Indiana, United States - atmos_gasesECM1C_05 | ecosystem: Environmental > Terrestrial > Soil > Temperate... | reverse complement strand
CCAGCTAGACAGAAACGTAACCGCTGGCCGGCCAGTCCGGCGGGTTCTCGTACAGCGGGCGGAGGAAACCGAGGTCCACGCCGTCGCCCCTTCCTGTGTGACGAACATCCGTTAGGTCCGTTACCAGAAGCCATACACGCAAAACGCGCGCGGTTTAGAGCGAATTGATGGGTTAGCCGCGAGACGGAAGGGAAGCGGATGGCGAAACCGGCTTCGCGGAAGGACTCAGATGACCACCCATGCGACCGACTGGCGCGCGGCCGGCGCGTGCCGTTCCGCCGACCCCGAGTTGTTCTTCCCGATTGCCACAGGCGTCGCAGTAACCGCCACCCAGGTCATGAAGGCGCGACGGATCTGCGCCGACTGCGGGGTCCGGCAGCAGTGCCTGGACTTCGCGATGCAGAACGGTGAGGTGCACGGTGTCTGGGGCGGCACCACGCCGGAAGAGCGGGTCCGGGCCCGGCGCGCGCTGATGCGCCGCGCGCGGCGAGCCCACCGGTCCTTGCAGGAAGCCCGGGCGTCCTGACGCGTCGTGAGGGGCGGCGCGGCGCTCAGCCGAGGCGGCCGCCGGCGGCGTGGCTCTCGATGATCCGCGCCGCTACCTCAGTGACCTTGAGGTGCCGCCGCTGCGACTCGCGCCGCAGGTGCTTGAGCGCCTGGTCGGCGTCGCAGCCGAGCGCGTGCATCAGAATTCCCTTGGCCTGGTCGGTGACCGCGCGGGCGGCCACGGAGTCCTTCAGCTGCGTCGCGGTCCGCTGCGCCTCGCCATAGGCGAGGGTGTTGGCGAACACCGTGCTGCCGAAGCCCGCGACCATCTCCGCCATCGGCACCCCGTCGGCGTCCAGGACACCCGGCCGCACCGCGAACAACGCCAGCACCAGCGTCATCGGCGGGAACTGCCGGACCAGGTGCACCGAGCTGCGCAGGCCGCGGCGCAGTGCCTCCTCGGTCCACTCCGGCCAGCGGTCTTCGAACACCGCGTCCGGGCAGCTCACCGGTTTGCGTTCGGCCACGGCGAGGGCAAGGGGCCCAGCACCCGTCTTGATCTCCAGGTCGACGAGTTCGGCCGGGTCGGGGTGGCTGGCCGCCATCACGGCCAGCTCACCGTCCCGCCACAGCGTGGCGTGCGCCGCCGCGCAGCCGGGCACCTGGCGGACCGCCATCTCGGCCAGCTTGTTCAGCGACTTGGCTTCGCCGTTGGAGAGGCTGACAAGCTCGGTCGCCTCGTGACCGAGATCTTCGACCGTCACACCGCCCCGCCCCTCCGTCGCTTAGCTACTTCTCAGTCTTAGCTACTTCTTAGCAGGATACGCGGGACAGGTCGACCCGGGTCCCCTGGCGAACCCGCCGACGGGCTCGCCAGGCACGGAGGCCGGGGTCGGCTGGCCGGCCGTGGACGGGGCGGCGGAGGCCTGCGCACCCGAGGAAGCGAGCATCAGGCACGTCCGCCCCACGGGCCGCAGCAGGGAGCTGAGTACCAGCGTGCTGACGATGACGACGATCATCGCCGCTATGGCGATGACGCGGCCCCGCCAGGCGACCCGTTTCCTGCCCGGCGCGTTCCTGGCCGGGCGGCCCCTGCCGACAAGAAGTGTCAGCGGCCAACCGAACGGTGGCAGCTGCCACCGGAAGCGCGGCAGCGGTTCGGCGCCGGACGGCGGCTCGCCCTTGTTGAGCGCGTTGAACATCGCGAACTTCGCGGCCAGCGTGGCGTCTTTCGCCAGGCTCTTCCTTATCCCCGCGAGCTGGCGCCGGAGCCGCCATCGTCCGCGCGGGCCGCGCCGTGGCCGGCTACCGCGGGCTGGCAAGGCCATGTCGGCTTCTCCTCTCTAGCTCCGGACCGGATTACTCGGGCCGCAGCAGCTTCGCCGGGGTGATGGGCAGGTCGCGCACCCTGCGGCCCATCGCGTGGTAGACGGCGTTGCCGATCGCGGCGGCGGTCCCGGTGATGCCGATCTCGCCGATGCCCTTGCCGTCGCCGGGCCACAGGTGCGCGTCCTGCTCATCAATCCAGAACGCGTCGAGGTCCTGCACGTCCGCGCAGGTCGCGATGTGATACTGGGCCAGGTCAAGGCCAACGAAGCAGCCGGCCGAGGCATCCACTGCGGTCGCCTCCATTAGCGCCATCCCAAGGCCCATGGTCATGCCGCCGATGAACTGCGACCTGGCAAGCGTTGCGTCGATGATGCGCCCGGCGGCGAACACCCCGAGCAGTCGTGGCACCCGGATCTCGCCGGTCAGCGGGTCAACGAGCACCTCCGCGAACTGTGCGCCGAATGAATGCCGCGCGAACCCCGAGTCCTCCGCCACGGCCGCGGCGGTGTCGGCGCGCCCGTGCGAGCCGTCCTTCAGCAGCGCCTCGCAGGCGGCGGCCACTGCGGATCCCCACGAGGCGGTCCCCATCGACCCGCCGGCGAGCGGCGCAGCCGGCAGCGCGCTGTCACCGAGCTCCACCCGCACCCGGGCAGGCGCCACGTCCAGCACGGACGCCGCGATCTTGCCGAGCGCGGTCCGCGCGCCAGTACCGATGTCGGCGGCGGCGATCCGCACCACGTACCCGCCGTCGAGCGCGTCGGCGGTCGCCGTCGAGGGCCGGCGGCGCGCCGGGTAAGTCGACGCGGCAACCCCGGTGCCTGTGAGCCAGCGGCCGCGGCGGCGGACGCCGGGCCGGGGGTCCCGGCCACCCCAGCCGAACCGGGCGGCGCCCTCGCGCAGGCAGGCGATGAGGTTCCGCGAGCTGAACGGCAGGCCGCTGTCCGGCTCGGCGGCCGGGTCGTTCTTGATCCGCAGCTCCACCGGGTCCATGCCGAGGGCGACGGCGAGCTCGTCCATCGCGGACTCGAGCGCGTACATTCCCGGGGTCTCCCCAGGCGCGCGCATCCACGACGGGGCGGGCACGTTCAGCCGCACCAGCCGGTGCGTGGTGCGCATCGCCGGAGTGCCGTACATGACGCGGGTGCAGGCGGCGGTCTGCTCGGCGAACTCGGTGCGTACCGCGGTGTGCTCGATGACGTCGTGCGCGACGGCGGTCAGGTTGCCGTTCGCGGTGGCGCCTAGCTCAAGCCGCTGAATCGTCGGCGTTCGGTGGCCGGTCAGCGTGAACATCTGCTGCCTGGTCAGCGCCACCTTGACCGGCCGGCCCACCTCCCGGGCGGCGAGCGCCGCCATGATGGCGTGCGGGCGGGTAGTGCCCTTCGACCCGAACCCCCCGCCCACGTGCGGCGAGATGACCCGCACCTGCTCAGGTGGTAGGCCGAGCGTGGCCGCGATCGTGTCCCGGTCCGCGGACGGCCCCTGGGTGGAGTCCCAGATGGTCAGGGCGCCGGCGTCGTCCCACGCCGCGATCGCGGCGTGCGGCTCCATCGGGTTGTTGTGCTGCACGGGCGTCGTGTACGTGACGTCCACCCGCGCGGCCGCGGCCGCCAGCCCGGCGGCCACGTCACCGTAGCCGGTGTCGGTGGGCAGTGCCGGGTTGATCTTCTCCGGCCGGTACAGCCGCGGGTGGTCCGCGCGCAGCACCGCATCGTGCGGCTCCGGCTCGTAGCCGACCCGGACGGCGGCCGCGGCCGCACGTGCGTTCTCGAGCGTGTCCGCCACGACCACGCCGACGAGCTGCCCGCGGTAGGTGATCTGGTCGCTCGTGAAGAGCGCGAGCTCGAAATTCTTTGTCCCGAACGGCCTCGTGGTGACTCCCCCGAGTACCGCGAGCACCCCCGGCATGGCGAGCGCGCTGGCGGCGTCGAACGCGCGCAGCCGGCCGCTGGCGATCGCCGCCAGCACCGGGTAGCCGTACACCGCGTCGGGCACCGGGTACTCGAAGGCGTACTTGGCGGTGCCGGTGACCTTCTCCGGTGCCTCGACCCTGGTCACTGGGACAGCTCCTCGAGCACCGAGACGATCAGGTTGCGGGCCAGCGTGGCCTTGTATTCGGTGCCGGGCAGCGGGCGCGCGTTGCGCAGCTCCTCGTCGGCCGCCCGCGCGAAGGTCTCCCGGCTGGCGGGCAAGCTCAGCGCCGCCCGTTCGGCGGCGTGCGCGCGCCACGGGGCGTGCGCCACGCCGCCAAGGGCCAGCCGGCAGTCCCGCACCCGCCCGTCCTTGCCGATGTCGAGCGCCGCGGCAAGCGAGACCAGCGCGAACGCGAACGACGCGCGCTCGCGCACCTTGCGGTACGTCGAGCGGCCCCGCGGCGGCGGCGGCAGCTCGACCTCGGTGATCAGCTCCCCGGGTGTGAGCACGGTGTCCAAGTCCGGCCTGCCGTCGGGCAGCCGGTGCAGCCCGGGCATCTCCACCAACCGGCCGCCGTCTGGCCCGGCCACCCGGACCCGGGCGCCGAGGGCGGTCAGCGCGACCGCCATGTCCGACGGGTGCGTCGCGACGCAGAACGGCGAGTGTCCCAGGATCGCCATGTTCCCAGTCTCCGCCCCCGGCTCGGCCGCCTGGCAGCCGGACCCCGGCTGGCGCTTGTTGCATGGCATCGTGACGTCCTGGAAGTACGGGCACCTGGTGCGCTGCAGCAGGTTCCCGCCGACGGTAGCCATGTTGCGGATCTGGCCGGAGGCTCCGTTGAGCACCGCGCGGGCCAGCATCGGGTAGCGCTCGCGGACGACCGGGTGGTTCGCCAGGTCGCTGTTGCGGACCCCGGCGCCGACGCGCAGTTCACCGTCGTCGCCCTCGCTGATGCTGCCGTCCACCGCGCCGGTCACGTCGACGACGTGGTCCGGCGCCGCGACGCCGAGCCGCATCAGGTCCACCAGGTTCGTGCCGCCGCCAAGGTAGGCGGCGCCCGGACGGTACTGGCTGACAGCCTCGGCCGGGCTGCCCGCCTTGACGTAGCTGAAGGCCCTCACGACGGGTCCCCGCCGGGAGCCGAGACGGCCATGATGGCCTTGACGATGTTGACGTAGGCGCCGCACCGGCACAGGTTGCCGCTCATCCGCTCGTGGATCTCCCCCGGCGTCAGCGGCGGGTCGGCGGTCAGGTCCTCGGTGACCGCGCTCGGACCCGCCTCGGCGAGCATCCCGGCCGCCGAGCACAGCTGTCCCGGCGTGCAGTACCCGCACTGGAACGCGTCGTGCCTGACGAACGCCTCCTGAAGGGGATGCAGCCCGGCGCCGTCGGCCAAGCCCTCGACGGTCCTGATGTCCGCGCCGTCGTGCGCGACCGCGAGGGCGAGGCACGAGTTGGCGCGACGGCCGTCGATGAGCACAGTGCAGGCGCCGCACTGCCCGTGGTCGCACCCTTTCTTCGAGCCGGTCAGCCCGAGCCGCTCGCGCAGCAGGTCGAGCACCGACATCCGGTTGTCGACCTCGACGGCGCGTGGCTCCCCGTTGACGATCACGGTGACCTGGGATATCTCAGTGTTTTCCATGACGAGCATCGCGTACCCAGGCCGGCCTCGCCTAATCCCGCTGATTTAAATGGCCGGCGACCCCGCATGGCCGCCGAGACCTTATTTCATTAGTGGCAGGTGACCTTGGGGTTCGCACCGATGTAATTGAGCGGGCCCGCAAGAATCGTGACGAACACGGTACTCGCGTGGGCGCAGGTCACCGACGAGCCATAGTATCCACGCTGCCCAGCGGCGACGGCGCCGATAATGAGCCAGATTGCCAGGATAACGGAGCCGAGTCTCATCAGTTCCCTTTCTTAACCTTTTCGATTGTTGGCCCCCCGGCCGATTCCGCTTAGCTACTTCCCCCGGAATTGAGAGATATGCGGATAAAAGTTCATGCCGCGCGGGTCGGTTGGCCTCGATCGGCCGCCGGCTCTGCCATTGAGTCCGCGAGCCTGGCCCGCAGCCGTTTACGGGCGCGGTGCAGCCGGGACATCACGGTCCCGACCGGCACCCCGGTGATTCGCGCGATCTCGGCGTAGCTGTAACCCTCCGCGTCCGCCAGGTAGACCGTCGTCGCCAGGCGGGCGGGCAGCTCGCGCAGCGCCCGCTTGAGCACGGGATCCGGCATGCGGGCCAGCGCGGCGTCTTCGGCCGAGCTCGCGACGGCCGTCCGCTCGGGGACGGACGGCTCGATGGTGTCCAGCGGGAATTCCTGGGGTCGGCGGCGCCGGGCCCGGCAGGTCCCGTAGAACGCGTTGGCCTGGATGCGGTGCAGCCAGGCGCGCAGGTTCGTGCCCGGCTGAAAGGTCGCGAAGCCCGCGAACGCCTTCGCGAACGTCTCCTGCACGAGATCCTCCGCGTCCGCGGGATTCCCGGTCAGCCGTAGCGCGGCGGAGCGCAGCTGCGGCTGGTAGGGCAGCACCTGGTCGGCGAACCGATCCGCTGGCTCAGCGGGACTACTCACCTGTGACCTCCCGGGTAACGGCCTCCCTCCACTACCCGGCTGCCGCGCGCGAAACGTGACAATGCGGGGTATTAGCGACACGCTGAGTGGCCATTGGACGCGGGTCGACGCGGTACCGTCGTTCGTGCCCGGGAAACCCGGAGACTCGCATACCCTTAGTTACGATCTTGCTTGTGCGCGGCGAGCGGTATGAGCATAATGCTGCGTGTTGTGCGCAATTGACCGCGCACGTTTCCCGGGTCCGGAGATGCGGCCCGCCCCTTAGCCTGTGAAGGGCGGTGTCGTCGTGTCCGAAGCGCGTTTTCTCGTGTCCTGGTACGGCCGGACCGCTGTGGTGAGGTTGCCCGCGGAGATTGACCTGACCATCGCCGACGGCATGCGCGAGGCGCTGCTGTCGGTGCTCAACAAGGGCGCGCTCGGCCTCGTGGTCGACATGACCGCGACCACGTTCTGTGATTCGGCCGGCATCACCGCGCTGGTGCGTGCCTCCCGGCGCGCGGAGGCTACCGGGGCAACGATGCGCGTGGCCGCGGTCGGCCAGCCGGTGCTGCGCGTCTTCTCCCTCGTCGGCATCGACCGGCTGATCGACATCTACCCGACGGTGGAGGCTGCCCGCGCGTCCTTGCCTGACCAGGAGGACGGCCTGGTCCGCTGACAGTCGCCTGGCCAGAGCGGGGGCCTGGTCAGGCGACTGTCAGGAGCCCGGCAGGAGCTCAGCCGATCTCGATGGAAGAGGAGCCCGGCAGGAGCTCAGCCGATCTCGATAGAAGTGGAGCCCGGCAGGAGCTCAGCCGATTGCGACTGAGAGCAGCACGTGCACGCCCTGCGGGTCTGACTCCACGGACACGTGGTCGCACAGCCGCCGCAGCAGCCAGCGGCGGAGCCGCTCCGCGTCGCCCTGCCTGGCGCCCCGCGGCCCGTCCGCCTGCAGCGTGCCGTCACCGTGCACCTCGCAGAACGCGCGGTTCTCCGTCGTCCACAGCCGCAGCCTGGCCGTGCACGGCCCCTGCGCGACCGCGCAGGCCGCGGCTTCGCTGACCGCCTGCACGAAGTCCGACAGCTTGGCCATGCCCATTCCGGCACGGGCGCCGAACGCCGCCGCGGCACGGCGGACCGCCGGAATGTCCGCGAACCGGAATGTCTGCTCCGCCAGCGAACGGGCCACCGGAAGAACCGGCTTCCCGGCGTTCGGACCGCGCATCCGTGTGTTCATCGTCGCATCAGCCGTCCTGGAAACCGTCGGCCGGCCGCGGCGGCTCGCCGCTCACGCTCGTCACGATCGTCGCGGCCAGGTCGCGGATCTTGACGTTGGTGTTCTGGGACACCGTCTTCAGCACCGCGAAGGCCCTGTCCTGCGGGCAGCGCTCGGTGGCCATGATCACGCCGAGCGCCTGGTCGATGACCGCCCTGGAGACCATCGACGACCGCAACTGGTCGTTGGTGTCATTGCACGATGCCATCCGCAGCGCCAGCGTCAGCGCTCCCGACGCGTGCCCCGCGAACTGCTCCGCTCGCGCGGTCTCGGCCGGCCCGAACGCGTACGGCCGCCGGGCGTACAGGGTGAGCGCCCCCGCCGGCTCCTCGTCGGCGAACAGCGGTACCGCGAGACACGCGCGGAGGCCGAGCGCGACCGCCTGCCGGGAAAAGTGCGGCCAGCGGTCGTGGACGGCGAAGTCGTCGATGCGCACCGGGCGGCCGTGCCGCATCGCGTACAAGCACGGCCCGTCGCCCATCCGGTACTGGATGTCGTCCGCCTGGGCGGCGAGCTGGTCGGTGCACGCGACGGCGGCGGGCGGGCGCCCGCGCTGCCGCAACGTCATGCCGCAGGACAGCCCGTCGCCCGCCACGCGGGTAGAAAGCACCGCGAGCTCGTGCAGGAACTGCTCCACGCTGTCGGTCTTCAGCAGCGCGTTCTGCAGCCCTAGGAGCTCCGCTGTATGACCTTGATTCTGCACGTCGTCCTCCTACCCGTGGCCAGGTGCTGAAACGTGCCAGGCCGGCGCGCCGGAAGCGCTAGGTGTTGGGGTCCGCCTTGCTGACCTCGGCGAGCGACGACTGCCCGTCGGTGCCTGAGGCGGCGAGATCGCCCATCGACACGATGCCGACGATCTGGCCGTCCTCGATGACCGGGAGCCTGCGGACGGCGTTCTCGCCCATCAGCCGCTGGGCCTCGGTCACGTCAGCGTCCGCGTCTACGCCGACCAGCTTGGCGCTGCACACCGGTCCCACGGGAGAGTCGGGCCCGGCGCCCTCGGCCAGGCCGCGGACCACCAGGTCCCTGTCCGTCACCACGCCGCTGAGCGAGTCGCCGTTGACCACCAGGACGGCACCGACGCCTGCGTCACGCATGACGCGGGCCGTCTCCGCGAGCGTCTGGTCGTAGTAGACGCCGACCGGATCGGGGGTCATGATGTCGCGGATCTTCTTGTCCATGATGTCTATTTCCCTCCAGGTCCGTTGTCCCTGACTCCGCTACCGGCCGCCGACCCGCCTAAACGTCTGACCCCCCGGAGCCGGGGCTCCGGGGGGTCAGACACGCGGGAAGATCCCGGGTCAGCGCCGCAGCAGGCGACGGCGGCGCCGGTAGTGGAGCCGGGAGCGGGGGTGGCTCACGGCGCTGATCAGCAGCGCGGCCACGATCAGGGAGACGATAAAGGTAATGATCGCGTGGCCCGCGCCGAGCAGCGCGAAGGTGACCACGCCGCCCACCAGGGCGCCGACGATGCCGATGAGCACCGTCAGGATGATGCCGATACGCTGCCGTCCGGGGACGAGCAGGTGCGCCACCGCGCCGATCACCAACCCGATGATCAGCCAGGTGATGATGGTCAGGAATGTCATGGCAGCCTTTCCCTTCGGGTCCCTCCGGGGGACTGCCTCCCGATTACCCCGGGCAAACCGGTCTATTCGGTTTCACACCGGCCATTCGGCAGGCAGCGGCGGAACGGCGTTCGCCCGCGCCACCCCCGCGTAGAAGCCGGCGCTGGCCTTGGGGGTCCGGTTCTGGGTCGCGAAGTCCACGTAGACGATGCCGAACCGCTTCTGGTAGCCGTAGGCCCACTCGAAGTTGTCCAGCAGCGACCAGACGTAGTACGCGGCGAGGTTCGCACCGTCATTGACCGCGCGGGCGGCGGCGTGCAGGTGCTGGTGCAGGTACTTGATCCGCTCCAGGTCGTTCACGACGCCGTCGGTGCCCAGGTAGTCCTCGGCTCCGCACCCGTTCTCGGTGATGTACAGCGGCAGGCCGGGAGCGTCCTTCGACAGCCGGAGCAGCAGCTCGTACAGGCCCTCGGGGTCGATGAGCCAGCCCATGTTGGTGTGCTCTAGCTCGAGAGGATCGAACTGGACGACGCCGTCGAGGCCAGGCAGCGCGGGCCCCTCGCCGAGCAGCAGCCTGGCCGGGTCGCCGCGGCGCAGGTGTACGGGGCGGTAGTAATTCACGCCAAGGAAGTCCAGCGGGGCGCTGATGGCCGCCAGGTCGCCATCGCGTATGAGGCCGGCCGGCGGCAGTATCCCGGGGAGGGCGTGCGCGGGGTACCGGCCGTACAGCAGCGGGTCGAGGAACAGGCCGTTCAGGGAGGCGTCGGTGACGCGGGCGGCGTGCTGCAGGTCCTCGGGGGCGTCGGAACCCAGCCGCACGGGGGTCAGGCTGAGGGTGATGCCCACGTCCGTCCCTGCCGGGGTGACGGCGCGCAGCGCGCTGGCGGCCAGCCCGTGCCCGAGCAGCAGGTGGTGGGTGACGGCGGCGGCGACCGCGTTATCGGTCAGGCCGGGGGCGTGCTCGCCAATCCGGTGCCCGTTGTCGGCGACGACGTGCGGCTCGTTCACCGTGATCCACGTCGGTACCCGGTCGCCAAGCGCCTCGCCGACGACGGACGCGTACTCGGCGAGCCGCTGGGCGGTATCGCGGCTGGCCCAGCCGCCCTTGTCCTGCAGGGCCTGCGGGGTGTCCCAGTGGAAAAGCGTCACGCTGGGCCGGATCCCGCGCTCGGCCAGCGCGTCAAGGAGCCGCTTGTAGTAGTCGAGGCCGGCCTGGTTGACCGCGCCCTTGCCGCCCTCGCCGGAGGGGAGGATGCGGGGCCAGGAGATGGAGAACCGGTAGGCCGACAGGCCAAGCGACTTGATCAGGTCCGCGTCCTCGGCGTACCGGTGGTAGGAGTCACAGGCGATGTCGCCGGTGTCGCCGCCGCGCACCTTTCCCGGGGTGTGGCTGAAGGTGTCCCATACCGACGGGCCCCGCCCGCCGGCGGTCGCCGCACCCTCGATCTGATAGGCGGCCGTCGCCGCACCCCAGGTGAAGCCGGCGGGAAATGGAAGATCCTCGCCGGACGACGTAATTGCATCAGTCATGTAACTCCTCCTTGACGTGAACCCTGGCGGGGTTTAGCGTAAGCGCTTACACGGCAGGTTGTAAACGCTTACATTATCGATGGGTTACGAGTTGGTAACGCTGTATGACGTCGCTCGGCACGCGGGCGTCTCGATCGCCACGGTGTCGCGGGTGCTGCACGGGCAGGGGCCCGTGCGGGACAACACCCGCGACCGGGTGCGTTCGGCGATCGATGAGCTCGGCTACGTCCCGGACGGGGCGGCCCAGAGCCTTGCCCGCAATCGCAAGGACGTCATCGGCCTTGTCGCGGTGGAGCACATGGGCCTGAAGCCCGACCAGTATGACATCGAGTCGATGAGCCTGCTGTTCTATGACGCGGTGATCCGCGGCGTCGAGCTGCGGATCCGCGAGAAGAACTGGGCCCTGCTCATCAACTTCCTGCGCGAGGAGGACACGCCGTCGGCCATGGCGCAGCAGGAGTCGGTGCAATCCCGGCTGCTGGCCCTGTCGGGCAAGGTCGACGGCCTGCTCATCGGTGAGGGCATCCTGGCTCCCCAGACGCTGGCCAAGCTGGCCAGGCGGCTGCCGCTAGTGGTCGTGGCCGGCGATACCGCGCAGCGGGCGGTGGACGTCGTGTCGGCGGACAACTGGTCCGGCGCGCACGCACTCGTGGAGCACCTGGTCGTCGACCACGGCAGGCGCCGCCTGTTCCACATCGGCGGCCCGGCGACCGCGCCGGACGCGACGGAGCGGCGGCTGGCTATGGCGGCGGTCATCGAGGCCAACCCCGGGACCGTGCTGACGGGCAGCTTCACCGGGCTGTTCAGCGTCATGTCCGGCCGGGAGGGCACGCTGGCGATGCTGGCGGCCGGCGGGGAACTGCCCGACGCGCTCGTCTGCGCGAACGACCAGATGGCGATCGGCGCGCTGCGCACGCTGTCGGAGCGCGGCATCCGGGTGCCTGACGACATCGCGGTGGTCGGCTTCGACGACATCTTCCCCGCCAGCCTGGCGGATCCGCCGCTTACCACCGTTCATCAACCGATCCGCAAGCTTGCTGAGGTAGCCTGCGACCGCCTCGCCGAGCGGATCAATGACCCGACGCTGCGGCCCAAGCAGCAGCTGCTGCCGACCGAGCTTGTGCTTCGGTCGAGTTGCGGCTGCCCGCCGGGCACCATGGAGCGCTGGGAAGTCAGGCATGTCGCCCGGCGCAAGCCGACGGGCGCGGCAAAGTCCGGCCGCCTCCTGGCAGGCGCCGCAGGTGTGGCCGCCGAGCCACTGACAGCAGAAAGGTAGGTGGCAGGGCGTATGCGGTTCATCCTCCGCCGCCTGGGCTTCTACCTGGTGGCGTTCTGGGTAGCCATCACCCTCAATTTCTTCATCCCGCGCGCCATGCCAGGCAGCGCCGTCGACGCGGTGCTGGCCAAGTTCCCCCAGCTGCTGCCGCCGGCCAGGAAGGCGCTGGAGGCGACGCTGGGGACCGGCGACCAGGGATCTGTGTGGAGCCAGTACCTGACTTATCTCAATCACGTCTTCCACCTTGACTTCGGCGCCAGCCTCAGCAACTACCCGACGCCCGTGACCACCATCGTGGCGAACGGGGTCTACTGGACGATCGGCCTCGTCGGCGTCGCCACGGTCATCGCGTTCATCGTCGGCACCGGGCTCGGCATCCTGGCCGCCTGGCGGGCCGGCGGGCGGCTCGACCATGCGCTGCCGGGCATGATGTTCCTGCAGGCCACCCCGTACTTCTTCCTTGCCCTGCTGCTGATCCAGGTGTTCGGCATCACGTTCCACGTGTTCCCCGTCGCCGGGGCCTACGACGGGATCAACTACACGCCGGGCTGGACCTGGCCCTACATCACCAACGTGCTGGACCACGCGTTCCTGCCGGCCCTCACGATCATCGTGACCTCGGTGGCCGGCTGGATGCTGCAGATGCGCAACGTGATGGTGACCACCACCGGCGAGGACTACGTGGTGGCGGCCCAGGCCAAGGGCCTGTCCGACCGCCGGGTCGTCCTCACCTACGCGGCGCGCAACGCGCTGCTCCCGCAGTTGCAGGGCTTCGGCCTCGCGATCGGGTTCGTCATCTCCGGCGCCCTCGTCATGGAGATCGTGTTCAGCTACCCGGGGATCGGCTACCTGCTGCTCAACGCGGCCGCCAGCAAGGACACCCCGCTGATGCAGGCCATCTTCCTGCTGATCACGGTCGCCGTGCTGACCGCCAACCTGCTCGTCGACATCGTCCTCGTGTTCATCGACCCGCGGGTACGGGCGAGGGAGGTGGCCCGATGAAGGCACTGGCCCGCCTGTGGCGGCGGCTGCCCGGCACCGCGAAAGCCGGCGTCATCATGCTCGGCGTGTTCCTCCTCATCGCCATCATCGGTCCCGAAGTGACCCCCTACAATCCCAGCGTTACCACCCCGCTGCAGGCGGTCGCGCCGTCCGGGGCGCACCTGTTCGGCACCACGCAAACCGGTCAGGACGTGCTATCGCAGTTCCTGATCGGGGTCCGGCTGACGCTCGAGCTGGCCTTCTGGGTCGGCGTGATCGCGACCGCGCTGGCGGTGATCATCGGCGTGACCGCCGCGTACGCCGGCGGGCTCGTGGATGAGCTCCTGTCCCTGCTGACCAACGTGTTCCTGGTCATCCCCGCGCTGCCGCTGCTGATCGTGCTGCTCGGCTTCCTGAACGGCACGAGCGCGGGACAGGGGCAGCTCCCTGTGATCTTGGTGCTCAGCCTCCTCGGCTGGCCGTGGGGCGCCCGGGTCATCCGGGCGCAGGCGCTGTCCATCCGGAGCCGCGATTTCATCGCCGCCACCCGCGAGACCGGTGAGCGGAGCTGGCGCATCATCGGCTTCGACGTCATTCCGAACATGGTCAGCCTCATCGCCGCGAGCTTCGTCAACACGGTGCTCTACGCGGTCGGCGCCTCGGTGGCGCTGGCCTTCATCGGCCTCACCGACCCGAACCAATGGTCGCTGGGCACGATGCTGTACTGGGCACAGCTGGGCAACGCCCTCCAGATCGGCGCGTGGTGGTGGTACGTGCCGCCGGGCCTGGCGGTCGCCCTCCTCGGCACCGCGCTGGTGCTGCTCAACACCGGCATCGACGAGCTGAGCAACCCCCGGCTTCGGGACGCCCGCAGCGCGACCAAGATCGCCAACCGCCGGGTGTGGCCGACCGACCCGACACCGGTCCTCGGCGCGCTGAACGGCCACGGCGGCGGCCTGGCCGGCCTCGCCCGTTCGTTCAGCCGCAAGTCGCTGATCGACGAGGCCGCGGTTGGCGCCGGGAACACGGAGAAGGCAGGTGAGCTCACATGAGCCCCGTCCTGGACATCAAGGACCTGTCCATCGCCTACCAGACTCCGGGCGGTGATGTGCGGGCGGCCTCCCACGTGAACCTCGCGATCAACAAGGGCGAGGTCGTGGGCCTGTGCGGGGAGAGCGGCTCAGGCAAGTCGACCCTCGCCTACGGCGCGTGCCGGCTGCTGCGCCCGCCCGCGGTGATCACCAGCGGCAGCGTGCTGTACTCCGGCGCGCGCACGGGCACGGCGGTGCCGGTGGACATCCTGCGACTGCCGCATGACGACCTGCGCGCGATCCGCTGGCGCGACGTCGCGATCGTGTTCCAGAGCGCGATGAACGCGCTCAACCCGGTGCTGCGGGTCCGCGACCAGATCATCGACGGCATGGAGGCGCACCTGCGGCTGCGGAAGGACGAGGCGCACGAGAAGGCCGCCAGGCTGCTCGACCTCGTCGGCATCCCGCGGGAGCGGCTGCGCAGCTATCCGCACGAGCTGTCGGGCGGCATGCGGCAGCGGGTCATGATCGCGATGGCGCTGGCCGCCGACCCCGAGGTCGTCATCATGGATGAGCCGACCACCGCGCT
>Ga0307474_10002038_pt1 | contig 14528 bp, 10 predicted proteins | sample atmos_gasesECM1C_2_FD_203312 | JGI IMG/M metagenome (GOLD analysis project Ga0307474, IMG submission 203312) | Hardwood forest soil microbial communities from Morgan-Monroe State Forest, Indiana, United States - atmos_gasesECM1C_05 | ecosystem: Environmental > Terrestrial > Soil > Temperate... | reverse complement strand
ATCGGCGGGCTTTACGCCGAGCACGCTCAACGCCACCGACAGCGAGAAGAATGCCATGCCGAACGACATGGCAAACCGCGGCTGCCGGACCGTTGCCCAAATGGGTTGCATGGCCCCCGAGGCCCACGCCTGCGCCTTTTCCAGCCAGCCGATGCGTGGCTGTGGCGCAGAAGCGTTTACCCGCAGGCGTTGGGTGTCAACGCCCGTGGTGGATGCCAGGATATTCGTAACCAGACTGACCGGAGGCTCCACCTCCGTGAGATCCTTCAGCCAGTTGCGGCCCGCCTCAACTTCGGCGAACAGCGGCCCACAAGCGGAACAAATCCGCGCGTGAGCCTGGAACCGGTCGAGCTGAAGGCTGTTTAGAACGCCGTCGAGCGCGTCCGTGAGCAGGCCGTCAAACTCTTGACACTGCATTCCGTTACTGGTCAGGTCGTTTTTGGTGTGATCTGGCATCACATCACCTGCCTATAGGTACGTTGTAGAAGGCGCGCAAGTTCCGCTCGCCCGCGATTTATTCGACTTTTCACAGTTCCCTCCGGCACCCTCAAAACGGTTGCGATTTCGCGATAGTCCATATCTTGTAAGTCCCTTAGAATCACTGCCTCGCGGAGCTCCGGCGACAGCTTGCCGAGCGCCGCGTGAACCGTTTCTCCAACCTCCCGGCTGCGTACGTGCTGGTCGGGAGGCGCAGATTGGTCCTGAATTTGCTCACTGAGCGGCGGCGCGTCCTCATGGGAAGAGGACGCCGCGTCGATCGAGTCGGTCATGCGATCTTGCTTGGTCCTGCGGAAGTGATCGACTAGCAGGTTGCGGGTGATTGTGGTCACCCAAGTGACGAAAGCACCCTTCGAGCTGTCATAGCTCCCCAAGGTGCGATACATCTTGATGAAGACTTCCTGAGCCAGGTCCTCGGCGTCGTCGGCAGATCCAGCGAAGCGATAGCAGATGTTATAGATACGCCGGTTGTAGGTTTGGACGATTTCTTCCCAGGCAGCGGCGTCACCGGCTACACACCGGCGCACCAGCATCGCCACTACCTGGACATCTTCCAACCGACGCTCCCCGGAAAGCCTGGACCTTGCTCAACCTAAAACAAAACGCTCATTCAAATAAAGGCCTGTCATTCCGACAGGCGCTTCCCCTTCCGTCTAGCAAGGGGAAGCACCGTGAAGGACCATGCTGCTTCCCGCGCGCGGGCTACAGCTCTCTCACAAGACAGTACGCGGATGTACTCCCGCAAGTTCGCCGGAGTAACGATCACAGCCGCAAGTTATTCGAAACAGGGCATTGTAGCAGTGGTGGGAGGGAGTAAAGCCGAATGGGTTCGAGAGATCGCGATCAGGCCCGAATAGCTGGATGTCGCCTACGCAGCTCACTCACCAGCTGCGTAACATCTTGAAGAGCAGATTGCGCCCTATTTCCCCGCCACAAACGGCGGAGCGGGATAGTCGGGCAGCTTATCCTTGTTGGCCGTCACGCGCTTCACTTCCAGCTCGTCAAAAAGAAACGCTGGATTGACGATGCTGTGTGGAACATTCAAGGCGTGATTCTCCACGTTGAAATCATTGCCCGCGGCGACTAGATCGTTACGCATAGCGCGGGCGTCGAGATCCCCGAAGCTGCCGCCGCGCACCAACTCTTCGTGCGCGTCCTTCACCCAAATTTTGTAGAGCAAGCGCGGCATGCGCTGCGGGCCCAGAGTTTCCGCATAATAGCCGTAGGGAAGATCCCGCTGCCGGCAGAGTTCGATCAGCTTCTTCTTCAGTTCCCCCAGGGGCAAGCCTTCCGAGGCGGTCACAATCAGGTTGCCCAGACTGGGTCCGGGTGGATTCGCAGGAATTTTCGCGCGCCCATGACCGTTGGACGCTGGAAAATCGCGAATCGGCTCGCGTCCGACCAGATAGCTGATCAACTTGCCGTCCTCGATTACCGAGACCCGCTGCGCCTTCACTCCCTCATCGTCGATAGCATAGTTTCCAATCAAGCGCCGGCCTTTGAAGGAATCAACGGTCGGGTCATCCACTACTGACAGAAAATCTGGCAGCACCCGAGTCTTGTAACTCGAGGCGAAGTCTCCCGTCGTCCGAGCCGTCTTGCCCAGCTCAGGCCTTCGACCAAGGATGTGCTCTCCGACCAGGTCAGAGAAAACCATAGATGCGGCGTCAGCCGAAAAAAGCACCGGGCCCCGGTATTCCTCATCGGCAAGCGGAGCCTCGCGCAAAGCCTTCAGCGTGCCCAGCAACCCGGTGGCTTCGCCGCGAAAGTCTTCTGCGGAAGGCAATTCTTGTAGGCTCGCCACAGTGTAGGCGTGCGAACGTTCCAGCTTCATGCCGTCCGGCGCCTGAGTGCTTTCGGCAATATTCATCTCATACAGGCTGTAGCCATTGCGAATGATGCTGCCTTCGGAATTCACGAAGTAACGATTGATCGCCTGGAACCTTAGGGACGCATCCGCGGATTGTAGTAACGGATCTTCCTTGTAAACCGAGGAAGCATCCTGTAGCGCAGCCAGCCAAGGCTTCAGATCGAAATCAAGTTTCACCAGTGAAGCGAGAGATTGCGCAGGCTCTGCGTGGGCAAAATCATCCACCGGCTGGTCGGGAGTGGTGTACTGCTTCAATTGAGCCTGCTTGGCGGTGAGCCCCTGGGCGGCGGCTTTGTAAGCCCGATCTGTCGCTTCCCATACCTCGTGCCGCATGGCAATCGGATCCTCATCGAGAGGAACAACAGAAATTGCGCCTTCGGCTTGAGTGCCGTAATAGCTATCTTGCTTGTAATCCCCGATGCGGACCAATACTCTCAGAAAGCGGAAGTGACTTCGCAAATTAGTGCGCAACGAACCATACGCGGCCTCGGCGTCGTATTCATTTACATCGAAAACGCGATACTCGATGTAGTAGGGCGCGGCTACCTGATCCAACTTCAGCGACTCCTTAGAGCGCTTTAGCTCAACCCTCATCGCCTGCAACACCGGATCTTCCGATATCGCTGTATCCCCTTGTTCGACACAAATGGCAGGCGTGCTGATGGCAAGAAGAAGGAGAAGAAGAAGGAAAAAAGCCGGTCGGCGGGTCAGTCTGGGCATGATCTGCAAGTTCACTGTTGGCCTCCAGACTTCACGGGCTGAGCAGCTTCCCATGTTTCAAAGCCAGGAGGAGCAAGAATCGGGGGCCGATTCAGTGAATGCGCCCGCTTCTGCACTTCTATCTCCGAGAACAGCATAGCTGGCGCCGCTGCCGAGACCGGCACGGAACCGGATTCGGCTCCGCACACCCCGTTAAACACCGCTCGCTTATCGCCAGTAAGCAGAACCCGCTGCATTGCAGCCAGAGGAGTGCCCACGATATCCACTCCACGCACCAGTTCGTCCGGACGGTCGTCCGGATAAACTCGCCACACCAACACCGGCAAGACTTGGAATGCCTGCGGCATACTCCGTTGCGTCAAAGTAAATCCGCCCTGAATGTCTTCGAAATAGAGTCCATAAGGTTTAGCCTGCTTCTTGATCTCGTCCTTGAGTTTCTGGCGCAATTCGGAATCCTTCACCGTCTTCGAAGAAGTAACGATCAGATTTCCTTGGCGTCCAGTAGACATGAGCCCAGGCTGCGAGCGCCCGTGGCCGTTGGACTGGCTAAAGTCCTTGATCGGCATGCGTGACATCAGAAAATTCTTGAGGATGCCATCCTGGATCACATCCACGCGTGCAGCCGGCATACCCTCGTCATCGTATTGATACCAGCCGCTTAGCTGCACGCCGTCGAGCGTCCGTAGCGTAGGATCGTCGGAAACGCTGAGAAATTGAGGTAGAACCGCCTGATTGACCTTCTTGGTAAAGGTCTGCCCCTCTTTTTCGCCGCGCTGGCGATGACCTTCAAGCCGATGACCAAGCACTTCATGGAAGAAAACGGCAGTTGCCCGTCCAGAGAGCAGTGCTGGCCCATCAAAGGGCTCGGCCACCGGAGCCGCACGCAGTGCTTTTAGGTCGGTAGCCATTTTCTCGACACGAGCGGCCACTTCAGATTCTGCCGGCAACTGCTCCAGGGTCTCAGCCTGAAACGTTTCCACACGCATCAACTCCATACCGTCGTCGGCACGGGTTTCGGCGTCAACGCTTACCCTCAGCATCGCGCTGGGGGTCACTACCTGCGTCCCTTCGCTCGAAATGTAATGGCTATGCGTTCGCTCGATCGTAGCCATCACCATCGAGTTGTAAACGTAGGGATACTTTCGGAAGTAAGACGAGACTTGGCGCACCAACGTCTCCAGCTTTTGTTGCTCGGGTGGTGCGCCAATGCCGCCATAGTCCGTGTGAGTTTGTGGAATTTCCTTGGAAAAATCCGGAGACGTATCCTCTTCCTGCGCGTTCACCTGGGTGCTGGTTTTCACATTCGCAAAGGCGCGCGCAGCCTTGCGGTACTCTTCGCAAGTGAGCCGCCAAAGCACCCGCGCGATGGCGTTGCGGTCGTCCTCCAACGGAAGAGTTCCGGAAATAATGGCAGACGAGCGGTTGTCCTCGTGGGCATTATCGAGCGCCGGAGTTCCGATGCGGATGATCACGTCAGCGGATCGTCGGCGAACAAAGGTTGAACTGAGTAAGCTGCCTTCGCTGGCAATGGCAAATACCAGGCTCTTGTCCTGCACCGAATAGCTGAGGAAATAAGGCGCGGGATCGAGTTTGGCGAGACTGTCATGAGCCCGCCGCAATTCCTGCTGCATGGTGGAGAGCAGCACGTCATTTTTCGGGGTGGATGGGGAAGAGGCCAAACTGCCCGCGGGAGTAAGGCAAATCGAACAAGCCAAACCGAATACACTCGTGCGAAGTAAATTCTTCATCACAGAAAAGTTGACCTTTCGCGGGGCGAGAGGAAGCTTACCAGACACAAGCAAGGCAGGGAAGATCGAGATACCGTTCGCCTGTTACCAAAGATAAAGGAATCAGCATCTCCCGCTGGTGAGTAATCCACGGTCACCGGATTCCCGAACGCGGCCGGGTGCGCGCCGCGAGATCAAAGGGCGGGAACACCATTGCTGGATTGATGCCCCTTTTGCGAAGACGCTGACCAGTGGATGGAGGCCTACCGCCAATTCTGGCAACAACGCTTGGAGGCATTGGAGGTTTAAGCAGCGCGAAAGCTCAAAGTTTCGAAGAAAGGAAAGGTACGTGGAACGCTCGACGATGCCAGACGCCGCGTGGTCGAAAGGCGGCGAATGCCGGCGCCACGCGAGATCGTCTACGAAGCTTGGATTGATGCGAATGGAATTCGGGAATGAGTCCCGGGGAAGTGATTTCCGTCGAAGCCGTGCTCGATGTCCGCGTGCGCAGGCTCGTTCCGAATCGTCATGAAGAGCGCGAGCGCGAGCACGTGCACATTGGGACCTATCAAGTGGTGGAACCGGCGTCGAAATTGGTTTTTACCTGGGCCGCGCCGGAGACTCCAGAAGAAATGACGCTGATGTGGTGTCTACCGACTACCGCATGATGGCTACGAACCAAGGCCGACGTGTGGCTTAGATGACACCATCTAAGATCTGCCGCGCCCTACTCGCTGGTGAAGTAATCCACCGTCACGGGGTTCTCGAACAGCGAATAGTCGCGCGTGACCACGGTGATGCCGCTGTCGGTAACGAAGTAACGGGAGCGGTCCGCCTCTGTGTCATAGCCGATTGTGGTGCCCTCAGGCAGATGCACGTTGCGGTCGATGATGCAGCGGCGGATACGGCAATGGCGTCCCACGGCGACATGCGAAAACAAAATGGAGGCGTCCACTTCGGAATAGGAATTCACCCGCACGTCCGGCGACAGCACCGAGGTCTTGACCAGCCCGCCCGAGACGATGCAACCGTTGGACACGATGGAATCGAGCGCAGTGCCCATCCGATCTTTCTCGGCAAAAACAAATTTCGCCGGCGGATACTGCCGCTGATGCGTGCGGATCGGCCACTCCTGATCGTACAAATTGAAGATCGGCGACACTGAAACGATGTCCATGTTGGCTTCGTAATAGGCCTCGAGCGTGCCTACATCGCGCCAGTACAACGCTTCTTTTTTATTTTCGTCGATGAAGTCGTAGGCGAAGACACGATAGTCGTCGACCATCTTGGGCAAAATATCTTTTCCGAAGTCGTGGCTGGACGCGGGATCTTCAGAATCTTTCAGCAGCACAGGGATGAGGACGTCGGCATTGAATAGATAGACGCCCATCGATCCAGCGACTTTCTGCGGGTTCCACGGGGAACGCAGTGCGGTCGTAGCCGGCTTTTCTTCAAAGCCATTGATGCGGCCGTCCTTGTCGACGTCGACAACGCCGAAGCGAGAAGTCTCCTCGAGATCGATCTGGATGGTGGCCAGCGTAACATCGGCAGCGGAATCCTGATGCTGCTTCAGCATCTTGCCGTAATCCATTTTGTAGATGTGATCGCCGGACAGGATGAGCACGTACTTGGGCTGCTCCGAGCCGATGGAATAGATGTTCTGATAAACCGCGTCGGCTGTGCCCTGATACCACTGATCACTGACCCGCTTCATGGGCGGAAGGACTTCGACGAACTCTCCCACTTCGCGGCCCAGAATGTTCCAGCCTTCGCGGATATGGCGGTTCAGCGACAGCGCCTTGTACTGCGTCAGAATGTAAACCCTGCGCAGATCAGAGTTGAGGCAGTTGGAAAGTGTAATGTCGATGATGCGGTACATTCCGCCGAAGGTGACGGCGGGCTTGGCGCGATCGCGGGTTAAAGGATAAAGGCGCTCTCCGGCGCCGCCTGCTAGAAGGACTCCGAGTGTGTCTTTCATCGGACTGCCTCTGACTCGTGTGCGAACCCCAGGAAAAAGAACGAAGCTCTTAATTGCCCACGGAAAACAGTAGATGGTAGCACAGCGAGGTGAGTTGCCGCGGTGTCGTCGGAAAGTCAGGGAAAGTCAGCTGGCGGAATTTTTTGATACTACCGGCCGCCATCCATGTCTACCCTCAAGGCTGGCTCAGGGGTTGAGCGAGCAAGAAACTTTTGAAGAGGTCCGGCAGACCCGGGCGCGCCAGGGATTATTTTTCTTCCTCGATCTTGATACGCAGCGATTTGAGAAACTTGAGGTCCTGATCGTTGATCTTGAATTCGGGATTTGTCGACAAAGTGGTGACCAGCGACGTCTTGTCGGAGGTTTTCTCGCCCTGCTTGCTGACCCCGATGGTGGCCTCAAGGACTAGAAAGATGTCGTACCCCCCTTCCTTAATCCGCGAGACGACTTCGGCGATCTGTTCAGAATCGGAGAGAGATTCGTTGATGGCTTCGCCGAGTTCCTTCATCAAATCTTTGAGTTGTTGGTCCACGTAATCCCCCGATCATTGTCCATCTGAAACGTCAGTCTCAAACCTGCCACTGGATGTTTAGATGCCTGCAGCCGCTGAACGGTTTCGATGGCGGCGGCAGGTTTGCGTCATTGTAGCGCCAGAGACTGATAAAATCGAGGCCGTGACTAAGGTTTCTACAGCACGGAAGTTAGGGGTGGTGGCGCGCGTAGCAACCCAGCAGGCCAAGCGCAGCCGCACCGTGCGGGCGGCAACACGTGCCGCGGCCACCACGGCGAACGCATTCGGACGGGTGCTGCACCAGCTCTGGCTGGAGATTGCAGGAGTTGTCTTCCTGATCATGGCTCTGGGTTTCGCTGAGGCCACGGTAAGGGAGTATGGGAAATATCACGCGGGACAGGCGGGGTTTGGACGCGTGGTGGTTGCAATCTGCTTCACCGTGGCGTTCGCGTGGTTCGGAGTGAGCTCGTTCTGGAGGGTGCGGCGGAAGGAAAAAAGGAGTGAAAGGCGAGCTTCATAAGCCGTACGGCGCTCCTGCCGATTCCTCACCAACCGATGCCGCTTCGCAGCGGCGAATACTCTCCAGGCGGGAACGGTGCGGCGCCAATACTTGCTAATTCATGGCTAACAGAACCAAATTCGCGGATGAGAAAAGCAACGGAGTGGTAGAGACGTCTTCTCACATTCAAGTGAAACCGCTATACACTCCCGCGGACCTCAAGGGCTCAGACTACGAGAGCGAAGTCGGCTATCCCGGCGAGTATCCATTCACTCGCGGCGTGCAAGCCACCATGTACCGCGGGCGTTTGTGGACCATGCGGCAGTATGCCGGTATGGGTGACGCCGAAGAATCGAACAAGCGCTACAAATATTTGCTGGCGAACGGAACCACGGGACTCTCAGTGGCGTTCGACTTGCCGACGCAGATCGGAATGGACTCGGATCATGCCCTCGCCGCCGGCGAGGTCGGCAAAGTCGGCGTGGCCATCGATTCCATCGAAGATATGGAGCGCCTGTTCGCTGGCATCGAACTAACCAAGATTTCAACATCGATGACCATCAATGCAACCGCGTCGATTCTGCTGGCGTTGTACGTGGCGGTGGCGCGTCGGCAGGGTGCGGACGTCCGGCGCCTTTCAGGCACTGTGCAGAACGATGTGCTCAAGGAATACATTGCGCGCGGAACCTATATTTATCCGCCACGGCAGGCCCTGCGCGTGATCACGGACATGTTTGCCTGGACGAAAGAACACGTGCCGGAGTGGAATACGATTTCGATTTCCGGCTATCACATGCGCGAGGCGGGGTCGACGGCTGTGCAGGAAGTGGCTTTCACTCTCGGCAACGGCATGACCTATGTCGTGGCGGCGATCCAGGCCGGACTGGATGTGGACGAGTTCGCACCTCGCCTCTCCTTCTTTTTTAACGCGCATAACAATTTCCTGGAAGAGGTTGCCAAGTTTCGCGCCGCGCGACGAATGTGGGCACGAATCATGCGCGAGCATTTCAAGGCCAGGAATCCGAAGTCCTGGATGCTGCGCTTTCATACGCAGACAGCCGGGTCGACGCTGACGGCGCAACAGCCGGAAAATAATATTGTGCGCACGGCGATTCAGGCGCTGGCGGCGGTGATGGGAGGGACGCAGTCGCTGCACACGAACTCCTATGACGAGGCGCTGGCGCTGCCCACGGAGCAGGCTGCTTGCATTGCCCTGCGCACTCAGCAGGTGATCGCCTACGAGTCTGGCGCAGCGCAGACCATCGATCCGCTGGCGGGGTCGTATTACATCGAATCGCTGACCAGTGAGATCGAGAAGCGCGCAGCCGAGTACTTGGGGAAGATTGAAGTCATGGGCGGAATGCTGATGGCGATCGAACGCGGATTTGTGCAGCAGGAGATTCAAAACGCGGCTTATGAGTCACAGCAGGCTGTGGATCGTGGAGACTCGATTGTTCTAGGTGTGAACCGGTTCGAAGTGGAAGACGAGAGGCCCATCCTCATTCAGAAGATCGATTCAACGCTGGAACCGAAGCAGATCGAACGCGTGCGAGCCCTCCGGGCCCGGCGCGATCCCGGTCCTTGCCAGGCGGCCCTGCAGGGGGTCGAGGATGCTGCCCGCGCGGGCGACAATGTTATGCCGAAGATTGTCGCGGCGGTGGAAGCCTGCGCCACCGTGGGCGAGATTTCCGATGCCATGCGCCGAGTCTTTGGCGAATACAAAGAAGCTGTGGTGATCTGAACTTAGATTGAGTCTGAGTCAGACTGTAAGGTGCATCCCTAATTTACAACAGCCCGGCACGAGGAGTGCTCGCAGAGCGACCTACATCCCTGCTGCCAGCTCCCATTCGCTCACCAACTGCAGTTCGATCCAACCTTCCACCGGCAACGCATCCCCGGGCAAGCCGTTATGCCAAAGGCTGAAGCGCAGCCGAAGCCAGCCAGTCGGTGCGACGACTGAGCCGCCACCCTTAGATCGACTCACAGTTCCACTTCCTCCCTCGGTATCTGCCGCTGAAACCGGGTTCGCCAGTAGCCAACTCAGGGGCAACCTGAATTCAAAGTTGCGCAGCAGTGATGCCTTGGCGCTCTCCTCACTCTTGTGAGGCGAAGAGGGCAACGGTTCTTCCCGCCTCTCAACCTTCCACTCTGTTAGCTTGCGGTCTCGCACTTTGGCGTCGAGGCGCAGAGTCCGCCGGGGGCGCACTTCACTGTTTGCCCACGATTCCAGATTCACCACCAAATCAAACTCCATATCCGGAACCGGACCGGCAAAATCCAAGCGTCCGTAAACGAACGTGCTGTCGATTCCCGCATAAACGGAATCCAGCATGAATTGTTTTCCGTGCATAGCTCCGGCGCGCTGATCGGCAGTAAAAATTGCCGCGCCCATCCACTCGAAGTAGCGAATCTTGTCGCCCAGCACTCGGGGATGGATGTATGCCGTCTGCGGTGTGAAGGCCGGACGCACCTCTCCGCCAGTGATCGGCTGGGCCAGGTAATCCGGGGGCGTCGCACCCAGGGCCTGGTAGATGTTCGAAAGATGTTTGCGGTAAAGCTCATCAAAGTCGCGATCATTGGCCGAGTGATGCTCCGGGCCATACCACCAGTTCCAGTCGCTGCCCTCGGCAATCATGATCTCTTCGAAGGCTAATTTTCGTTGCACTTCGCTGGCCCGGGCCGCATTCTGTGCGTAAAATTCGCGCGCGTGGTGAAGATAGTCCCAGGCACGATTATCTTCTGGAGCCCCGATCCAGACATCGAAGTTCGCATTGATCCATGATCCCGGGACCAGGGACTTCAAGGGCGAAGCGTTGGGATGCCGCGAAATCGCTTCCGAGACAGTGACTGCTTCCAGCCCGGCCTCGCGCTGCAGAGCATCATAAAATCGCCGGAGAAATTCCCGCCCGGATTTCGGATAATATTCCCAGGCATTCTCCCCATCGAGGATCACCGACACCACCGCATCACGGCCTTGGGAAAGGACCGGTTGAGCCGCGTCTTTGATATTGCGCAGCAGATGACGGGCCGCATCCCCGGGATCCATTCCCGAATACACAAAGCCAATCATGTCCGAAATGGTGTGGTCTCGAAACACCAAGTGCATTTCGGCCTGACCGTTTTGATAGTGGTGGATGTTGTAAAGCCGCTCCGCGAGATGCGCTGGAAGATGGCCGTTTCCCTCGCGATGAAAGAAGACTCCGGTGCTGCGGCCGAGCACGCCTTCGTCAGTTGCCATCCACTTGATGCCGAGGCTGTGAGCAATCGCCAGCGCCTCTTCCGAAACGCTGCCTTCCGACGGCCAAACGCCCAGCGGCCGCAATCCGAATACTTGTTGATGAAGATCAAGCGCCCGAACCAGTTGCTCACGCGCGTCTTCCGGATGACGAAACCGGTTCTGTGGCAAGGGCAAGCCCGGGGACGAGACTGCGCCCGCATTGCTGTCGCAGACCAAAGGCAGAATCGGATGATAAAAGGGGGTGGCCGAAATCTCGATTGATCCCTTTTTCGCGGCGTCGGCATAGGCCGGTAAAACCTTGCCCAGCAATTCCCGCTCACGCGCAGTCACAAAACTCTGGTCTTCGAGCGAATAGTTGCGCTCCTTTTTGATCAGCGCAGCAACATCTTTATCTTCCAGGAAGAATTCGTCGAACCATGCGACCTGCGACAGCACCTGCAAGTCGGTGAAATCCCGAGGTTGAAAATATTTTTCCGCCTTTTCGGCCGAAAACCCGTGCTCGCGAAACTTCTCCCAAAGGTCGCGGTAGCGCGGGTAGCGGCCAATCACATTCGTCGGGTTGGCCTGGAAGAGATATTGCAGCGCAAAGAGCCGCTCCTGCAGAGTCAAGTCGTTGGCTGGCTTGGCTGCGACCCTTAGAAAAGGATCCTGCGCCGTCCCGGCAACGTAGTCCTGAATCTGCGTGATCAGCGATGGCACCAGATTGAAATTTTGGTGGACATGGGGAAACTCATCGAGCAGCTTCACCATACCGTAATAATCCTTGAGGGCATGCAGCCGCACCCAAGGCAGACGATACTCCCCCGTCACCAAGTCCTTGTAGAAAGGCTGGTGCTGGTGCCAGAGCAGGATCAGACGCAAGGCGGGCATGACAGGAACGGTCAGTCTAGCATGTCGCCTCACCTCCGACGGCGCGCCGCTGGGCGTGTCGAATACGTTCGGCGGTCGGTCGGGGAGCCGGCATTTCAACGCTCCGCGTACCCCACTCTCTGTATGTGCCGCCATCCGAGTCTTCCGGTACACTAGGACTCGAAAATGCCTGAAATATCCATCCCCCCGACTTCTGATAAGCCCACCCTGCTCTCCGATCAGGACCTCTACTTATTCAACGAGGGCAGTAACTATCGTATGTACGAGACCATGGGCGCCCACGTAGTCACGCGTGACGGGCAGGCGGGCGCCATTTTCAGCGTCTGGGCTCCAAATGCTCGTCTAGTCTCGGTGATTGGAAGCTTTAACTCCTGGGGTGCGCGAAGCAATCTGCTCGAACACCGCGGAGACTCCGGCATCTGGGAAGGATTTGTTCCCGGAGTAAACAAGGGTGCGCTCTACAAGTTCCACATCGAGTCGACCCGCCACAGCTATCACGTCGACAAAGCCGATCCTATCGGCTTGCTTCACGAAAAACCTCCACGCACGGCGTCCGTTGTGTGGGACCTCGACTACCAATGGGGCGATCACGACTGGATGGAAAAACGTTCGGGACGCAACTCGTTGCGTGCTCCGCACTCCATCTATGAGGTCCACCTGGGATCCTGGATGCGCGTTCCCGAGGAGCACAATCGTCCGCTGACCTACCGCGAGACCGCGCCGAGGCTGGCGCAATATGTCGAGCGCATGGGATTTACACACGTGGAATTCATGCCGGTGATGGAACATCCTTTCTATGGTTCCTGGGGATACCAGACCACTGGCTATTTCGCCCCCACATCGCGCTACGGCACGCCACAGGATTTCATGTATTTGGTCGACTACCTGCATCAGCATGGCATCGCCGTCATCCTGGACTGGGTACCTTCGCATTTCCCTTCCGACGCCCACGGACTGGCTTACTTCGACGGTACACATCTCTACGAACACGCGGATTCACGGCAGGGTTTCCATCCTGACTGGAAGACGCACATCTTCAACTACGGACGTACCGAGGTGCGAAGCTTCCTGATGTCGAGCGCGATGTTCTGGCTCGACAAATACCACATCGACGGCTTGCGGGTGGATGCGGTTGCGTCGATGCTCTACCTCGATTATTCCCGCAAAGAGGGAGAATGGATCCCCAATAAATTTGGCGGACGCGAGAACCTGGAGGCCATCGAGTTCCTCCGCCGTTTCAATCAGGAAGTCTATAAAGAGCATCCTGACATCCAGACCACGGCGGAAGAGTCCACTTCATGGCCGATGGTTTCGCGGCCGGTGTATTTGGGCGGACTGGGTTTCGGCATGAAATGGGACATGGGATGGATGCATGACACGCTGGAATATTTCAAGCAGGATCCCATCCACCGCAAATATCATCACAGCAAGCTCACTTTCCGGATGCTCTATTCGTTTCAGGAAAACTTCGTGTTGCCGCTGTCGCACGATGAAGTCGTTCACGGCAAGGGGTCGCTTATCGGCAAAATGCCTGGCGACGAGAAAAATCGCTTTGCCAACCTCCGGCTTTTGTTCGGATACATGTACGCTCAGCCGGGGAAAAAACTGATGTTCATGGGGTGCGAGTTTGGGCAGGTCCGCGAGTGGGCCCACGACAGCAGCCTGGAGTGGCACGTGCTTCAGTATCCAGTCCACAGCGGTGTACAGCAGTGGGTAGCACAGTTGAACCGGCTCTACCGCGGCGAACCCGCCATGCATGTGCTTGATAACAACGCCGCCGGCTTCGATTGGGTGGACTGCAACGATAACCTCACTAGCACAATCTCACTACTGCGCAAGACCGAATCCGCGAAGGACACAATTCTTATCGCTTGTAATTTCACGCCGGTAACCCGTGTGGGCTATCGTGTCGGCGTGCCGCATGGCGGCTACTGGCGGGAATTGTTGAACAGCGATGCTTTGGAGTACGGCGGCACCGGGGTCGGGAACCTGGGCGGAGTTCATGCTGAAACTGAACCGGCTCACGGGCGTCCATATTCCCTAAAGCTGACTCTGCCGCCGTTAGCAGCGTTGTTTCTCAAGGCTGGATAACGAATCCATCCGCCGATACACGCCTCCAAACCCCGTGCTAGACTGCCGTCAGAAGCGTCCCGATGCGGATTCTTACCCGCTACATCCTCCGCGAAGTCAGTTCACACGCCCTCATCGGCGCGGCGATCTTTACCTTCGTGCTCTTCACGCGCGACCTGGGACGCATTCTTGAACTCGTAGTCCGCGCCAGCGCGCCGCTGCCCAGCGTGGCTGAAATTTTCTTCTACACCGTGCCACTGGCGCTCACTTATACGATCCCGATGAGCGTGCTGGTGGGGATTCTTATTGGTCTGAGCCGTCTCGCCGCCGACAGTGAAATCACTGCGATGCGCGCCAGCGGCTTGGGCGTGTGGAGCTTTGGCCGCGTGCTGGCGATCTTCGTTGTCGGCGCATGGTTGCTGGCGCTGATCAACGGACTTTATCTCGCACCGTGGTCGCTGGCTTCGCTGGGACATCTCGAGGATCAACTCAAAGGCTCGCAAGTTTCTTTTGAAGTCCAGCCCCGGGTCTTCTACGAAGGGTTCCC
>Ga0307474_10002033_pt1 | contig 14535 bp, 7 predicted proteins | sample atmos_gasesECM1C_2_FD_203312 | JGI IMG/M metagenome (GOLD analysis project Ga0307474, IMG submission 203312) | Hardwood forest soil microbial communities from Morgan-Monroe State Forest, Indiana, United States - atmos_gasesECM1C_05 | ecosystem: Environmental > Terrestrial > Soil > Temperate... | reverse complement strand
CTTGCACCCGCTCAAATCCCGGCACTTCAAAAATAATCCGGTCATAGTAAATTCCATAGCCGCCGCGAATGACCGTTCTTCCCCTGCCAAACGGGTCGTAGGCAAATCCGACGCGCGGCCCGAAATTTTTCTTGTCCGGATGGTGATGCAGGTCGATCACGTTGGCCATCCACACGCACGGACTGGTCGGTTGTTCGGTCAGATTTGGGCAGGGGCCGTAGTCGCTGCTGGTCCCGGTCGCGTCGGTATCGTAATCCCAACGCAACCCCAAGTTGATCGTCAAATTGTGGGTAATCCGCCAGTCATCCTGCGCGTAAAGCCCGACGTAGCTGTTGGAAATATGCGGGATGGGGACCGGTTGAATCGGCGCAGCGCTCTTGATCGCCGCGGCGATCGGAATATCAAGGTCGTTCGGCAGACCTGGTTGTCCATTAAGGTTCGCGAATCCGAAATCCGCAGTGAGAATGACACTGCCACTGCCGAACACGTTGATCTCCCCAAAAACATTTGAATATTCGTACTGGCCACCGAAGTGGAAGGTGTGTTTCCCGTTGACCCAAGTAAAGTTGTCCTCGACCTGATAGCGGTTCAGGTGCGTGCTTTGCGGCACGTTGAAATTCACGCCGTCGGCCAAGTCCGGAAAGATCAGCTCATTGGTGAGCCCCAGATCCGGAAACGTAGTGGGGAGGCTGTTTGGGAATTCGGGAATCACGTTCAAGAACGTGTTGAATTGAAAAAGTACGTTGTTCACTTTGGTCGACGAAATTGTTTTGGTCCAGCCGGTAACAATGGAATTGAACCGATTCAACGAATTCTGGCGCTCGGTATCCGAAAGCAGTGGAGTTACGCTGGCCGCGCTGGCCGCCGCAGTATCCGTGGAACGGTTGAAGGAATACCGCGCCATCAAAGTGTTGGAGCTGTTGACCTGGTAGTCAAACCGCGTGGAGACCAACGCGTCGCGAAGTGGCGCCGGCGCGTAAGTGTGCAGGATCACGTTGTCTGCCGGATCGGCTCCATATTGACGCTCCCCGGTGGGGATCACCGCGTTTTGGTTGCGGTATTCGGCGGAAGCAAACCACCACATTTTGTCGGTCTTCACCGGTCCGCCGATCGAACCGCCGAATTGCTCGCGGTTAAAAGGCGGTGGCGGGAAGGAGTGGTCAAACGTCGCCGGCAGGGCCTGCAGGTGCCCATTGCGCTCGTAATCGAAAAGCGAGCCGTGATACTGGTTCGATCCGGATTTTGTAATGATATTAATGATGCTGGTGCCCGAACGCCCGGCTTCCGCAGTGAATCGGGCCGTGGCGATCTGAAATTCCTGAATCGAATCCTGCGGGAAATTGGACAGCGTCCCGCCGACGACATCGTCGTTGTTGTCGCCGCCGTCCACGGTGATATTCCCGCCGCGGCCCACGCTTCCATCGGAACTTACCTCCAGAGTATTGGTTTTGGTGGGATCGAAGTTCGGCGCGGGACGATTACCGGGAATCAAGTACGCCAATTCCAGAAAATTCCTGCCGTTGAGCGGAATGCTTTCGATGGTCGTCGAGGTGATCTGCCCCTGAATTGTGGACTGCGTCAGCTCCACCGATCCAGTCGCGGCCGCGACCGTTACGCTGGTTCCCACCGATGCGACTTTCAGTTCCGCATCGACCGTGCTGGCCCGCCCCGCCTGCAAAATGACATCCTTGAATTCACTGGTGCTGAAGCCGCTGGCCTTGATCGAGACGCTGTAGGTCCCGGGCGTTAAATCGGAGAGAACGTACAGTCCATCCGAGTTGGTCACCGTCTCGCGCGACACGTTCGTCGATTGGTTTACTGCCGCGACCTGCGCGCCTGCCACCACGGCACCTCCGGGATCCGTTACGCGGCCGTTGATCGTTCCGGTCGGTACCTGAGCGCACATCGGCAGCGCCAGCAATCCGGCGAAGATCGCCATCAGTGCGCACACCCCTACCAATCGCACCTTCATCGAACACACCCCCGTGTCTCGTTGTTGCGATAATTTCGCTAAGCAGGAAACGATGTGTAATGTCGCGGAAGTTGGGCGAGTTCGCAATAATGCAAAACTACTAGCAGCGGATGCGCGATGAAATTGCTGCTCCAGGCACGCTTTAGCGTTGAATTGGTGAGACTACTTGTTGAAATCGCTAAATCGTCCAATACTGTTGGTGCATCAAACTCCAGATAGTGGGCCATGGCGAAACCGATCTTACTTAGTGTTGATGACGACCCCGACGTTCTCCGCGCAATCGAGCGCGATTTGCGCACGAAATATGGCGCGGAATTCCGGGTCATCGGCAGCGATTCCCCGGAAGGCGCGCTTACACTTCTAAAGCAGTTAAAGCTTCGAAACGACAGCGTGGCCTTGCTGGTGGCCGATCAGCGCATGCCGCACATGGATGGCGTCTCGTTTCTGCAAGAAGCGATGCACATTTTTCCGGAAGCGAAGCGGGCGCTACTGACTGCGTACGCCGACACCAACGCCGCGATCGGCGCGATCAATCAGGCGAACATCAATTATTTCTTCTTAAAGCCCTGGGATCCGCCGGCGGAGCATCTCTATCCTCAGTTGGACGACCTGTTGGATGATTGGCGGGCTTCGTACCGGCCGGCATTCGAAGGCATACGGGTGTTGGGGACGCGTTGGTCTCCGAAATCCTACGAACTTCGCGATTTCCTGGCGCGCAACCGCGTTCCCTATCAATGGATTGATGTCGAATCATCCGCCAACGATCCGGAGACGCGTCGCCTTCTGGAAGTCCTGGGGCCAGAAGCTTCCAGTCTTCCGGTAGTCCTTTTCCCGGACGGAACCAAGTTACTTGAGAGTGTCCCGGCGGACGTGGCGCAGCGTGTCGGCTTGAAAACTCGCGCGCAGACGAATTTCTATGACCTCGCGATCGTTGGCGGAGGGCCCGCCGGATTGGCCGCCGCAGTGTACGGCGCGTCCGAAGGCCTGCATACCGTGATGATTGAGCGCGAAGCTCCCGGCGGCCAGGCGGGCATGAGTTCACGGATCGAAAATTATTTGGGATTCCCCATGGGCTTGAGCGGTGGCGATCTCGCTCGCCGTGCGGTGGTCCAAGCGCAGCGGTTTGGCGTGGAGATATTGTCGCCGCAGGAAGCAGTGAGTGTCCGCGCCGAAGGTTCGTATCGCATCGTCAAGCTGGCGGACGGAAACGAAATCTCCTGCCATGCTTTGATGATTGCCAGCGGGGTGCAATGGCGGCGTCTGGCCGCGCCCGGCATCGATCGCCTGCAAGGCGCGGGAATTTATTATGGCGGCGGAGCCACCGAAGCTTTGTCCTGCCAGGGCGAAATCGTTTATGTGATCGGTGGCGCCAATTCCGCGGGCCAGGCGGCCATGAACTTCGCGAAATATGCGGAGCGAGTGGTCATCGTCGTCCGTGGCCAGTCGCTTTCGAGCACCATGTCGCAATACCTTATCGACCAGATCAAAGAACGGCCGAATATCCAGATCTGGCCCAACGCCAGCGTGTGTGAAGCGCACGGCGAAACCCATCTGGAAGAAATTTCGTTCCTCTGCTCGGACAGCAATAAGGTTGAGCGGGTGAAGGCAACTTCCATGTTTATTTTCATCGGAGCTTCGCCGCGAACCGACTGGCTGGCCGGAATCGTCGAACGCGACGACCACGGATTTATCCTGACCGGGCCAGATCTGATCCGTGAGGGCCAGCGCCCCAAAGGCTGGACACTCGACCGCGATCCATATCTCCTCGAAACAAATCTTCCAGGACTGTTTGCGGTCGGTGACGTGCGCCACGGCTCAGTGAAAAGAGTAGCTTCAGGTGTTGGCGAAGGTTCGGTAGCAGTCCAATTCATCCACCAATATTTAAGCAAAGTCTAATGGTGACCAACGCCGAACTGCTCAAAATCCCCGCCTTCGTGGATTTACCTGACGATCAAATCAGCTGGTTCATCAGCAATTCCAAAGAACTAGACGTTAAGTCGGGTGATGTCGTGTTTCGGCAAGACGATACGTCCGACGCCATGTTCATAATCGTTGAAGGCGTCTTGCAGGCGCGCGGAGAATTGGGCGGCGAAACCGTAGTCTTTCCCCTACAGTCGGGCAGCGTCACCGGATTGCTGCCGTTTTCGCGGATGAAACAGTACACGGTGGGACTTAAGGCTCTGAGCGATTCGAAAATTCTGCGATACGAGTCGGCGCGATTCCCCGAGTTGGTTCAGAAAATGCCGGAACTGACCCAGCGTCTGGTCGGGCTGATGTCCGATCGGATTCGCGAGACGACCCGACGCGAACAACAGCGTGACCGCCTGGCTTCGCTGGGAAAACTTTCGGCGGGGCTGGCACACGAACTAAATAACCCGGCCTCCGCAGCGAAACGCGCGACCAGCCAATTGCGTGAAGTCTTGACCAAAATTCGCGATGCCAGCCATGAATTGGGAAGTCGCGATCTTACCGCGGCGCAACGAGCAGAAATCGAGAAGCTAGAAACTGCCTTCGTGCAAATGAACGAGCCCCCGCCGGAACCATTGGCGCTCAGCGATTTGGAAGAACAAATCGATTCCCTGTTGCGCAGCCACGGTCAAAGCGATCTGTGGCAATTGGCCGCCGACCTGGCGCGCAAGAACGTCAAGCCGGAGGCGCTGGAATCGCTTTTCGCCACTCTCGATGCCGAAACCGCTCGTGCCGCGCTGGTCCGAATTGCGGCTTCGGTGGAAGTGGCAACGCTGCTGAACGAAATCGAAAGCGGCACGTCGCGCATATCGGATTTGGTGCGGGCCATTAAAGAATATACGTACATGGACCAGACCCCGCTGCAGAACGTCGACATCGTGAAGAGTCTGGAGACCACGCTGACCATTCTGAATCATAAGCTGAAACACGGAGTCACGGTCGAGCGCGACTATCAGAAGATTCCGCTGCTGGTAAATTCATTTGGCAGCGAACTCAACCAGGTTTGGACCAACATCATCGACAACGCCATCGACGCCATGCACGGCGAAGGCAAGCTTAAGATCCGTACCTACCGCGACGATGACTGCGTCGTCGTTGCAATTACCGACAACGGCCCGGGAATTCCGGCTGACGTCAAAGCTCATATCTTCGAACCGTTCTTCACTACCAAAGGCGTCGGCCAAGGCACCGGCCTCGGCCTGGACACCGTGCAGCGCATCGTAAAAAAACATCGAGGAAACATCGAAGTTAACTCGGTGCCCGGCCAGACTTGCTTTGAGGTCTGGCTTCCCGTCGCAGAAGCCGGCGCTTAGCAGCCGATTCTGAATGCGGCGGCGATAGCGCGTGCTAGTAACCACATCGGCGCAAAGCGCCCCGCGAACGATTGACTGCGGATTGTCCTGTGCCACAATCGCCTGACATCACCCCAGATAGGTAATCAGAAGGAGTTGTCATGACGATTTTCCAACGCCCAATTGTCGTCGTATTGTGCGCGCTGCTTACGGCTCTACCCGCGATGTCCGAACCGCAAAACGGAAACCAACCGGCCGGCCAGATTATGGCCATGATTCCCGCGGCCACGCTAAATTCCAAACCGGCTAAAGCCCAGGAAGGTTTGAACTGGAACGACCTGTTGCAGACCGAGCACACCGGGCGGGTCCGGGCCGGCCTGAAAGATGGGTCAATTCTCAGTGTGGGCTCCGACAGCGAACTTCGTATCGTGCAGCACGATGCAGCGGCGCAACAGACTTCGCTGGAAATGGATTACGGCAAAGTGCGCAGCCAGGTGGTGAAGATCACGCGTCCCGGCGGAAAATTCGAAACTAAAACGCCGAACGCGGTGATCGGCGTGATCGGCACCGATTTTTACGTCGGCTACGAGGCCAACAAGACGACCGTGATTTGTTATAAGGGTCAGGTTTCGGTGACGCCGCTGGGCAATGCAGCGGTGACCAACAACGCGGGACAGACCACGACTTCGCCGAACTCGGTCACAGTGAACCCCGGACAGATGGTGGTGATTACGTCGGAGATTCCGCCGGCGGGCTTTCAGACTTCCAACACGCCGCCGGACGTGCTGCAGGCCAGCATCTCCTCGACAGATATCGACGTGAACGCGGGTGGTGGCGGCAACAACCCCACGGAGGTGGCCAAGCACGGTCACACGCTGCGCTGGGTGCTGATCGGCACCGCGGTCGCGGTAGGATTAGGCTTGGGCATCGGACTTTCGCAGAGTGGCGGCGGAGGCGGCCGGAAACCCACCACGACGCCGCGGAACTAATCACACGCCGGCGCTCTTGCTACCTCGCTCGTATTTACTATGAAATCTTCACCACCGCGAGCGTCCCGCCGAATCGAATGGCTGGGACGCTTTGCGCTTCGTCATCTGGATCTGGAAGTGGCAGCGCTGGTCACCCTGGCGGGACTGTCGCTGTTTATATTTTCGGGGCTGGAGAGCAGCACCCAATCCGGTTTCGTTTTCCTACAGAGCATTGAAGAAAGCTCGTTGGACCTGCGCTTCGAGATGCGCGGCGTCCGGCTGCACGACAATCGCATCGTAATTGTGGGGATCGACGAGAAGACCCTGCAGCAAATCGGTTCGTTTCCCCTGCCAAGAAAAGCCTACGCCAAGCTGGTAAATGAATTGAACGCCGGCGGAGCGCGCGTGATCGCTTTTGACGCCACTTTTCCGGTGCCGGAGAGCAATTCGGCCGTTGAAGCACTGACCAAACTGCGAAGCGACGTGGCTGGGAGCGCTCCACCCGCGGTGCTGACCCAAATTAATGAACTCGAAGCGGCCAGCGATCAGGACGCGCTGTTTGCCTCGGCGATGAAAAATGGCGGCAACGTGGTGCTCGGGCACATTTTCCTGGATAAGCAGCGTGCCCAATCGGCGAACACCAAGGTTTCCGAGGACTATCTCAACATCATCTGGGCCCACGCGTTCCCTCAGGTGGTTCCGGTGGGTTTCAAGAAAGGTCTGAAGGCGGACCTCCACGATGCGTGGATTAAGGGTGGCGGTACGGTGGCCCAGGGCGTCGAAGCGAACATCTTCAAGCTGGCGGATGCGGCCGCGTCCTACGGCTTCATCAATATTCATCCCGATTCTGACGACACGTTGCGCCACGGCCAGCTGATGATCCGCTACAAAGATCAGGATTTTTATCCTTCGCTGGCAAGCGAAGTGGTGCGGTTGTACGAAAAGATTCCCGACCAGCAGGTCGTCGCGTATATCTCTCCGAACGGTCTGGACCACATCGAATTGGGTTCGCACATCGTGAACCGAGTCCGCGACGGCAGCGCCCTAATCAATTACACCGGGCCGTACGGCACCTACTCGCAATATTCGATGTGGGACGTGATGAGCGGAACTCTCGCGCCCGAAGCTTTCCGCAACAAAATTGTGCTGGTCGGCGGCACGGCGATCGGCATCGGGGATATTCGAACCACGCCGTTCCAGAGCGCGGGCACGCCCTACATGGGGGTGGAAGTTCACGCCAATATTATCGACAACCTGCTGCATAGTCAGGAAAAAGGCCGCGGCTTTTTGCAACGAGGCGCGCGGGAGGAAATAACCGACATCGGTTTCATACTGTTGTTCGGCGTCATTTTTGGATTCTTGTTCAGCCGGATCACGCCCTTGTATTCCACAATTCTCGTAATCGTCACGCTGTTGGCATTCGGATGGTTCGTCTACTTCAGCTTTGCGAGTAAAGGACAATGGCTGAGTTTTGTGATTCCGGCCGCGACGCTGGCGGCGAATTACGCCGGAATCACCAGCGTGCGCATGGTGCGGGAAGAGAGCGAGAAGCGGAAAGTTCGCAAGACTTTCTCGCAGTACCTGGCGCCCGGCGTGATTGAGCTGATGGAAAAGGATCCGGAAAAGTACCTGGGCATGGGCGGCGAAATGAAGGAGCTGACCGTTCTGTTCAGCGACATTCGCGGTTTCACCACCATCTCCGAAAAATTGACTCCGAATGAGCTGGTTCAACTGCTCAACGAATATTTTGGTCAAATGACCGAGATCCTTTTCGCGACGAATGGCACGCTGGACAAATTCATCGGCGACGCGATCATGGCCTTTTGGGGGTCACCGGTTCCGCAGGACGACCACGCCTTTCTCAGCTGCTCCTGCGCGCTGCAAATGGTCAGCGGCCTCGCCCAGCTGAACCAAAAATTACAACGAGCGGGACGTCCGCCGATTGGTATCGGAATTGGCTTGAATACCGGGCTGGTCAACGTGGGCAATATGGGTTCCGAGCGGCGCCGCTCCTGGACCGTAATGGGTGATAACGTGAATTTGGCGTCACGCCTGGAAGGAATCACCAAGGAATATCACGTGCAGTTGATCATCAGCGAAGCGACTTACCGGCACGTGGCGAGCCAGTTCGTCTGCCGCGAGCTGGACAAAATCCGGGTCAAAGGTAAAACACTTCCGGTGACTATCTACGAGCTGATGGACGTGGAGGACAACCGGCCGCTGCATCAATCATTGCTGAACGGCTTCGACGGCGCCATGCATGAATATCGCAAGCAGAATTGGAATCGCGCGGCCGAGCTGTTCGCCGAGGTCCTCGCTCAGTTTCCGGACGATGGGCCCACGCAAATCTTCCTGGAACGCGCCATCGAATTTTCGGAAAACGCACCCGAAGGCGAATGGGACGGCGTGTACGTGATGAAAACGAAGTAGCGTCCCGCTTCGATATATCCGGTTCAGTTTCCGTTGCCGAGCCGCGACAAAACGAAAGATCCCCGTACTTCCCTGGCTTTCTCCCAGTCGTGATAGGTGTGACATTCGAAGCAGCGTGACTCCGCCGAATTCGCGCCGGCGTGATGGCAGGTCTGGCAGGTTTTAATGCCCGGAATCAACACGTCCGCCGTGTCTCGGCTGGTTGTCGCCTGGGAGTGACACTCGGTGCATTTCAACAATTTGTGGGTGTCGTGGTCAAACACCGCGTGTTGAAACCAGCGCGTGGTGATATTCGACTTGGCGACAACTGGCAGAGGTGACTGCTTCGCGAAACTTAGGGCGTGACATTGCGCGCAGGTCTTCCGCCATAGCAGTTGTTCGGATTCGTCGACCTTTAGATCGACCCACTGTTGTTGCGTAAGAGTCCGAAACGCGAGCGGAATTGGCTTCTGCGGCAAGTCGCGCTCGGGAACCGGCGCGGGCACTCGAAGCTCGGAAGGGTGCAATGGAATATAGCCTTGGAATTTCTTCAGCAGGAAAGCGTGAATAATTTCCGGCGTGTCGTGCGGAACGCTTTCCTGAAAACGTGGATCAAATTGCAGGCCGTGGCAGGCGACGCAATGTTTGGCGTAGGCGATCGGCGACATATAGGCACGGCGATAATCCATCGAGGGTGGCAACGATTTTTCAGCGATAGCCGGTTGATACGCCGAGGCAGTCAGGCCGGCGGTTTTCGGACTAGTAGGTGTCCCGTACTTAAGCGCGGAATTTGCGACTGCGGGCCGGTGACAATCCTGACAATCAAGATCCACCTGACCGGAAGGACCGCGAAGATTGTGTTTCAAATGCACGGCATGATTGAACTTGATAGTTCCGGGATCGCTGCTTCCCAAGCGCAATGGGGCGAATTCCGGATGGTCGCCGTCAAAGCGCGTCACGGTGTGCGCGAAATGCGTAGCGGCTTCGGCAGTGCGCAGGTCGGCATGACACTGGGTGCAACTGGTGTTCGAAGTTTTGGCCAGCTGCAAATGGCCGCGATGTTCTTCGTGGCACGTCGCGCAATTTGGGGTGAAGAGCTGATTGACATGATGGATCGGCCCGTCATGGCAAGACTCGCAGCCTTGATTGCTGGCTTTGGCGCTGAACACGCCGGCCTGCTTCACGTGGCAGGCGCTACATTCGGTGGAGAGTATAGCGTGCGCGGTCGAAACTCTTCCGCCGCTGTAGACGTGATTGTCTCGAGCAAGGGCATACCAGCCGAGCCACAGGATTGCCGCCAGCGGCGCGGCCACGGACAAAATGGAGCGCAGGCGCCGGAAGGGGTGCGGGCGCTTGAAGTAACTTAGATCGATGCGCTGCGCGAGTTTTTTGGTGGTGAGCTTGGTTCGAGCCACGACGACTCGCTTCTATTTTTAATATCGTAAGGCCATGATCGCGTGAATGCATCCGAGGAGCAGCAGCGCCAGCGACAACGGAACGTGCAGCAGCAGCCAGCTATGCAGCCAATGGTGCATCCGAACCTGGCGACGCAATTGCCGCTCTTCTTCGCAAATCTCTTCTAGTTTGCGAGTGGCGTCGTGTGCGTCGCTGGGCAAAACCGTGCGCAGGCCATCAAAGATCCGCGATGAATCATCTCGCTTGGCCAAGCCTGAGCCTGAGCCAGAGCCAGGCAAATGTTGATGCTGCAGAAACGGCCGCAATTGCCGGTTGTAAAATTCGCGCAAAGGCAAGGCCGCGGCGGGGGCGGATGTGGCGATTGCCACAGCGCCGCCGGAAAGCGCGATCTGCTCCGTCGGCGAGGGTCCGCAAACGCCGTTGACCAGCCCATCGGCTTCGGTCACGAGCTGCTCCCGCACATGGTCGATCTGCTCGAAAATCGTTTCCATGGGAACTTCGGAAGTCATCAGGCGTGGCAGGTAATGCTGCAAAGCCGCTCCAAACAAACCGCTCGCCACTACCAGGATCAGCAGAATCATCAGCACTCGGGTCAAAACGCCGCCAAACTGAAATCCGGCATGGAAGAAAATCATCGGCAGGCTGAGCAGCCCCAGCCATAAGTGCCCACGCAGCCAGGTTTGGGCGCGGCCCAAGCGCCAGATTGCTACTTTCTTCCGCGCAGCCAGCAAGCCCGCAAAAATCATGAACCCGAAACCAACAATCCCAAAAGTGAGGCCAGTAGCGCTTCCACCGCTGGGCCCCGCCGGCGAGCTGGCGGCGTATGCGACATAGATAAATGTTGCCGCGACCAGAATGATCAGCGAAGCGATAAGCCATTTCCGGTGTGTGGCGTCAATCAGCAAGTGGAGACTCGATTTCCGGCATCCTGCCCGGAAACAATCAATCCTTTAGCGACTTGTCCGCCGACTGCTGCAACAATCCGGCAAAAAATTGGCGCGGATTCACCCGGTGCGCGGCGTCGTGCGGGCAGGCATACACACAACTGGGTTCCGCAAATTCCGAACACAGGTCGCAGGACGTCGCCTTCTGTTTGACCACGGCCTTCTTCTTGCCCGACGATCCCGGGACATCGGCGAAAACATTGAACGGGTGCATATTAATGTTTCCATACGGACAATTGTCGGCGCATAGCCCGCAGCCGATGCACCAGTCTTCGATAATCACTTCCAGTGAGTTGCGCCGGCGAATCGAGCCGACCGGGCAACCAACCATGCACAAAGGATCAAGGCATTGGCGGCACGAAGTGGCGACCAGATAGTGATCGAAGCGCAGCCCTTCGCGGACCAGTCGGGTTACGCCATCGTGAGCATCGGCGCACGCCCGCACGCACGCGTCGCAGCGGGTGCAACTATCCAGATCAAGCAGCAGCAAACTCTGTGCTTCCATCAGTCCCTGTTTCAGGAAGCTGTCGAGTGGGGTACTGGAAAGCGCGGTTAGGCGCTCACGATTCATTTGGGTCCGCTCGCGCTCGACCAATTCGAGCTGGTGGCGCACTTCGGGAAACTGCCGGTTCATCTCGGCGAAATCCGCCGCGCTGATGCGCACTACCTCCACATGATCGAGCGCGGAGCAGGTGGCGGTGCGCACGTCGCCGTTCAACAATCCGGTCTCGCCGAAATAATCGCCGCGCGAAAGATAAGCGAGGACCATATCGCCGCCGAGATGGGTTTGGGAAACCTTCACAAACCCAATACGCACCAGATAGAAACTGTCCGCGTGATCCCCCTGGCGGCAAATCACCTGGCCCGGCGAAAAACGGAGCAGTTCCACTTTGTCGCGCAGCCCGGCGATGAATTCGTCGGTCAATTCCGCAAAAATGGGAACGGCACGCAAATGGCTGTCGAGGGCCCGCTGGCGATAGGAATGATCGAGTTGCGCGCGGAAATTCTTGTTGCGCTGCATGATATCCAGCACGTTGCGCAGCAATTCGAGCATGGTGCAGTCGGTTTCCGCGCGAACCGTGGCCGACCGCGGATACAGGCTCATGCAAGTCATTTCGCCAAACAGGTCACCGGCCTTGAGGGTCGCTACCGGGTTTTCATAGCTCAAATCCATCGGCGCGTCGATGTGAATCCAGTGCTGATCGGTTTCGTCGTCCCGCACATCGCTTTGCCGCTGGGTCAAGCGGCTGGAGAGCTTGCCGAGAAATCGTTTCACCGCTCCTTTCGTTTTTACGTGGGCGATGGGGCTGGCGATCGAAACGCGTGCTTCACCTTCCAGAATGTAAAATGCGGTTGAACCGTATTCGCCCTCGCGGCAAATCACTTCTCCACGCTTGAAGCGCCGGCGCACGACGGCGTTGCGGTTCAGGCTTAAAAATGTTCCGGACACGCCTTCAAAAAACGGGAGCTCGTTCAGCTCCTCCAAGCTGACCGGCTCCGAACCGGGAGCCGCGATCGCCGTTTGGTTTATGACTTTGTTGGTCAGCGCCCCGGTCGGACAGGAAACCATGCACTCCCCGCAGGAAACGCAGGACGATTCGCCCATCGGCACATTATTGTCGAAGGCGATGCGGGTGGTCTCGCCCTTGCCCATGCGTCCTAAAACAAAATTCTCGCGAATCTCATCGCATCCGCGGATGCAGCGGTCACACAAGATACAGGCGTCGAAATCGACGCCAATACTCATCGAGGAATCATCGACTCCGCGCCGGGTGGCCTGCGGCGCGAAACGTGAGTGGGCAAGGTTGTTCTGCTTGGCTAAAGCCTCGAGCTCGCAATCTCCAGACTGACGCTCGCGAGCGCAAGGGCTGACATGATCGGTCATCAACAATTCGACCAGCGTCTTGCGCGCCTGCTTCACTCTTTCAGAATTTGTGCTGACCACCATTCCTGGTTCGGCAGGGCGCACGCAAGAGGCGGTGAAGACTCTGGCGCCCACGTCAACCACGCAAACGCGGCAGACCCCAACGGGTTTTTCATTTTGCTGATGGCAAAGGGTGGGAATTGCAATGTTGTTCAGGCGCGCGGCGTCGAAGACACTGGTCCCGGCCGGAACCGAAACTTTTTTCCCGTCGACCGTCAAATCGATCATCGGTCCGGCGCTCATGCGGGCCTCAATTGCGCGTGCGACTCGATCCGCGGTGTCGCGGCGTTCTTACTGCACGGGCAAACGCCGGCAGGACAGCGCGAATGCAGCAAATGAGACTCGACCTCTTCCCGGAAATGTTTCAGCACCGAAGCAATCGGCGCCGGCACCACTTGTCCCAGGCCGCAGATCGAAGTGAGCCGCAAGGCGTCCGCAAGTTCATCAAGCAGCGTAAAATCCGCAGCCGAACCGTGGCCCTGGCTCCAACCGGTCAACATGGCGACGAGCTTTTGCGAGCCGACCCGGCACGGAACACATTTTCCGCACGACTCATTGCGGAAAAATTGCGTCGAGTTCAGGGCCATATCCAGCATGCAGCGGTCGTCTGCGCAGACGACCAGAGCGCCGGAGCCCAACATCGATCCCGCATCCGCCAGCGACTTGAAATCGAGCCGTACATCGGCCATCGCCGCGGGCAAATATCCCGACGACGGACCGGAGGGCGCAAAGCCTTTCAGTTTCTTGCCACCCGGCAGGCCGCCGGCATATTTGAAAATCAACTCCGATACCGGAGTTCCCATCGGCACTTCGTAAACGCCGGGGCGAATCACGTCGCCGCTCACTCCCACGAATTTCAAACCTGCCGCGCCACCCTGGCCTTGTGCCTTGTACCAGTCCACGCCGCGGATCAGAATCGCCGGGACGTTCGCGAAGGTTTCCACGTTATTGATAACGGTGGGCATGTTCCAAAGGCCTTCAATCACGGGGAACGGAGGCTTGTTGCGCGGTTCCGCCCGCCGGCCTTCAATCGCTTCCAACAGCGCGGTTTCTTCGCCGCAGATATAGCCGCCCGGGCTGACGAATATTTCGAGCTCAAAGGTGAAGTCCGAGCCCAGAACGGCGGGCCCGAGCAAATTCAGCTTCCGACAACGACGGATTTCATCGTGCAATATTTTTTCTTGTTCTTCGTATTCGTGGCGGATGTACAGAATTCCTTTTTGAGCTCCCGTAAACAGGCCAGCCAGAATCATTCCTTCGATGACCAAGTGCGGCAAATTTGAAAGAATGAACCGGTCTTTAATGGTTCCCGGCTCGCTTTCGTCGGCATTGCAAACAATAAATTTGGTTGGCGCCGGGGCCTGGCGAACCATTTGCCATTTCGATTCGGTCGGAAACCCGGCTCCGCCCAATCCGCGCAGCCCTGACGCCTTTAGAGTTTCCAGCGCGCCCTTGGCGTCGCGGCTTTGCACGAAATTTCTGATCGCCTGGTAAGGTTCATCGGCCTGGTAAGGATCGAGAGCGCAGAGCACGCGGCGATGGGATTCCTCAGGTGTCGGAGGCGGAACATCGGCCAGCAGATTTCCAATCATCACCGTCAGGTGGCCCGCCGTAAGTCCGCTGAAGATGTGGTCATTTACCG
>Ga0307474_10002032_pt1 | contig 14535 bp, 8 predicted proteins | sample atmos_gasesECM1C_2_FD_203312 | JGI IMG/M metagenome (GOLD analysis project Ga0307474, IMG submission 203312) | Hardwood forest soil microbial communities from Morgan-Monroe State Forest, Indiana, United States - atmos_gasesECM1C_05 | ecosystem: Environmental > Terrestrial > Soil > Temperate... | reverse complement strand
GTGACCGATGCGCCTTCCAGTTTCGCTTATGGCGACCAAATTTATGAGCCGCGCAACTACAAAGAGGAATATCACGGCGACGTGACTCTGCGATACGCCCTTGCCATGTCGCTGAACAATGCCACCGTGAAAGTGGCGGAGGAGGTGGGCTATGACAAAGTGGCGGAACTGGCGAAGTCGGCGGGAATTACTTCGGTAAAAGCGACCCCGGCCATGGCGCTTGGTTCCTACGACGCCACACCTCTGGATATGGGTGGGGCTTACACGGCGTTCGCGAACAATGGGGAGCGGCTCTCGCCGGTGCTGGTTAATTCAGTGCGCAATGCCAAGGGCGATGTCGTGGCAAACTTCAAGACCGACCAACGCCAAGTGCTCGATCCGCGCATCGCCTACATCATGACGAACATGATGGAAGGTGTGATCAACAACGGGCTGGGCTATACGGCGGTCCGGCTGCGCGGATTTACCCAGCCTGCGGCAGGCAAGACTGGGAGTTCGCACGACGGTTGGTTTGCGGGATATACGTCCAACTTGCTTTGCATTGTTTGGGTGGGATACGACGACTATAGCGATTTGCGGCTGAGCGGCGCGCAAACAGCCGCGCCGATCTGGACGGAGTTCATGAAAAGGGCTGCCCTGCTGCCGCAGTACAAGGACATGAAGGGTTTCGCGCAGCCTACCGGAGTCGTAGACGTGCAACTGGACAAGGCTACCAATCGTCTGGCGACTCCCACGTGTCCCGACGATTACGTGGCCGCCTTTGTGGCCGGCACCGAGCCTCGCGAGACTTGCGATCAGCAAAGTGGTGTAGCGGGATTATTCTCCCGATTCTTTGGGGGTGGCTCAAAGGCGCTACCTCCAGTGCAGGGATCCAACGCGCAGGAGACTCAGGATCCAAACAACCAGGATCCCAAGAATCCAAACAACCAGGATCCCAAGAAAAAGAAGGGCTTTTTCGGCAAACTCGCAGGCATTTTTAAGGATGACAAATCCTCGGCTCCGCCGCCCAAACCAGCTGACAACGGGGAGGCTCCGCCGCACTGACCTAAAAGGGCAGGACAATAAAAAACTTCGCCGAACGGCGAAAACTGTGGCAAAATGGCGTCGTTGGCAAGTGGTCGCTTTGGGAGGTATGTATGTCCTACCGGAAGGCCTGCCTGGTTGTTCTTCTGATTTCTTCCACCGCCGCGCTGGCACAGATTTCACATTCAGAACAAGTACAAATCTCACCACCTCTGGTTCGCGCCATCGATCCGCCGGCACCAGACGCAACCGCCGCGGATCTTGAGTTGCAAGGCGACCGTCTTCGTGGCGACAAGCTTTATCTGGACGCCCTCGACTACTATCACGCTGCGCTGAACAAGAAGGGCGGCGACGCGCGCTTGCTGAACAAGATCGGCATCACAGAACTGATGATGCAGCGCTACAAAGAAGCGCGCAAATCTTTCGAGCGCTCCATCCGGTCCGATCGCAAGTTCGCCGACGCCTACAACAATTTGGGCGTGATTTTCTACGAGAGCCGGAAATACGGAGCGGCCGTCAAGCAGTATGAAAAGGCTATTCAGATCGATAACAGTGCAGCGTCGTTCTTCAGCAATATGGGCGCGGCATATTTTTCGAAACGCGCTTTTGAACAGGCGGTAGCGGCATACCAGCACGCGCTTGAATTGGATCCAGACGTATTCGAACGCAGTTCACGAGGCGGAGTGCAGGCACAATTGCCCAGTCCCGAAGATCGCGCACGATATGACTACACCGTGGCAAAGTTGTACGCGAAGATGGGCCTGTCAGAACAGTCGCTCGAATATTTGCGAAAGGCCATGGAGGCCGGGTACAAGGATCTGAAAAATGTGTACAAGGACGTAGAGTTTGCGCAGCTGCGAAAAAATCCCCGTTTCACCGAACTCATGGCCTCGAACACGCCCGTGATTTCAAACTAGCTGACTGACGGGCGCTAGGCTAACGTCGCGGAAGGGCCGGCTCCATTGCAGAGCTCAATAACGGCCAATATTTTTTCCCCTGAATGGTCGTTCAGAAAACGCGCCGACTGTATTAACGTTACAAAGTTTTACAAAATTAGACGTAACTTCATCGAGTTCTGAGGTTTAATCATTGGAAATACTCCTGAAAACAACAGGGTGAGTAAGGAGAAACGGTACCCATCGGATGCTGACCCGAGCACGCCCCAAGCAAGCATCCGGTGGGTTTTTTCATGGCCTGTCGGCTTTTAGCCCAAGCCAACACCCGCAAGTTTTTGCAAGACGTCACTCGCCGACGTAATCCTTCAGCGCGCCTTTCCACTTGCTCTGAGCTTTAAGAATGAATTCGACCGCGTCGCGTAATGCCCCTTCGCCGCCGGCGTGAGCGGTGACGTAATGAGCTTCTCTCTTCACTTCGCCTCGGGCATTTTTCACGGCGATGGCTAGTCCGCCGGCGCGCATGGCGGGAAGGTCGACGACATCGTCCCCGACGAAGGCGGCTTCTTCTGGCTTCAACCCTGCCATTTGCACGATCTCGTTGAGACAGGTCCTCTTATCCTGCACGCCCTGATATACATATTCGAGTTTCAGGTCGCGTGCACGGAGTGCTACTGTTTCCGAAACGCGCTTGGTGATAAGTCCGGTCTTGATGCCGCCGAGCCGGGCGAGCGAAATCGAGGTACCGTCGTGGGCGTGAAAGCCTTTGAATTCGATCATGCTCGAGGTGTTCTGGGCCTTTTGCTGCATGACATTTTGTTGCGAGTTGGCGGAATTGGGCAAGAAGAAAAGCTTACCGTCAGTAAGAACGCCGTCTACGTCGAAAAGCAAGAGTTTGATTTTTTGGGCGCGTGCTTGAGCGGAGAGTTTGGGCATCGCGGGAATTCTAGCATTTTGCGCTGGGAATAACTCTTGAACACCGCAATCTGTCAGAAGCGAACAATTTACGAAACCACGGCTTCCGGCTACAATACCTGAATGCTGTCCATTCCTTCTGCCCTTGCCTGGGCTCATCCTCTGGTGGCGGAGTGGTTTGTCCAAAGGTTCGCTACGCCTACGGAGCCCCAAGAGCAGGGTTGGCCGCACATTCTTGCCGGGCGCACCACCCTGATTTCCGCGCCCACTGGTTCCGGAAAGACACTGGCGGCGTTCCTGGCGTGCATCGATCGACTGGTACGCAAAGCGTTGGCGGGCGAGCTAGCCGACCGCACGGAAGTTCTCTACGTTTCGCCTCTGAAGGCGCTCGGCAACGACATCCAGAAAAATCTCGAAGTGCCACTTGGGGAAATCTTGGCAATGGCCGGCGAGCAGGGTTTGCTCATGCCGGAGATTCGAACTGCCGTCCGCACCGGCGACACGCTGATGCACGAGCGGCGCGCCATGCTGAAGCGCCCGCCCCATATTCTTGTGACCACTCCGGAGTCGCTTTACATTTTGCTCACGGCAGATAAAAGCCGGGCGATTCTGCGTGACGTAGAGACCGTCATCGTCGACGAAATTCACGCTGTGGCTGATGACAAGCGTGGAGCGCATTTGACGCTGTCGCTCGAACGCTTGGAGGCGCTGACTTATAAGCGGCCGGTGCGCATCGGGCTGTCTGCCACGCAGAAGCCGATTGAGGAAGTCGCGCGCTTTCTCACTGGCAATCGTGCGGCTAATGACGCGCGGCCCGATCCCGTCATCGTCAACATTGGTCACAAGCGGAAGCTCGATATGGCGGTCGAAGTTCCGTCGATGCCGCTGGGGCCGGTGGCTTCAAACGAGATGTGGGATGAGGTCTACAACCGGCTCGTGGTGCTGGTGGAACAGCACCGCTCGACGCTGGTGTTTGTGAACACACGGCGCATGGCGGAACGCGTGGCGCATCACTTGGGCGAGCGGATTGGGGAGCAGAACGTGGCGGCTCACCACGGCAGTCTCTCACGTAAGCTGCGTCTGGCGGCAGAGGAGAAATTAAAAAAGGGCCAGGTGCGGGTGCTGGTCGCGACCGCGTCACTCGAACTCGGAATTGATGTGGGCACGGTGGACTTGGTCGTGCAGATCAATTCGCCGCGGGCGATTGCCGTGACTCTGCAGCGTGTGGGGCGGTCAGGGCACTGGCGTGGCGCCCTGCCGAAAGGACGCCTGTTTGCGACCACACGTGACGATCTGCTGGAATGCGCGGCCCTGGTGCGCGCTATCCGGCAGGGCGATTTGGACCGGCTGATGATTCCGGATTCTCCGCTTGACGTCATGGCGCAACAGATCGTGGCCGCGTGTTCCGCCGAAGAGTGGAGCGAGGACGATATGTTTGCGCTGGTTCGGCGCGCGTACCCGTATCGCAATCTAACGCGCATCATGTTTGATTCGATTTTGGAAATGTTGGCCGAAGGCATTGCGTCCCGTCGCGGCCGTTATGGCGCCTACATTCACCGGGATCGAGTGAACGGCAAGCTTCGCGCGCGCCGCGGAGCTCGGCTGGCGGCCATCACTAGCGGCGGAGCGATCCCCGACAACTCGCTCTACGCTGTGGTGGCGGAGCCCGATGGTCTTGTGGTGGGCACGGTGGACGAAGATTTCGCCGTGGAGAGCAATCGTGGCGACATCATGCTGCTGGGAAATACGTCGTGGATGATTCGCCGCATCGAAACCAATGCTGGCCGCGTGCTGGTGCAGGATGCCCACGGCGCGCCGCCAAGCGTGCCTTTCTGGCGAGGGGAATCTCCGGCGCGCACCGAGGAGCTTTCGGAGCATATCGGGAATCTGCGACAAGAGGTCAGCGAGATGCTGCCGCATACTTCGCCGGTGGGTTTCTCGGCAACGCAAGCGGATGTCGCAGCCGCAGTTTCGTGGCTGAAGGAAGAATGCGGACTCGATGATTCCGGCGCGGAGCAGGCGATTGAATACGTCCTGCAGGGCCGGGCGGTCTTAGGTGCGGTCCCCACCCAGACGACAGTAATTGCGGAGCGTTTCTTCGACGAAGGCGGCGGCATGCAATTGGTGATCCATGCGCCTTTTGGGGGACGCATCAACAAAGCTTGGGGACTGGCTCTGCGCAAGCGTTTCTGCGTTGGCTTCAACTTTGAGTTGCAAGCTGCGGCCACGGACAACGGTTTGAACATCGCTCTGGCCGAGCAGCATAGCTTCCCGCTGGGGGATGTTTTCAACTTCCTGCAGGCCGCCACAGTTCAACCGATACTGGAGCAGGCCGCACTCGATTCGCCGATCTTTGCTACGCGCTGGCGCTGGGACGCAAACCGGGCGCTGGCACTGCTTCGTTTTCAGAACGGGAAAAAAGTTCCGCCCCAAATTCAGCGCATGCGCTCCGATGATCTGCTCGCCTCGGTTTTTCCCGATGCAGCCGCGTGTGCGGAAAACATTCCGGGCGATCGACAGATTCCGGATCATCCGCTGGTGGCCGAAGCGATGAAAGATGTGCTTACCGAGGCGATGGATATTGACGGGCTAAAAGCTCTGCTCACTGGACTCGGGGATGGTCGGATTCGTTGCATCGCGGTCGACACCCCGGTTCCGTCGCAGTTTTCCCACGAAATTCTGAACGCGAATCCGTATGCATATCTCGACGACGCGCCGCTCGAAGAGCGGCGGGCGCGTGCCGTGCAAATGCGGCGGATGCTCCCGGAATCGGTGCTCGAAGAAGTGGGAGGGTTGGATCGAGCCGCAATTGCGCAGGTGCGCGAAGAGGCCTGGCCGGATGTGCGCGATGCCGATGAACTCCACGATGTCCTGCACACGCTGGTCGCGCTTCCGGAAGCCGGTCCCAACTTCGGTACCGGTCAGTGGAAGTTTTATTTTGAGCGACTGATCGCCGAGGGACGCGCGGCATCGGCAGAATCCGGTGGGAGAGTTTATTGGGTGGCGGCCGAGCGTGCCCGGACTTTTTCGGTTTTGTTTCCTGAGGCGCGACTTGTGCAGGAGTTGGCCGATGTAGCACCGGTGACTCCTACTCGCGACGATGCCTTGCTTGCGCTGGTCACGGGATGGATGTCGCATCTGGGGCCCACCACTGCGTCGGAACTTGGCGAGAACGTGGGGATTCCTGCGTCCGAGATTTCGAATGCTCTTCTACGGATGGAAGCTAGTGGGACTATTCTGCGAGGAAACTTCACTGGCACGGCTGCCGAGCTGCGCGCGGCTCGAGAGCCGGGAGCGGTTTTCCCCACGCAACCCGAAATCGAATGGTGCGAGCGGAGGCTGCTGGCGCGGATTCACCGGCTTACAGTTGCGACGTTGCGCAAGCAGATCGAGCCCGTTACGGCGGCGCGATTTATGCAATGGCTGCTGCAGTGGCAGCACATGGTGCCCGGGACGCAGGTTTCTGGTGAGCGCGGAACGCTCGAAGTGCTAAGGCAGTTGCAAGGTTTTGAAATTCCGGCGAATGCGTGGGAGCGCCAGGTGCTGGCCCGCCGCGTTGTCGATTACGATCCCAAGTGGCTCGACCAGCTTTGCCTCACCGGGGCTGTGGGCTGGGGAAGGCTGTCACCCCATCCTGCGACTCTGGATTACCCGAAGCCAAGCCGCGAAAACGAAACGGTTACTGCTCCGCGGCAGCGCCGCGTGATTCCCACCAGCGTTGCGCCCATAACTTTCTTCGTCCGTGAAGACGCCGACTGGATGACGCCGCGGCATCCCGGGTCGCAACAAGGTGCGAACAGCGGTCTGAGCCAGGGCGCGCAAGGGGTGCTCGATTTTCTTCGGCTGCGTGGCGCTTCGTTCTTTGCAGATATCGTTCGAGGCACGGGAAAGCTGAAAGCGGAAATCGAAACCGCGCTTTGGGAACTGGTCGCGGCGGGTCTGGTTACCGCCGACGGCTTCGACAATCTGCGATCGCTCATCGATCCTAAGCGGCGGGCGGGGCAGGGAAGCGGACGCACGACACGCCCACGGCACAATGCCGGACGCTGGGCTTTGTTGCACGCCGATGAGGTGGTCGAAAGACCCCGTGCCGTCGAAGCCGCATGCTGGATGCTGTTGCGGCGTTACGGCATTGTGATTCGTGATGTGCTCGCCCGCGAAGCAAACCTTCCGCCTTGGCGCGAACTGCTGATGGCCTTCCGTCGCCTGGAGGATCGGGGTGAGATTCGCGGTGGCCGTTTCATAGATGGATTTCTGGGGGAGCAGTTTGCTTTGCCAGTGGCGGTGGAATCGATTCGAGCTATGCGCAAACTCGAGCCTGCGCAGGCAACGATTACCTTCTCGGCTGCCGATCCATTGAACCTGGTGGGAATTCTGGTTCCGGGCGATCGCGTTCCGGCGATCTCGGGCAACAGCGTCACCTATCGTGAAGGCGCGGCGACTGCAACGCCCGTGGTCCTGCTCTCCGGGGACCATGCGGCTCTCGCGGTTTAGCCCTCGACTAAAAGTACGAGCCCTATTTTTATTTAATCTGGAAATTTGCAGGATCAAGGGAAATGTTGGTGATTACCTTGTCCGCGGTCATCTCCCAGTCATAGGCGCGGGTGGAACCATTCTGCGGTTCCTGCGTGTAGCGTAGATCGTAATGCCGCGGCAATGTGATGCCGTTGTCAGTCTGGAAATTGCTGAAGCGCTCCTCGATGGTGTAACGGATCTGCCGCTGATTCGCGCCGTCCCTGGCGTCACGGCCGACGCCGGGTTGCCAGATTAGGGAATAAACCGTCATCACGTGATGAAAAGTTTCCGGGTCGAAATAAAACTTGACCTTCATGTCGGAGTTTCCCTTCGGGAAATACTCGACGCCTTCCAGATCGCGTCCGTCGATTTGCTTGCGTCCAAGGTATTCCAGCTTGATCCTGTTGTGGTCCGGGTTTTCGAGAGTCCAGCCCGTGGAAAATTCTCCCCCCAGCAAACCTTCTTTGATGATGTAATCCTGGGTCAAAATGAAATCACCGAAGGCGCTTGGTCGGTGAGAGGAAGTGAACGCGGCGAAGGAAGTCTTATCGCCGTCGAAAGCAAATCGCTCCCCGTGCCACGGTCCGCTACCGAACTTCATGACGAAGTTTGACTTGCGCTGCTCAGATACATAACCCCAGTTACCCGCGGCGTCCCCCATCCCGCCGACCAGCTCCTTGAAGTGCAGCGTACCTTGCAGGGCACGGGACTTGACGGCTGCCCGCGCTTCGGGAGTGCCAATTGAATCAAGGTGTTTGCCAACGATATCCTCTGACTTGGTATCGGCGGCGGCTGCGAGAAAGGAAAGAAACAACATGCAGACAAACGGTATGCATCGCAATGCGACTCTCCTTGAATTGTCGAGAGCATTTTAGCCGGATTTGTGCTGCCGCATCCCTGGACTTACTGCCTTTAACAATGAACGTTTGACCTTCGGCTGGATTGGAGGCAAAAAATCAGGGATCCGATGAGGGGGCCCTTCGGATCCCTGACTGCGCTTCTCAGCAAGACTTATTTCAAAAAGCGCTTCCCCCGTCGCTTTTTGCCGAGCAGTGGCGCACTTATCTCGTTGCATTCCGCGTGCCAGTCGCCGCGAGTGTCTTGATCGAAGTTTCAACATAAGCGCAAGTTCCTGCTTAACAGCATTTTAGCGGTCTCTGCCACGATCGCTCGGATGCGCTGCTAGTCCATCTTGCAGCGGAATTTGCTATCTGATTGGATAGTGCGACTATCTGTTCGGATAATGGAACAGGTTCAGTTCGGAACTGTATTTTGACCCAAACTGTGATAAGAAAGGGCACGAGGTAAGGAACCCTTGCATCCCAGACTCTTTGTGCTTTCGGGCCCTTTGAAAGATTCCACGATTCCGCTTCCCGAAGGTGAAGTTACGATTGGGAGAGAGGCGTCGAATAAGGTCGCGGTCATAGATCCGTCCGTTTCCCGAAGACACTGTGCGTTGCGGGGTGAAAAGGGGAAGTTCCAGGTGCGAGACCTGGACAGTCGCAATGGAACCCTCGTCAACGGGGCGGTCGTAAAGGAGCAGTGGCTGCGACACGGAGACGAGATCGCGGCGGGCGATTCCAGTTTTCTGTTTCTGCTGGAAGACGAGGATGTCGCGGCCCCGGGCCGCGTGGAATTTGACGACGACCAGCGTACGGCGGAAACCACGATCATCCATCCCAAGGATGTTGTCTATCTGCAGCCAGACCGATTGCTGCGGGAATTGCCTGCGACATCACAAGTAGCGCGCAACCTCAATGCATTGCTGAAGATCAGCCGCATTGTGCATGCGATCCGCGATCTCGATGACCTGCAGGGCCAATTATTGGATTTGATTTTCGAGGTTGTGCCCGCCGGGCGAGGCGCGATCCTGTTGGCCGATAGTGAAGGCCACCAATTTAATTCCACGTTCGCCCGCATGCGGCAGACTGGACAGGCGCCACTGGTGAGAGTGAGCCGGACGGTGGCCCGCCAGGTCCTCGAACAAGGGATTGCGATTCTTGGTGCCGACGTTCCGAACAACGCCGATTTGCGCAACGCCGAGAGTTTGGCAGCTTCTCAGGTGCGCTCACTGTTATGTGTGCCTCTCACCGTGTTTCAGAAAGTAATCGGTTGCATCTATGTCGACAGCAACAGCACCGGCAACCGGCTCCTCGAAGAGCATCTGCAGTTGGTGACGGCGATTGCGGGTATTTCCGCGGTTGCGCTGGAGAATGCCCGCCGGTTGCAGTGGCTGGAGCAGGAGAACGAGCGTCTGACAGTCGAAGTGAGCCAGGAGCGAAGCCTGGTGGGCGAAGGCGCCCAGATGAAAGAGATCTATCAGTTTCTTAAGCGTGTGGCGCCGACCGACTCAACCGTGTTGATCGAGGGCGAGAGCGGCACTGGCAAAGAGCTAGCGGCGCGCGCCTTGCATCGCAACAGCCCGCGCGCCGATAAGCCATTTGTGGCCATCAATTGTGCCGCGATTCCGGAGACACTTCTGGAAAGCGATTTGTTCGGCCACGAACGCGGAGCATTTACCGGTGCGGCGGGCCTGAAGAAAGGCAGACTTGAAGTAGCCGATTCCGGCGTTGTTTTTCTCGACGAAATCGGTGAACTCGCTCCCGCGCTGCAAGTCAAAATATTGCGGGTGCTGCAGGAGCGCGAGTTTGAGCGGGTCGGCGGCACTCATCCCATCAAGGTAGATATTCGTCTCATAGCCGCCACCAACAGCAAGCTCGAGCAGGCAGTGCGCGAAGGCGCCTTTCGCAAAGATCTGTATTACCGCCTGGCCGTGCTGAAAGTGACCATGCCCACGCTGCGCGAACGCCGCGATGATATTCCCATGCTGGCGCGCCACTTCGTGCAGAAGCATGCCAAACGCTGCAAAGTTAAGCCTCGCCCGATCTCGCGCGAAGCCCTGTCCTGCCTGGTGAACTATGATTGGCCTGGAAATGTGAGGGAACTCGAAAATGCCATCGAACGTGCGCTCGTGCTGGGATCTTCCGACATGATTCTTCCTGAGGATCTACCGGAATCGCTGCTGGAGCGCACACCGCCGCCGGAGATGACTGAGGCGAAATACCATGCCGCACTGAAAGAACTGAAGAAACAGCTGATCTGCGATGCAGTGGAGCAGACCCAAGGAAGCTACGCGGACGCGGCCCGAATCCTCGGTGTTCATCCCAATTACCTGCACCGCCTGATTCGCAATCTGGAGTTAAAAGAAACTCTGAAAGAAGCGTTGCGAGACATTTCCCCGCGTGGACTGAGTGGGCTTTCGGGCGGGAACGCCTAGATAATCTAAGGAAGCCGCAAAGTCAGCAACCGTGCAGGATCAACATAAGTGCCTTGCCATCGCACTGCGACGTGTAGATGCGGGCCCGTGGCGCGGCCTGTGCCGCCGCTCAATCCGATTTCCTGGCCGCGTTTTACCTGATCCCCTTCGTGTACTTTGAACTCGGAAAGATGCAGATAAAGAGTTAGCAAACCCTGCCCGTGGTCTAGCACCACGAAATTGCCTTCGAAATAAAGTGGACGCGCCAAGATTACGGTGCCATCGTTCAGCGCGGCAATAGGCGTTCCGCTGGGGACTCGAAAATCCAGTCCAAGGTGAGGACTCGACGTCTTGCCATTGAAGACCCGCTGCGAGCCGAAGACATCAGAGATCGCTGCATCCACCGGCGCGGTAAACTGTCCCGACCACTCGCGTTTCGGAGTGACCCGGTTCAAGTATTCTTTCTTGATTTCCTGCGCCGCCTGGATCTGTTTCTTCTGTTCCGGCGTCGGTTCAGTGAACTTGCCTTCAACACTGAGCTTGACTTCAATTTTCGGATACTTGGCGCGCGTGACAACCAACTTGTGGCTGAACGAAAGTGTTGTGCTGGACGATTTCCCAGCTTTGGTTTCACCAGCTAGTTCCAGTGCATAGGTTCCAGGACCAGTTTCCAAACTGACTCCCGCCAGCGCAAACCATGTCCTGCTGGTTGTATCGAAGCTGAATGCAACCTCGTGCCCCAGCCAGGTTCCATTCAGCGACTCCAGCGCCTGCGGAGGCTTGACCTGAAAAAGTACAGGACCGCCATTTACCAGCGGTCTCGGCTGAGCACGCACCATCCAGTTAGCGGCAGAGGCCGGAGAGATTGCACTGAAGAATGTCCAGGCGATAAACAGAAACGAGATGCGAGGGAAGGAGAGATTAGTCAGCCACGGATGCATCCTACAAGCCTAGCATCCCTCCGTGTGCAGACCCGGCTATAATCCGCGCATGCGTTCCCAGGTATTCACCTTGCCGGTCTTCGGTCTGTTATCGGCCTTAACGGCGGCCCAGTCTGTTCCGAGCCCTGGGAAGCGATCCGATAGGGTCTAAGACTAGGCAGGGAGATCACAAGACACCGGAGAAGGTTCCGACATTGACTCGCGTACAAGTCGCTTCACATTTCCTATCCCACTGCGCGCGAAAGGGCACAAGCGAACCAGGGCGGGTTTTCGCCAGGAGGCGACGTCGATGTCCACGGACTGCCGAACCGTTATCGCTACATCGGAGCCGCGGCCGGTCGAGCCGGCTTCTGCTGCGCCCAGACCCTTCGTTCCGGGTTTGGCTTTGCGAGGGCGACGACGGGCAGGTGCAAGCTTGACTATGGCAGAGTCTCTGTTCTAGTTCGAGTGAGGCGCTGGCCACGCGTTTAGTGTTCATCGAACACTATTGGGCAAGCCACATCAGATGGGCGACGGTTAAGATGCAATCGGCAGCGACTGCTTGCTCAGATGCTAAGAACGGGAAATGGCGAGTCCCGCACGATCGCGTAGGTCAAATCCCGTAGGCGGCCGTGAGTGGCCGATAGAGGACTTCTTCCGATGATCAGCGCGTCAGCGTCGAACTGCCGAGCAGCCTCAAGCAGCGCCTCCTTGATGGGACCGACAACAATCCGAACCGGCACCTGGGACCCGACGCTTCGTTGCAGATCGTCAATGCGCTGACGCGCTTGCTCCCTTTCCTCCGACTGAATTTGTTCGTCGAGGTCCAGCTGAATGGGCAAATTGCGATCGATGGACTGGATCGCGTGAATAATATGGAGGTTGCTGTGCGCTTCCGCCGCTGCCTGATGGGCATAGCGGAGCACTCTTTCTGAGTCCTCGTCTAAGCCGATGGTGCATAACCATTCGCGGTGCTCCAACGGTCGTGGTGCTATCGTTTCAGCGTGTCTGCTCGTTACGACCGGGCAATCCGCATCGTTGAGCACCTTTGCTGTTGTAGAACCAATGAGCATCCGCCTAAAAATACCGGCATGCGTAGGCATAATGATGAGATCGAATCCATTCTTCGCGACCTTAGCGATCTGTGTTGCGGCGTCTCCGGCAACGACGATTCTTGGGTGCTCGGAGATGGGGAACTCCGCCTGGAGGAATGAATTGAGCCTGTCGCGACCGATCGCTTGATGTTCTTCCGCGATTTCGTCGGTCCCTCTTATCAGGTAGAGTTCGAAGCCGTTGTGGCTGGCGGGGTCGAACACATACATCAGCGATACTTTAGCGCCAAACAAGGTCGCGGCCCTTTTCACGTAAGAGGCCATGGCAACGCAAGAGGCCGAGAAATCCACCGGAAAAAGGATGTTCGTGATCAGCGTCATAGATCTCCTCGAGAGTCTCCTACAGTAAAATTTTACGGCCTACAGTAGGCCGCCGTGATGAAGTTTGGCGAGCATCTGCTCGGCACCGTCCGATTCAAGCGCCGCGCGGATCTGCGGGGTGATCGTGCCATCAGCGGGCATGCGCGCAACCACGTTCAGCTGGCACGATTCGAAGCCGAATTTCCGGTAAAACGTGCCGCCACGTGGCTTGTCGACTGCGACATATGCTTCCACTTGATCAACTTTCAAGCTGGTCGCTTCGAGGACGTACTTGAAAAGCGTGTCGGCGGAGACCTGTTCCCCGTCGTTCCTGCGATACGTACGTGTTCCATCTCATTCCGACGTGCGGCCGCTTTAGGGCGGTTTGCTGCAGGAATGTTGCAATTGCACATGGGCGTCCGTCCACAAATGTTCCGAAGATGACCTTTCGTCGAAACCGCTCCGCGATTTGATCGGAGCTGCGCGCTGGACTCTTATCCTGCATGCCGGGAATCTTAAAGTTGTAGGCAAACCGCCTATGTGTGTTGATGCCGCTTCGATGCAGTGGTTTGCTGATGCGAAGGCTCACAAACCGAAACCGACTAACACGGTCCCTGGCATCAGGCACATGCTCGCCGGTGCCACGCAACGATGCTGATTCCGATCCTTATGACGCCATGAGTCCTCCTATAACGGTAGGTCCGCACTGGATGATTATGTGGCCGTTCGATCCGAAGTACCACCGGACTGCCGACTACACACAAGCCCACCGGCGCGTACATCATGTGGACCGGATCGCCCTACGCGCATGTGCACATCATGGGACATCCAGAAAACGATTCAGCACGCCGGCGCCTTCAATGGTCATGAACTATGGTTGAAACAGATCGTCAGTTAAGCAGCGGGTTGTATTCGGGAATCTTTGATAGTCTCGTGCAATCGCGAAGGAATCGTATTTTCCACTTGATGGAGAAGGGCAAATGAACGATCACAGTAAACAAGAATCGGTCAATTCCCGCCGTTCATTCATTATCGGGTTTGGCGGCGAACTGGCAGCCGCTGCTGCCCTCACAAAAACAACGTTTGGCGGAGGTCTTGAACGCGAAGGTCATCTGGTTCCAGCACGTCCATCGATGCCTCGGTATACGGAGCATCGTATTTCGCGAGAAGGCGTTTCCCTTCATGTAGAAGACCACGGCAGCGGTAAGCCCCTGCTATTGCTACATGGGTGGCCGGACTCTTCGTATCTTTGGCGCAACCAGATTCCATTCCTTGTCGCGAATGGCTTCCGCGCCATCGCACCCGACCAACGTGGCTTCGGGCGCTCCGACCGCCCGGAAGAAGTGGCCGCGTACTCCCTGCAGAACGCGGTCGCCGATTTGGTCGGCATTCTCGACGCACTGGGTATCGACGCCGCGGACATTGTTGCTCACGACTGGGGAGCCCCTGTGGCATGGCTGACGGCTACTGCCCACCCGAATCGCGTTCGCAGGCTTGTCGTTCTTTCGGTGCCACATCCACTTGCGCCATATACGTTGCGGCAGCGGGAGACGGCCTGGTACATGCTGTTTTTCCAGTTCGAGGGAATTGCGGAGGCGTGG
>Ga0307474_10002031_pt1 | contig 14541 bp, 18 predicted proteins | sample atmos_gasesECM1C_2_FD_203312 | JGI IMG/M metagenome (GOLD analysis project Ga0307474, IMG submission 203312) | Hardwood forest soil microbial communities from Morgan-Monroe State Forest, Indiana, United States - atmos_gasesECM1C_05 | ecosystem: Environmental > Terrestrial > Soil > Temperate... | reverse complement strand
CCGGAAAGATTTCATCACCGTTGACCAGCGTGCTGATGCTGTTGCCACCGATAAAATCCGGTCCCAACAGCGAGCCGGCGGCCTGTTGAAATTCTGGCGATCGGGCGGAATAGAGTGAAGTGACCTCCTGGCGTGGTTGTTTCCCGAGCTTGATCGCGCAGCCAGCGAGAAGGAAACCAAGTCCCAACAGGGCGATCCTCGGCCGGCAAAGCGAATGCATTCGATAAATCATCGCAAATGAGCAGATAGACGGCTGTTAACATCATTGCATTCGAATGATGAGTAACGCCTGGCACGCGGCTTATGAAAATCCGATCAAAATTAGCTCTATGTCCTTATCCTTTTCGCTTTCGAACCTGCTGCAATAGATCTACAACTGATTCTCAGTCGCCTCGATGCTTTTTGAGCGCGTCGGTCAGCCAAACGCTAAGCTGCATTTCTTTTCCGCCTCTTGTTCGAACGAGGTAGGGCTGCCCGGTCAACAAACTCTTAGAGGCGGAGAGGCGAATAAAATCTTCCGGCGTTTTGATTTCGTTTTTGAAATGCTCGTACTTCGCTTTGATGTGATCGACCGCTTCCTGCGGTGTGTGGGTTTGCCCGTTGCGAATGAAAGTCGCATCTGATTTGGCAACGTAATCGAGAAGATAATTAATCGTTTGTTCGAGCGATTCCGCGCGCGCCTTTTCCGGCGTCAGAGCGGAAACGATGGCGATAGCGAAAAAGATGCGGACAAAAACATGCATCGCTTTTGGTTCGAATCTGGTCGCGATTCCGCGGGCAGCGAGATTGATTTGCTCGCGTCCCCGCTCGCAAACCCCCGCGGGCTTTCTCGTCTACGTCGCTCGGCTCCCGCCGGCTCCGTTCTCGATTCAAACCGCGCCCGGGGTGACTCGAACACCCGACCTACGGATTAGAAATCCGTTGCTCTATCCAGCTGAGCTACGGGCGCAATTGGCTCGGAATATTACCGACTTTCGCCCTGAATGAAAGCCGAGGTAGAATGACGAAGCACGAATGACGAATGTCGAAACAAACTCGAATGGCCAATCATTAAAAAGAAAACAAGTTTTCGGTGCCTGATTCTTTGGAGTTCGTCATTCCTTCGGAATTCGACATTCGATATTCGTCATTTAGTGCTCCCTGTCGGTGTTGTATTCGTGCACTCCGACCTCGACCGTTTCGCGGATGAATTCATTGTTTGTCATCGCTCCCTACAAATACCAGGACGCCTGGGTGTTTGATGATTCGGCGACTGGCTTGTTCCGGGAACCGTTCATTGCCGGCATTGATACAATGATCGACAAGGCAGTGGCGAAAATTCCGAGCGCCGAGAAAGGATTCCGCGCCACCTTTAGCGCCCGCCAATTTCCCGGTTCGGATTTCAAGCTGGAATGGCGGCGGGCCGAATCCGGCGGCAATTGGTATTACAGCGACGAATTCAAGATGGAGGGCTGGCTTTGTCCCGCGCTGTTCAAGTATTTCCCAAGCGCGCCTAACGAGATCTACGTCAAAGTGGAAGAACTAAAGCGTTAAGCGCTTTGCTTACGAGTCCTGATCGTGGATTCGATGCTTGAGTTCCCAAACTTTCAACGCGGCCAATAGCAGCGCTTTAGTGCGGGTAAGAGTGCCGGCTGCGGCCATGGTTGTGTCGTAATCGTGTCTCGCCTGCGCTCCCGTCTTGCCATTGCGCGGGCGGCCCCGAGTGCGCTTTTGCGCCTTCGCTTTCTTGACCCGACGGGTTGATTCGCTCGCCGTCAGATGACCGCTGCTATTCATAAAGTCCCTCATACCCGAGCAGCTTGTACGCCACTCAGGATAGCCCGCCCGCCCCGACTGGGGCAAATCCCTCTTTAGTAACATTCATGTGACAACACCGCAGCGCTGCCGTTGTTGCGCACGCGTTAAAAGCGCTTGTGCCCGCCTCGGTTCTCCGCCAGTTTCAACCCACACTCATGGCTGATCGGAAGTTCGGTTGTCTCAGTATTTTTCTGTTCGTTGCCCTGTGCGCGAGCGTGTTCATCAATTTCATGCTCGTAATCGTGGCCCTCCGCGGATTTACAACCGGAACCCGGTTCGAAGAACCGACGCCGCGGTTCCGGGAAGTTGTTGTCCAGCGCGGTGCCCGTCTGGTTCCGGACCGGATTGCGCTCATTACCATGCGCGGCCTGATCAGCGGCTCAATTCCGGGCAATGTCAGTGAATCGATGGTCGAAGACATGCGGCTGGCACTGGAACAAGCGCGCGAGGACAATCGGGTCAAGGCGATCGTGCTGGAGATCGATTCGCCCGGCGGCGAAGTGACGGCGGCGGACGAAATTTACAACGCCGTGACCAAGGTCCGGGCGCGCAAACCGGTGGTTATCTACATGGATTCGCTCGCCGCCTCCGGCGGTTACTATGTCGCCTGCGGTGGAAAATATTTGATGGCCAATGAAACGACCATCACCGGCAGTATCGGCGTGATCATTCAGACGCTGAACTACGAACAGCTTTTCAATAAGATCGGTCTCGCTTCGGTTGTTTTCAAAAGCGGCAAGTTCAAGGACATCTTGAACGGTGCGCGTCCCATGACGCCCGAAGAGCGCGAGTTGATCCAGAGTTTCGTGATGCAGACCTACGACAAGTTTCTCGGCATCGTGTCGAAGGAACGCGGCCTTCCGGCCGATATGCTACGGAGCACCATTGCTGACGGTCGAATTCTTTCGGGAAAGGACGCCCTCAATAGCAAGTTGATCGACGGGCTCGGCCAAATCGAGGACGCATACGCGAAAGCGAAGCAGCTCGGAAATGCCCCCGAGGCCAGTGTGGTTAAGTACGGACCGCCGTTCAGTCTGTCCCGAATATTCCGGGCCTTTGGGGAGTTTGGTGGCGATTCCAAAATCGAGCTACAGCTTCCGAAACAACTCGTGCCCCAACTCGAAAGCGGCCGGGCCTATTTTCTGCCGAGCTTCTACGCTCCGTAGCGCAGACGAAAATGTTTGCGGGTGCTTTCTCCAGCGCGGTTGGAAGTATTTTCATTGCGCTGCTCGTCCTCGCCGCGCTGGCGATTTACCTGACCGTGATTGGCCAAATCAGCGCTCGAAAGTCGACAGATGACGTAACAATTAGCACCGCGCCCGCTCAGACATTTGGCCTGCCGGAAGCGTTCCTCGCGGCCGCGTTAATCCTGTTTCTGCTGCTAAACATCGTCGCGTCGTTTGGAAGGAGTTTGCCAGTGCAGTTGAATGGCCGCGACCTCGTCGCGAATTTTCTTCTCAGTTTGTTCGTCGTGTTCTTGATCGCGGCAGTACTGAAACTGCGCGGCATCGACATCGACGGCTTGGCTGGGTTTTCCAGGACGACCCTGAAACGCGCGATCAGCACCGCAATTGTGTTGTTACTGGCGGCGGCCCCTTTGATTGCAGTGGCCGAAGGGTTGACTCAAGCTTTTCTCGGCGGCGAGTCGAGTAGGCAGGAGATTGTCGATCTTTTTAACAGCTCCGGGACGATCCAGGAACGGGTAATGATCATTGTTCTGGCGGTAGTGGTGGCGCCGATCTCGGAGGAATTCGTTTTTCGTTTCTTTATCTACGGCGTACTTCGTCGTTATGCTGGCGTCACAGTAGGTCTTCTTTTTAACGCGCTGCTCTTTGCTGCCGCGCACACGCATTTACCATCGGCTGCGCCGCTCTTCGTGCTCGGAGTCTGTTTCACTCTTGCCTACGAATGGAGCGGATCGATCCTTGTTTCCATGGGGATGCACTCTCTGTTCAATTCCGCTCAGTTGGTCTTCCTCGCTTTTCCCCAAACGGTTCAGCAATGAAACCGAGCCGGTCCGCAAGGGGACGGACTCGCCTGGGCGAGGTCGGTGAAGACGCGCTGCTCGCGTCGCTGCTGCGTGGCTTGCCGCAGTCGCACAGATTCATTGGCGATGACTGCGCCGTAGTCGGGTTTCGCGACGCGAAAAATCTGCTCGTGCTCAAAACCGACTGCGTGGTCGAGCGAGTTCATTTTCAGCCGGACGCCGACCCGACGTTGATCGGCTGGAAGGCGATGATGCGGCCGTTGAGCGATTTTGCGGCGATCTCGGGGGTTCCGGAGTTTGCGTTGATTACGTTGATCGTGCCGGCGGCAAAGTCGACATCTTGGGTCAAGAAACTATATCGCGGTTTGGAACGAGCGGCCGCGCGGTTTGCTGTGGTCATCGTTGGAGGTGAGACCAGCGCCACCCGCGGATCGGCTGCGATTTCGGTTGGTGTTTCGGGTTTTGTTGAGCGGAAATGCCGGGTTTCGCGCGCGGGCGGCAAGCGGGATGACGATCTGTTCGTTACCGGCAAATTGGGCGGATCGTTGCGCGGAAAACATCTTCGATTCGTTCCGCGGATTAAGGAATCGCGCTGGCTAACCAAAAATTTCCGCGTCCACGCGATGATGGACCTCAGCGACGGGTTAGGCGTCGACCTCCCGCGATTGGCCAAGGCCAGCGACCTCGGCTTTAAGATCGAAAAAGAATCACTGCCGCTCACCCGGGGCGCTACAATTCGCAACGCAATCTCCGACGGCGAAGATTACGAGCTGCTCTTCGCCATTTCATCACGCAACCGCACGCGACTTCACCGCGAATGGCACCGAAAATTCCCTAAGCTTCCGTTAACTCGCATCGGCTGCCTCACTCAACGCCTCAACACCTCAAGAACTCAACTTCTCTCTCGTGGCTACGTTCATTTCCAATAGCGCCGCCGAGACCGAATCGTTCGGCTGCCGGTTTGCGGGTACGGTTAAGGCTGGTGAGGTCCTGGCGCTCACTGGCGATCTCGGAACCGGTAAGACCCAGTTCGTTAAAGGTCTGGCTGAGGCTTTAGGTGCGCGAACGACCGCGACTAGTCCGACGTTCACCCTGATTCACGAATACGCCGGTGGACGCCTGCCGATTTATCATTTCGATTTTTTTCGAATCGAAGACAAGCAATCTGCCGAGCGTCTCGGGCTGGATGAATATTTCTTTAGCGACGGCATCGCCGTCGTTGAATGGGCGGATCGGTTCCCGGAGTTAATTCCGGAGGATGCGCATTGGATCTCTTTCGAAACGAGATCCGAAAACCAACGCGCGATCATCGCGAAATGAAAGTCCTCGGTCTTGAACTATCCAGTGGGCGCGGCGGCGTCGCGTTGCTGGAGGGTGAAAAGATCGTGTTTTCGCGCGAATGGCCGAATGACCGAAAGAATTCAGGCCCGTTCTTCGAACATTTGGCTGAAGTGCAGAAACAGTTCGGAAAAGCGGGCACAATCATCGTCGGTCTTGGTCCGGGTTCCTATGCGGGAACCCGGATCGCGATCTCGGCCGCGATTGGTTTGCGGGTCGCGTCGAAGGCGCACCTGATCGGGGTGCCTTCAATCTGCGCGCTCGAGTGCGAAGCGGCTGAGTATTGCGTGATTGGCGATGCGAGACGTCAGACATTCTTCTTCGCGATCGTTCGGGACCGAGATTTGATCGAGGGTCCAACTCTGATGACCGAAGCTGAATTGCGAGAAAAATTGGATAAGCTCGACAAGAAGATGCCGATCTTTACCACGGAGAAACTTTCGCAATTCGAGCGCGCCGAGCTTCGTTATCCTTCGGCAAGGGTTCTTGCAGGGCTCGCGACGGATTTGAAACGAAATCCTATGGAATCGCCGCTTGAGCCGATGTATTTGCGCGAGCCGCACATCACCATTCCAAGGAAATGACGCACGATTATCGTTGCTGGGTTGAAATCGAGTGCGCCGCATTGCGCCACAACGCGGGAATCGTGCGCGAACGAATTGGTTCGGCCGAAATGCTGGCGGTCGTGAAAGCGAATGCTTACGGACACGGAATGCTCGGCGTCGCTGAAGCTCTGGCCCCCGACGTACAGCTCTTTGGCGTTGCGAATCTGGAGGAAGCGCTCGCGCTGCGAGAAAAGGTTAAGCATCCAATCATCACTTTAAGTCCGACGCTTCCGGACGAACGATCAATCGCTGTCGCGCGCGGTTTCATTCCGACGATTTCGAGCCTGGAAGAAGCCCAGGCTTTTGCCAAAGCCGGCCGCGTCTCGGTTAATTTCAAAGTCGACACCGGCAACGGCCGAATGGGCGTTGTGGAAAGTCAGTCCGTCGAGATTTTCAAACGAGTCGCTGCGCTGCCGAATATCGAAATCCACAGCGTCTCTACTCACATGCCCGTTTCGAACGAGGACGCGGAATACACAAAAAATCAGCTGCTTCGGTTCGGAAAAGTTGTCGATCAATTGCGCGCGGCGGCTCCGGGCAAGTACAAGGTCCATGTGCTGCAAAGCGCTGGCACGCTCGCGTTCAACGAGCGCACCTACGAGATCGTGCGCGCCGGCATCATTCTCCACGGCATTTCGCCGCTGCCCGAATTTCAAAGTCTGCTCAAGCCGGCGATGACGTGGAAAACCCGGATTGGTTTGATCCGCGACGTGCCGAGAGATTGGTCGATTAGTTATGGACGCACGTTCATTACGCCGAAGCCGATGCGGGCTGCGACGTTGACCGCCGGCTATGCCGACGGTTATCCGCGACATCTTTCGAATCGCGACGCGCAAATGCTCGTGCGCGGCAAGCGTTGTCCACTGCTTGGCCGCGTGACGATGGATTTGATGGTGATCGACGTCTCTCATGTGCCCGACGCCGATGTCGGCGATGAAGTCGTGTTGATGGGGCGACAGGGCGATGCGGAAATCCCATGCGACGAACTGGCCGACAAGGCGGGGACGATCACCTGGGAGATCACCACGCGCGTTGGCCAGCGCGTGAAACGTGTTTTCGTTTGATGTATTGGTTTAGATTAAAATGCTGGTCACAGGTCACAGGTCACATATCACTTCTTCTTGATGTTTCAGATCATCTTCAACGAGCTGAGCGCGGCCGAAATGTCGGCGTTATCGAAAAAGATGCAGCTCGATCTGCTCGCCCAGTTCCAGATTTTGCCGGAAGACCTTGACCGTCTCGACGCCAAGCATTTCGGCGTGATCGAGCGGAAGGGAAAAAAGTTATATCGTTATCGCGCGAAAGATTACCGGATTTACTTCGAGCAAACGCCGGAAGGGGTCACCATTCACCGCGTCCTGCACAAGAACACGTTTCGGGATTTCCTTTTCCGCAGCAAACTTCCGGGCTCGGAAGACCAGGCCCTCGGCAAAACCCAAGAGTTCTGGAAGCTGATCGACGAAGGCAAGAAAACGCGCAAGGCGTAATGATTTGAAGAACGTGATTCTTCGCGATTATCTGAACCAACATATTCGTCGGTCGACGATCCTATGCTGGATCGCTGCGCTGTTTAGCGGTCCTGGTTCTATTCGTTTTGCACGGTAATATCCACGTGCTGATCGTGGCGACCGTCGGCATTCTTTTCGGAGTTGGATACTACCAAATGTTTAGCGCCCGCTGTCCGCGCTGTAAGACGCGTCTTCTGCTGGTGCTATCTACGTTCGGCATACGTCTCGCAATACCGTCTTCCGTTCCGACATTGTCCAACGTGTGGACTGTCTTTCGAGACGACTCTCGATGAGAAGTTGTAGCGGCGTTTACGCTCCCGCTAGTGCATCTATAATGAACCCTTCTGTAGTTTGCCGCAGAGCCGCATGATTGTTCTCAAACGCCGAACTAATTAAACAGGCGCTCGCCGCGGCGAGCGCCTTTACAATTGTAGGGGAAGCCGTCGGCTTGCCATGAGACAAAAGAATTGCGCGATTGCGCTATTTCATCAGCAGCACGGAACGGCTGCGTTTGATCTCGCGGGTGATTTTGCGATGCAAATGTGCCGGCATGCCGGTGACGCGGCGGGGAAGAATTTTGCCGCTCTCGGTTACGAATTTTTTCAACAGATCGGGATTTTTATAATCGATCGCTTCGACGTTGATGTCGATCCGGCGGCGGGGCATGGCGCGGTTGGCGCGGCGAAATGCGGAACGGCGTTTGGCGGTCTTGGGTTGCATCAGATTACTTGGTTTCGCGATGAAGCGTGTGTTTCCGCAAAAATGGATTGTATTTCTTTTTCTCGAGCCGGTTCGGCGTGCGTGGACTCTTTTTGTTCCGCGTGGTCATGTAACGCGAAGCCGGTTTGCCCAGCGCTTTAGCTTCAGTGCACTCGAGGGTGACAATTTCCTGGGCCATGTTGCTTACTCCTTCGACTCCGGCGCGGGTGTCGCTTCAGATTCTTCCGCTTCGCCTTCCCCGCCTTCGTCGTCGGTTAAACCGAAGAGGGAAGTGACTGATTGCCGAACGCGCGATTGTTTATTCTGTTTCTCGAGCTGCGATTGACATTCAACGGTGAATCGAGCGAACGGGATCGCTTCCAAACGCGCATGCGGGATTGGTTTCCCCGACATCTCGCAAACGCCATACGTGCCGACTTCGATCCGCTTCAACGCCTGATCGATCTCGTAAAGGGCGTCCTGTTCTTGCGAAAGCAGGCTGAGCGCGAAATCGCGATCGTAGGCATCCGAACCGGCGTCGGCCTGATGCATTCCAAATGCGGACGCTTCGCTGCCTTCGGCCCGCGAACGGAGGGTATCCTGCGCAACTCCGGCCATGGAATCGACCATGGCATCGCGCAATTGGAGAAGTTTCTCCTTCTGCTTCCGCACAAAAGGCGTCAACTTGCGTTCGTGATTGTTGCCTCCGAGCAACGCCTGACGGGGACTGGCGCTCGCTTTCTTGGCAGAAATTTTACGGGCCGGCTTAGGAGCCGTCTTTTTCGAGGAAACTTTTTTCTTTTTTGTGGTGGGCATAAGTTCAAAAGGCGGTCGCCGAGGCGACCGCCAGAAAAAACGGAGGCTTAATTAAGAACGATTCCGGGTGAGCGCAAGGGGAGATTTGACGAATTTCGGGGTATTTAATTCACATGTTTTGACTCAATCCGGCTATGAATTCCATTAACACCCGGCTTCAGCCGGGTGGCCTGACCGTTGAGCTCATTGAAACCGTTTAAACGGTTTTGTCCGGAGTCGGATGCAAGCGACCGCGCTGAAGCGCGGTGTTAGCGAAAACCTACGAACTGGCGCTGGAGTATCGACGCAGAGCGAATGACCAGAAACTGCGGGAAAGGAAGAAGATCACCGTTGAGGCAATTACCAGCTTCGACATCAGCCCCCAGGGCTCCTCAAAGGATTTGGCCAGCAGCCGCGCCGGCACGTTGGAGACCACCACCACCGGCACGATCCAGCTGAAGATGAATTTGAAAAGGCGCGGGTAAATGGAGTCCGGATAACGCGCAATATTCATGAAATTGAAATAGCCGTAGACGAGGCCCTGCGCCCGCACGATCCAAAAACTGACCGCGGCCAGGCTGAGCATGATCGAATAATGCACCGCGATGCCGAACCCGACGGCAACGACGTAGAGCAGGATCGACATCGGCCCCGGAACGTAGCCGAGTTTGGCCAGTGAAAAAACAACTACGACACCGCCGACCACCGCGTTGACCACGCTGTCGAGTGCAAATTGTTTGGTGGAAGCGGCGAACTGACTGTCGACCGGCAACACCAGGAGAGAGTCGAGCTTTCCGGTCCGCACCAGTTCAGGAATGGCAGCGATGTTGACGAAAAAGAACGCCTGAAAAAGCTGTGAGATCATCTGATGCGTACCCACGAGCAATACGACTTCCCATTTTGTCCAATCGCCAATACGGTCGACATTTCCGAAAATAATGGAGAAAAAAACGATCTGGCCGACAAACCAGAGCACTTCCACCAGCATCCAGAGCAGGAAGTTGGCTTTGAAACTCATCTCGCGAATGAGCGAGTTCCGAAGGATGATGGAGTAGATCTCGATGTAACGCCGGAGCACGGTTCCCTGTGATTTCAGTTTTACTTCAAGTCAAATCCTGCCCATGAAGCGTTTTCTGCCTGTTGGCGTCATCATTGTCGCCTTGCTCGTCATTTTGTTTGTGCTCCGGCGGTGCACATCAAGTGGCACTGCGACGTATCAAACTGCCACCGTCACCCGCGGACCGATCACACAATTGGTGACCGCTACCGGGACTTTAAATCCCGTCGTCAACGTGCAGGTCGGCAGCCAGGTCTCGGGAAATATCGCCAAGCTGTTTGCCGATTTTAATTCCGAGGTGAAGGCCGGACAGACCGTGGCGTTGATCGATCCGGTTCTTTTTCAAGCGGCGGTGACTCAGGCTGAGGGAGATCTCGCAAGCGCTCAGGCGGCGCTCGAACTGGCAAAACTGAATGCGGCACGGACCCAGAAATTGTTCGTGGAAAAAAATTCGGCACAACAGGATGTCGATTCGGCGACGGCGAACCTTCACCAGGCTGAAGCGACCGTGAAGCTCAAACAAGGCGCGGTCGATAAAGCAAAGGCCGATCTCGACCATTGCACGATCACCTCGCCGATCGACGGCGTGGTGATATCGCGAAACGTTGATGTCGGGCAAACCGTCGCGGCGAGTTTGCAGGCGCCGGTGATTTTCCAGATCGCAAACGATCTCGCAAAAATGCAGATCGACTCAAACGTGGCCGAAGCCGATGTCGGCGCGATTGAGGTTGGACAAGACGTCGATTTCACGGTCGACGCGTTTCCGACGCGCACCTTTCACGGCAAAGTGGTGCAAGTGCGCAACGCGCCGATCACCGTCCAGAACGTGGTGACCTACGACACCGTCATCGGCGTAGACAACAAAGATCTGAAATTGAAACCGGGGATGACCGCGAATGTTTCAATCATCATTGCGCACAAAGACAATGTGATTCAGATAAAAAACGCCGCATTGCGTTATCGTCCGCCCGACGCTGCGGCACCTGCGCCTTCGCAACAACCGCGGCCCGCATCTTCGCCCGGCGTTGGCGGTCAGCGTCCAACCGGGGCGCACGAACGACGGACCGACCGCACGGTTTACGTTTTGTCTTTTGGCCGGTCTAAACCTGTCCAAATCAAAACCGGAATCAGTGACGGAATCGTGACCGAGGTGACCGACGGTTTGAGAGAAGGCGATAGCGTTATCACCGCCGAATTGACATCGCCGAGCGCCGCGTCATCACCCTCGACGAATCCGTTCAGTGGCGCACGAAGATTTCCATGACGGAAATGCCGAAGCACGAATGACGAATGCCGAAGCGAATCCGAATGCTCAAATGACGAAAGCGTTACTAAACGAACAGTTTCGGCATTTAGTCATTCTCTCGTCGTTCGACATTAGTCATTCGTCATTTTCCAACACGAGCGGGCCGAGGAGTACGCGGAAAAGATGAACGATGGTTCGGTCGTCAAGTTAATGGACGTCCACAAGACCTATCACACTGGTGATGTCGATGTTCACGCAGTGCGCGGCGTTTCGCTTGAAATCCAGCGCGGCGAATTTGTAGCGCTAATGGGCGCGAGCGGTTCCGGAAAGTCGACGCTCATGAATATACTCGGTTGTCTGGATCGGCCGACCTCGGGCCGATACGTTTTGGACGATGCCGATGTTTCGCAACTCGATCGCGATCGGCTCGCGGACATTCGCAACCACAAACTCGGTTTTGTTTTCCAAAGTTTTAATCTGCTGCCGCGGACTTCGGCGCGGGAAAATGTCGAACTCCCACTGCTTTACGGCACGCGTCATTTGACCAGCGCCCAGTTGCGCCAGAAAGCGGACGCCGTTTTGGGGTCGGTTGGATTGGGAGGACGCGAAGATCATCATCCGAGCCAGCTTTCCGGCGGGCAACAGCAACGCGTCGCGATCGCGCGCGCGCTGGTGAACGATCCCGAGATTGTCCTCGCCGATGAACCGACCGGAAATCTCGACAGCCGGACCAGCGTCGAGATCATGGGAATTTTTCAACAACTCAACGAGCGCGGTATCACCATCATCATGGTTACGCACGAAGCCGACATCGCCACCTACGCGCGCCGCAATGTAGTGATGCGCGACGGGTTGATTCTCAAAGATCTTCAGGTAACGCAACGATCGGACGCGTCGATTGAACTCGAAAAGATCGCTCCGATTGATTCCGAAACGCCGTCATGAATAAGTCTTATCGGTCACTTGTCACTGGCCTGCCCGCCGTAGCCTTGGCGAAGGAGGGTCAGTTCCGATGAAAGTAGGATCGACATTGAACATCGCGTTGCGCGCTCTGCGCCGAAACAAGATGCGTTCGGTGCTGACCGCGCTCGGCATTATCATCGGCGTCGCTGCTGTCATCGCGATGGTCGGCATCGGTAACGGCGCGAAGGCGCAGGTGGAAGCGCAGATCGCGAGCCTCGGCGAGAACGTGATTCTCATTTTTTCTGGTAGCACCACTTCCAGCGGCATCCGGACTGGCTGGGGTGGCGCGGGCACGTTGAAAATCGAGGACGCGGAGGCGATTCGGCGCGAAGTGCCGGGAGTTATCGCCGTCAGCGAAGAAGTTGTGTCGACAACGCAGGTCGCGGCCGGAAATCAGAACTGGTTCACCCGAATCTACGGCGAATCGGCCGATTATCTCGACATCCGCCAGTGGCCGCTGGCCGATGGCGCGCCGTTTACGGCGCAGGATGTGCGCAGCTCGAACAAGGTGTGTGTCATCGGCAAAACAACCGCGTCGCAAATCTACGGCAACGACAGTCCTGTCGGGCAAGTCTTGCGGATCAAGAACGTGCCGTTCACAATTTTGGGCGTGTTGACTCCGAAAGGATTGAGCACGCAAGGCGTCGACCAGGACGATATCGTGATCATGCCTTACACGAGCGCGATGAAACGGGTTATCGGCGGGACGACATTGCGCAACATCAATGTGCAAGTCGGCCAAGGCAATGAAATCAACGCCGCGCAACAGCAGATCATCGCGTTGCTGCGACAACGCCATAACATTCGCCCTGGACGCGACGATGATTTCACAGTGCGTAATCAACAGGAGATCGCGGATGCTGCGACCGCGACCACCGCCGTTATGACGTTACTTCTCGGATCGATCGCCGGCGTGTCGCTCGTTGTCGGTGGAATCGGAATCATGAACATCATGCTCGTTAGTGTGACCGAGCGCACACGCGAGATCGGCACCCGCATGGCGGTTGGGGCGCACGGCAGCGATATTCTCACTCAGTTTCTTATTGAAGCCGTGACGTTAAGCTCGGTCGGCGGCGTCATCGGAATCATTTTCGGAATCGGTGCGTCGCAAATCCTTTCGAGTTACGCGCATTGGCCGACGCTGATTTCGCCGAGCTCGATCATTGTCGCGTTCATGTTCAGTGCCGCGGTTGGAATCTTTTTTGGATTTTATCCCGCACGCAAAGCCGCCGCGCTCGATCCAATCGAAGCGCTTCGCTACGAATAGCGGATCGATCTCTAAGGAAAGCAGGAACCTAGGAACATTTATTGATTTCTCTTCCTGCGTTCCTGAGAAATTTCTGAGGAGAGAAATTCGTGTTTATTCGTGTCCATTAGTGATTAGAAGTTTCTTATGGCTGAACAGAGAGGATTCCAGGATTTGGTCGCGGATGCGAAAAAAGCCATCACCGAGATTTCGCCAACCGATGCCGCGGCGAAAGCCAAGAGTAGCGACGCGGTGATTGTCGACGTTCGCGAGAAGGACGAGTTCGACGAATCGCACATTCCCGATGCGGTCCACATGAGTCGCGGAATGGTCGAGATCGAAGTCGAAGATAAATTTCCCGATCGCAACACAACGATCATTTGTCATTGCGGCGGCGGGGGCCGATCTGCGCTCGCAGTCGAAAGTTTGCAAAAGATGGGCTACAAGAACGTCCGCTCAATGGCCGGCGGCTTCAAAGCCTGGAAAGCTGCTGGATTGTCGACGATGAAATAATCATGAATGTGCGGCGCGTAATCGTGTTGCTGATTGTGAGCCCAGTTGCAATACAGACAAGTGAAGCTTTTCATAAGGTCGAACCTTTTGATTCTATAAGTCCCCGCCTACTCGCCATTGCTCGAGCCGTTTATCCCAAAGATTCCGAACTCGCAAAGGTTGCCCGACCAAGGCGGTAGAAGTGTAGAGGCGCTTGTCTCAAGCGCCTGTTTATTAATTCGGCGTTTGAGAACAAACGCCGCTACAACGCGAACACTTTTGATCGTCGATCGTTTGATAGTCGCGCGAACAGCGCTTGTATTCGGCGCCAGAAGTTTTTTAAGATTTGCGTTCGAGCGTGAACGACAAATTAAATGTTTCGAAACCGATTCCTGTAATTGGGCTGGTAGTTGTCGCGTTTCTTCTTTCCGGGTCTGCGACCAATCCCGCCGACATCTATTTGCCGCAATTGAAGGACAAAGACCCTGACGTGCGGATCGCCGCGCTGCGCGAGCTCCTGACGTCGCTCGATTTCAGAATTCCCGAAGCAATGCTTCCGCTTCTTTCCGATGAAGGGAATTCGATTCGGCGACTCGCGGCGCGCGCGGTTGGCAGTCGCTGGTGGCAAATTCCGAAAGAGAAATCCGAACGTTACGTCAGCGCGCTCGAGAAGAACTTGCGACCGGAAGTCGACTTTGAAGACGAAAAGAACATGGCCGAGCGCGGGATCGGACTTCTCACCCGACGATATGATTCAAAAATGTTCTCCCGCAGTCCGAACGGGCGATGGGTGATTTATGAACGGCGC
>Ga0307474_10002030_pt1 | contig 14541 bp, 14 predicted proteins | sample atmos_gasesECM1C_2_FD_203312 | JGI IMG/M metagenome (GOLD analysis project Ga0307474, IMG submission 203312) | Hardwood forest soil microbial communities from Morgan-Monroe State Forest, Indiana, United States - atmos_gasesECM1C_05 | ecosystem: Environmental > Terrestrial > Soil > Temperate... | reverse complement strand
TCAGCGAAAACGGACTTTTCAGCAGCTGCTGGTCGAGCACGCCGAGCCTTGTCGTGTAAAAACGGGTGAAGGCGCGGACCGCCGAGATCGGGTCGTCGTCGCAAGCAAGCTGAGACATCCGGTCACCTCCGATACTTGCCATTGTCAATTAATTATTTGACTTTGGCAAGTATCGATCAGGCCACGATGATTCGACTGCGCAGCAAGGTGAGCGAGGAACGTCCGAGTTGCCGGAGCAGTTTTGCCTCCGAGCGGCGCGCGTCGGGCGCGTGACCGCCGAGCCTTTGGTAATGGTCGCGCGCGATCAGGAGGCCCTGATCGGCCCAAGGTCCGGCAATCATTCGCCCAAGCCGTTCGAGAAGCTCGCGAAAACCCTTCTCGGCGTAGGGCGAGCGGGCGTAACGAAAGATCCCTGCGCGCGGGCGTTCGCTGCCGGAGACGCGCTGGATAAATTGGGTGGTCTCATCGATCCAGCCGGACTCCAGCACCGCGCCGGCATGAAGAAACATAAGCCATGGCGATCGGGCCCGACGCGCGCCCGCCGCCAGCGCCGCGGCGCGCGATCCGTCAAAGGCCAAAAACCGGCAGCCTGCGACGTCGGCGACCCGCTCGATCGCACTCGTGCCGGGCCGATCGACAAGGATTACCTCGCAGATCACGCCCGCCGCAGCGCCCGGCACCAGCGCCGCAAGCGTGGCGACGGCCGGCCCCTCGGCGCCTTCGGTTCGAATAATGACGCTCAGCATGAGACTTGCGATGAGTCCTCGGGAAAAGTCGAAAACGGCAAAAACCTCGCAACTGTTATCACCATGTCACATCCAAATCAGCCACCGCCGCCAACCTTTGCGACCCTGATGGGGCTAATCGGTTCCTGACGGGCCCATCGTGTTCTTGATTTGTTCTCTAGTCGTGCTATGTTGGGCTCATGAGCCGAGCATCCTCAAATGCCCTCAAGCACCCGCCGGTTACGGCGCCCTCCGACCCGGCGGGTGCGCCTTCTGCTTTTTCGGAACTGTCGGTCGCGATCGATCGCGAGCGGCGGCGCGGGCGCGGCGCGCATTCGAATGTCACCGGCCGCTTCGAGGCCGAAGCGCGGGTTGCCTTTGACGACGGCTGGCAGAGCCTTGAGGAACTTCCGCCGTTCAAGACCACGGTTGCGATCGATACCGCACGCAAGGTCATCACCCGCAACGACTCGCCCGATATCGGCTTCGACCGTTCGATCAATCCGTACCGGGGTTGCGAGCACGGATGCGTTTACTGTTTCGCCAGGCCGACACACGCCTATCTCGGCCTGTCGCCGGGGCTCGACTTCGAATCAAAGCTGTTCGCCAAGCCCGACGCGCCGCAGCTTCTTGAAAAGGAACTGGCAGTGGAGGATTATGAGCCGCGCATGATCGCGATCGGCACCAACACCGACCCTTACCAGCCGATCGAGCGCGAGCGGAAAATCATGCGCGGCATCCTTGAAGTGCTGGACCGCGCCGGCCATCCGGTCGGCATCGTGACGAAATCGGCGCTGGTGACGCGCGATATCGACATTCTGGCGCGGATGGCAAAACGCAATCTCGCCAAGGTTGCGATTTCGGTGACGACGCTCGATGCAAAGCTCGCGCGCACCATGGAACCGCGCGCATCGACGCCGCCGCGCCGGCTCGAGGCGCTGCGACAACTGTCCGAAGCGGGAATTCCGACCACGGTGATGGTGGCTCCGGTCATTCCCGCGCTGAACGACAACGAGATCGAGCGGATCCTGGATGCGGGCGCGCATGCCGGTGTCAAGGAAGCGAGCTACGTTCTGTTGCGCCTGCCGCTCGAAGTGCGCGATCTCTTCCGCGAATGGTTGATGGCCAACTATCCCGATCGCTATCGCCACATTTTCACCCTGATCCGCGACATGCGCGGCGGCCGCGACTATGACTCACAGTGGGGCACGAGAATGAAAGGTACCGGGCCCATGGCCTGGATGATCGGACGAAGGTTTGAAATCGCCTGCGAAAAACTCGGCCTCAACAAACGCCGCTCGAAACTGACGACCGATCATTTCGCCCGGCCGAAGCGCAGCGGGCAGCAGCTCAGTCTGTTCTGAAGAGCCCCCCAGGGAATAAACCGGCCGGCGATCTTTGAATTGCGGGAATTACCTGACGGTTCCAGGTTGCGCCCGGGGCGCGGCTTGCGCACGATCGCAAGCCATGATTCGGGACAAATCAGCAAACGGCGAGGCAAGGCCCGCGAGCGTCAAGCCGCCGAGCTTTCGCCGCGAGCGCGCGTTGATCAAGCGTGGCCTATGGCCGGTGGCTGGCTGCGACGAGGCCGGACGTGGCCCGCTCGCAGGTCCGGTCGTGGCGGCAGCGGTCGTGCTCGATCCGAAGCGCATCCCGAAAGGAATCGATGACTCCAAGCGACTGAGCGCCGAATGTCGCGAGGAATTGTTCGAGCAAATCTGCGCAACCGCCTCCTATGCGGTCGCCTTCGCTTCGCCGGCGCGGATCGACCGCGACAATATATTGCGGGCTTCGCTCTGGGCGCTCAAGCGCGCGGTCCTGGCGCTACCTGAAATGCCCAAGCACGTTTTCGTCGACGGCCGTGACCGGCTCGACACGCCTTGCGACTGCGAGGCCGTGATCGGCGGCGACGGGTTGGTCGTCTCGATCGCGGCAGCCTCGATCATTGCCAAGGTCACGCGCGACCGGTTGATGTGCGCGCTCGCACAGGATTACCCCGGTTACGGGTTCGAATCCCACAAAGGCTATAGCGTGCCCGAGCATCTGGAGGCGCTCGATCGCCTCGGTCCCTCCATCCATCACCGCAGCTTCTTTGCGCCCGTGATCGCGGCGCGACAAAAACATCAACCCTGGACGGTCAGGCACGAACCCGATTTGTTCGCTCTTGTCGAGCAGGGCGGATCGGAAATTCCTGCCGCGGCTGACCCGGTTGCCTCGGCGCCTGGCGCGCTTTAAGACCGTTGCATCGACCAGGACGAAGCGTTGTTCCTCACGGCGGGGCCGGCATTTTCTGCGCGCCTCGCGCGATAGAGGGAGCGCTGCTGCCGGTCAGCTCGTGGCAAAGGCGGATCCGGCTCCCTCATGCGTTTCACCTCTCTGGTCATCGAATTGATCCGCGCCCGGCCGCGCCTTGTTGTCTGGCTTGTGGTGCTGTTGCAGGCGGCGTTGTGGCTGTTCGTGGCAATGCTCTTGTACCGCGGCCCGCCCGGCGAACTCGCCACCCTGGTCGCCTTTGGCCGCGAGTATCAGGTCGGCACCGATCTCGGACCACCGCTGGCATTCTGGCTCGCCGATATTGCCTTCCGTGCCGCCGGCAATCACATGTTCGGCGTGTACCTGCTGGCCGAACTCTGTGCGGTCGCGACGTTCTGGACGTTGTACCTTTTGGCGCGGGCCATTGTCGGCGGGCAACAGGCGGTGCTCGCGGTTCTATTGACCATGACCGTCCTGGCGTTCAGTTCGCCCGGCCTCGAGTTCGGCCCATTGGTGCTGGCACGCCCGCTCTGGGCGCTTTTGCTGCTCCATTCATGGCAACTGATCGGCCAGAACCGACGCAATGCATGGTTTGCCTGGTCCATTGACGCCGGACTGTTGTTGCTGACGACCTCGGCCGCGATTGTGCTGCTCGCCTTGCTGGTCGGATTTGCGGTGGCGACCGCCCGCGGACGGCGCGTCCTGAAGTCGTTCGATCCGCTGTTTGCCCTCCTCGTCATCGTCGTGCTGGCGCTCCCCTATCTCGTCTGGCTGATCCGGGCCGATGCGCTTGGCCTGTCGCACGGGGCGGCTTCGGATTTGAGCGGCAGGGCACTGCACTGGATCGCGCTCGTCGGCGGCCTAATCTTTGCGGGGTTGGGCATCGTGGTATTGGCGGCCCTCAATTCCACCTGGCTTGCCCGCAATCCGGAGGAGGCCCCGATCATTTTTCGCCCTCCTATCGACAGGTTTGCGCGTGATTTCGTCTATTTCTTCGCTGTCGCGCCTGCGCTGGCGGGAAGCCTCATTGCGGGCCTGTTCGGCCTCGATCGTGTCGTCGGTGGGACTGGCATCGCGTTGATGTTGTCCGGACTGGCGGTGATCGTCGCCAGCGGCGATCTGATCCATCTGCGCCATCAGCGGGTGCTGCGTTCGGCTTGGGCGGCCCTTATCGTCGCGCCGGCGTTTGCGGCGATCGCGATCACTCTTTTTGCGCCATGGACGAGCAACGCGGAGGTGGCGACCTCGTTGCCGGCCACCGACATCGCGCAATTCTTCGACGACAGTTTCGAGCGGCGCACCAACCAACGGCTCCGCACGGTGAGCGGCGACGCGCAGCTTGCGACGCTCATCACCTTGAGTCGCGATCGTCCTCATCTGTTTCTCGCCGCGACCCCGCAGCGAACGCCCTGGACCAGCTCCTCCAGATTCAACGAAACCGGTGGCGTGGTGGTGTGGCGCGCCTCTGACACCGCGGGCACGCCGCCCGCGGATATCGCGCAGCGGTTTCCCGGCCTTGTGCCCGAAGTGCCGCGGTCATTCGAATGGCTTGTCAACGGTCGGCAGCCGCTGCTGCGGATCGGCTGGGCGATCGTGCGACCTAAGACGCCGTAATTTCAATTGGCGAGCGCTCTGCAGTAAACATCGATACGGGGGTTTTTGTGATGCTGAAGGGAAGTTGCCTGTGCGGAGCCGTACGCTATGAGGTGGACCAACTGGACACGCCGATTGGTCATTGCCACTGCCTCACCTGCCGCAAGGCGCACGCCGCTCCATATGCGCCCACCGCGCGCGTCATGCGGGATCATTTCCGTCTGGTCGCAGGCCGGGAAAAACTTGCTGCCTTCGAATCGTCACCTGGCCGGATGCGGCGATTCTGCTCGCTGTGCGGCTCGCATATCGTTGCCGATCGCGCCGATCAGCCACATGTCGTGCTTCGTGTCGCGACGCTTGATGACGATCCGACGGTCAGGCCGGTCGTGCACATCTGGACCTCGCATGATGTGCCATGGCTCGTCGAGGGGGATAATCTGCCACGTTTTGCCGAGTGGCCGCCGGGGCGTTGACATTGAGGCGTACAGGCGCGGTTGCATCAGGATGATGGCTGGCTGCAGAGAGCTTTCGCGATTGCGCGCAAATCTTGCCAGGCCATGCGCTTGTAGGATGGCGATCGCAACAGATATGCCGGATGGAACGTGGCCATTGCGCGGATCGCGCGCGTTCCTGTGTCGTAGTTGAGCCAGCGCCCGCGGGTTTTCATGATGCCTTCGCGCGTCCCGAGCAGGGTTTGCGTCGAAGGGTTTCCAAGCGTCACCAGAATGTCCGGATCGACGAGTTCGATCTGCCGCTGGATGAATGGCAGGCAGATCTGCGTTTCCAGCGGGGTCGGCGTGCGGTTGCCGGGCGGCCGCCAAGGAATCACGTTGGCAATGTAGGCCGTGCTGCGGTCGATCCCGATCGCTGCAATCATGCGGTCCAGAAGCTTGCCCGACCGGCCGACGAAAGGCAGCCCCTCGATGTCTTCCTCGCGTCCCGGCGCCTCGCCGACGAACATGATGCGGGCTTGAGGGTTGCCATCGGCGAACACGAGGCGCGTCGCGGTGGATTTCAGCGCACAGCCGTCGAAATTCTCAAGCAGGCCTCTCAGCGCCTCCAGTGACGGCGCAGTGCGTGCGGCCTCCCGCGCCGACGCGACGGCCGCATCTGGCGTAGGCGCCGGCTCGGTGAGTATCGCCGGAGCCGGAGTGAACGCCGGCCTCATCGGCCTTATTTCTTCAGAGGTTGGGGAAGTCGGATTTGCGGCCGCCCCTTGTGGCGCGGCCTCGGCATCGTACAGCCGGTTGGCCGGTTCCTCGGCCAGCGCGCAGTCGACCCCGGCCTCGAGATAAAAGGCGAGCAATTGATGAATATTGGGTAGGGGATCGGGCGTCATCGGCTCGAAGTCGCAGGCTTGATAAGCGTTGTCGGCAATGTAGGCCGGATTGCGCTGCAACGAAACGTCTCGAACAGCATTTCCATGGTTGTTCTTGGCGCAAAAATCGGAAACAAACGCAACCGAGACGATCTTGTACCGGTCCTGGGAGCAGATCCATGAGCACCGAAGAATTGCCCCCGCGCGAGTCCATGGAATTCGACGTCCTGATCGTTGGCGCCGGTCCTTCCGGCCTCATCGCCGCGATCCGGCTGAAGCAGCTCAATGCCGACCTCTCGGTAGTGGTCGTCGAAAAGGGCTCTGAGGTCGGCGCTCACATCCTGTCCGGTGCCGTGATCGATCCGGTCGTGCTCGATCGGATGTTTCCGGACTGGCGTGAAGATTCCGATTGCCCGCTGAAGACGAAAATGACCGAAGACCGGTTCTATTGGAACACGGCGGGTTCCGCGATCCGGCTGCCGAACTTCATGATGCCGCCGCTCATGAGCAACCATCATTGCTATGTCGGCTCGCTCGGCAATGTGTGCCGCTGGCTGGCGCGCAAGGCCGAGGCGCTGGGGATAGAGATCTACCCGGGCTTTGCCGCAGCTGAAGTGCTTTACGATGACAACGGCGCCGTGCGCGGGATCGCGACCGGTGACATGGGAATTGCCAAGGACGGTTCGCACAAATCGTCCTACACGCGCGGCATGGAACTGCTCGGCAAGTACACGCTGTTCGCCGAAGGCGCCCGCGGCAGCCTGACCAAGCAGCTGATCGCGAAATTCTCCCTCGACGCCAACAGCGAGCCGCCGAAATTCGGCATCGGGCTCAAGGAAGTCTGGCAGATCGACCCCGCCAAGCACCGTAAGGGCATGATACAGCATGCCTTCGGCTGGCCGTTGAACAATTCGACCGGCGGCGGCTCGTTCCTCTACCACTACGACGACAATCTCGTAGCGATCGGCTTCGTGGTGCATCTGAACTACGACGATCCTTATCTCTCGCCGTTCGATGAATTCCAGCGATCCAAAACCCACCCTTCCGTTCGCGCCCTACTCGAAGGCGGCAAGCGGCTTGCCTATGGCGCTCGCGCCATCACCGAAGGCGGCTACCAGTCGGTGCCGCGCTTGAGCTTCGCGGGCGGGGCGCTGATCGGTTGCGCGGCCGGATTTGTCAACGTGCCGCGCATCAAGGGCGTTCATAACGCCATGGGCAGCGGCATGCTCGCAGCCGAGCATGTGGTGGCCGCGCTCGGCGCCGGCCGCGCCAACGACGAACTGGTTGAGTATGAAAATGCCTGGCGCGGCTCGGCGGTGGGCAAGGACCTGTATCAGGTGCGCAACGTCAAGCCGCTGTGGTCGAAATTCGGCACCATCCTCGGCGTGGCGCTCGGCGGTATCGATATGTGGTGCAACACGCTGGGTTTCTCGCTGTTTGGAACGCAATCGCATGTCAAGCCCGACCGCAAGACGCTCGATCCCGCAAGGAGCCATGTGCCGATCACCGCCCTTAAACCGGACGGCAAACTGACCTTCGACCGGCTCTCCTCGGTGTTCCTCTCCAACACCAACCACGAGGAGGATCAGCCGGTTCACCTCAAGGTCACCGACATGAACCTGCAAAAGTCCTCCGAACACGACGTCTATGCCGGTCCGTCCGGTCGCTACTGTCCGGCGGGAGTGTATGAGTGGGTGGAGGAGACATCGGGTCCCCGATTCGTGATCAACGCGCAGAATTGCGTCCACTGCAAAACCTGCGACATCAAGGATCCGAACGGCAACATCACATGGGTACCGCCTGAAGGCGGCGGGGGACCCAACTACGAGGCGATGTGACCACGATTGCGTGACCAAAGCCGGCCGGATTGGCATCAATGTCGGCTGAAATCCCGACCGGGCGCGGAGCATGATGCGGACCCGAAGGGCGGCGCCAGCGCAAAGTGGAAAACCGGTTTTCCGAAAAGATCATGCTCAAACAAAGAGATGAGGTCATGACGCGATTTCAGCTAATCGTATCATGATCTCGAATCGCAGCCTGCGGCCACGATCCCGCCATACTGGAAGCGTTTTGAAGCGGAACTGGAGTGGGCCGGGCCGTTGCGACCAATCGAATTGCCTGCCCCCATCCTTGCGGTTCAGCGGCAAACGCGGCATTGTCGCCTCTCTCGATGCCAGTAATTGGGCTCGCATTCGAAGTTGATCACAACATCCTGCCGCAAATTCTGGAGCCGAGGCGAACCGTGATGCTTTCCACTCGTTTCAATCGCTGGACCATTGCCGCCATTGCCTTTGTTACGCTGGCGCTGCCAGGCTCCGTTTCGGCGCAGACGCCCGAACATCCCTCCGACAACTCGGCGCAATTCCCGTCAAACCGTGACCTGAAGTCGCTGACGACATCCGGCAGCTATCTCGCCGCCCGCCATGCCAGTGTCGAGCGCGACGCCAGTTCGGCAGCCGCCTTCTATCGCTCGGCGCTTCGCACCGATCCGAAAAACAACGAATTGCTCGATCGGGCGTTCATCTCCTCGCTCGCCGACGGCGATATTGACGAGGCGGTCAAGCTTGCCGACCGCATCCTCGCGCAGGACAAGAACAATCGCGTTGCGCGCCTTGTCATTGGCGTACGCGATCTGAAGCAAAAGAAATACGCAACCGCTCAGGCCAATATCAATCAGTCGATCCGCGGGCCGATCACGGATCTGGTCGCCACCTTGCTCTCGGCCTGGGCCACCTACGGCGCCGGCGACACCAAGACGGCGGTGGCCAATATCGACAAGCTAACGGGCCCGGAATGGTACCCGATCTTCAAGGATATGCATTCGGGGTTGATCCTCGAACTCGCCGGCAGGGAAAAGGAAGCCGGCGTGCGTCTCGAGCGTGCCTACAAGCTTGAAGACTCCATGCTGCGCGTGGCAGACGACTATGCGCGCTGGCTCTCGCGCAACAAGGATTCAGGGTCGGCCACGGCGATCTACGAGGCTTTCGACAAGAAGCTTCCGCGGCACCCGCTGGTGCAGGAAGGCCTGCGCGAGACCAAGGCCGGCAAGAAGCTTCCGCCGCTGGTGGATTCGCCGCAGAGCGGCGCCGCCGAGGCGTTGTACGGGATCGGCGCATCCCTGACACGCCGTGGCGGCGAGGACCTCGCACTCGTCTATTTGCAGCTTGCGCTCTATCTCGCGCCCAACCATCCGATGGCGCTGTTGTCGCTCGCCGATCTCTATGAGTCGGTCAAGAAGCCCCAGATGGCGATCAAGGTCTACGAGCGCATGCCGGCCAGTTCGCCGCTTCGGCGCAATGCGCAGATTCAGCTCGCCATCAACCTCGACGCCGCCGATCGCAGTGACGAGGCGATCAAGATCCTCAAGAACATCACAGCGGAAGATCCGAAGGATCTCGAGGCTCTCATGGCACTCGGCAATGTCGAGCGCGGCCGCAAGAAGTTTGCCGACTGCGCGCAGTCCTACTCGCGCGGCATCGACGCCTTGCCGGCGGCCACCGACAAGAACACCTGGATCTATTACTACTACCGCGGCATCTGCGAAGAGCGTTCAAAGCAGTGGAGCAAGGCGGAAGCCGACATGCGCAAGGCGCTGGAACTGCAGCCGGAGCAGCCTCACGTTCTGAATTATCTCGGTTATTCCTGGATCGATCAGGGCATTAATCTCGACGATGGGATGAAGATGATCAAGCGTGCCGTCGAGCAGCGCCCGGATGACGGCTACATCGTGGACTCGCTCGGTTGGGCCTATTACCGCATCGGCAACTACGAGGACGCGGTGAAAAACCTCGAGCGCGCGATCGATCTCAAGCCCGAGGATCCGACCATCAACGACCACCTCGGCGACGCTTATTGGCGCGTTGGCCGCACGCTGGAAGCCAAGTTCCAGTGGGCGCATGCCCGTGACCTGAAGCCGGAGCCGGAGGATCTGCCGAAGATCGAAGCGAAGATCGAAAACGGGCTTCCGGACGACACTTCCTCGGCGGCTTCCGCGGACAAGAAGAAAGAAGACGACAGGGGCGGTTAGCAGGCTCAAAAATCGCCCGCGGGCGAGGTGCAGCCGCTTGCGCGCCGCCGCGGTTTTCCAGGGCAGCTAACTTGACTCCAGCACGGCTTAGTCGGATTTTGCATTCGCTATGACGCCCGGTCGAGCCACTGAAGCGATTGTCGAATCCTCTGCACTGGTCGAAGACGGTCGCGCCAAGGTCAATCTGACCCTTCGCGTAGTGGGGCGGCGGGTCGATGGATATCACGACCTCGAAAGCGTAGTTGCGTTCGCCGATTGCGCCGACCGCCTGACGCTTACGCCCGGGCGAGAGCTGCAACTCCAGATCACAGGGCCCCTTGCCCAGGCCTGCGGCGAACCCGCCGACAACCTCGTGCTCAAGGCTGCACGCTTGCTCGGCGAACGTGTGCCGGATTTGAAGTTGGGGCAGTTCACGCTTTACAAGGCGCTGCCGGTCGCCGCGGGCATCGGCGGCGGTTCGGCCGACGCGGCAGCCGCCCTGCGACTGCTGGCACGGGCCAACGGTCTTGCAATCGAGGACTCCCGGCTTGTCGACGTCGCGCAATTGACCGGGGCCGACGTGCCGGTTTGTCTGGCCTCTCGCCCTTGCGTCGTGACGGGGATAGGCGAGACGCTGCTGCCACTGTCCTTGCCGAAAATTCCCTGCGTGCTGGTCAATCCCCGCGTTCCCGTGGCGACAAAAGACGTGTTTGCAGCACTTGGCCTGCGTCATGGCGAATTGCGGGTGGGCGTCGCCGACGTCATCCAGGCGATTGCCTGGCCGGAACCAGGCGCCTCACTCGAAGATTGGGTAGAAGCGTTTGCCGCCGGTACCAACGACCTTGAAATGCCGGCCACGCGCATTCAACCCGTCATCGGCGAGGTGATCGCGGCGCTCAGCGCCACCAACGGCGCATGGCTGGTGCGGATGTCCGGCTCGGGGGCAACCTGTTTTGCAATCTTCGAGAACACCTTCGAGGCGCAACGCGCGGCCGAGAAGATCAGGCTCGATCATCCCCCATGGTGGGTGCATTCGGGCGTGCTGGCCTAGTCGAGTTTGCACCGAAAGGCGAAGCAAGCCGTATCAATGCGTTCTTGCCAGGCAGAAGGCGACGACCTGCTCGAGCGCGGCTTTCATGGGAGACGCCGGAAACAGCGCCAGCGCATCGACGGCCATCGCACCATAATGGTTGGCGCGGTTGATGGTGTCCTCAAGTGCACGGTACTTGGTCATCAGTCGGACGGCGTGGTCGAGATCGCCGCCACCGATTTCGCCGCGCTCCAGCGCCCTGATCCAGAACTCGCGCTCGACATCGTTGCCGCGCCGGAACGCCAGCACCACCGGCAGCGTGATCTTGCCCTCGCGGAAATCGTCGCCGACATTCTTGCCGAGCCTGGCGGACTTGCCGCCATAATCGAGCACGTCGTCCACGAGCTGGAAGGCGATTCCCAGATTCATGCCGACCGAACGACAGGCGGTCTGCTCGGCCTTCGGACGGTTGGCGATCGCGGGGCCCACCTCGCAGGCGGCCGCGAACAGTTCGGCGGTCTTGCCGCGGATTACCGCGAGATATTCGTCTTCGGTCGTGGCCGTATTTTTCGCTGCGGCGAGCTGCATGACCTCGCCTTCGGCAATCGTCGCGGCTGCGGCGGAGAGAATGTCGAGTGCCCGCAGCGAACCGACCTCGACCATCATGCGGAAGGCCTGGCCGAGCAGGAAGTCGCCGACGAGCACGCTGGCTTCATTGCCCCACAGCATGCGCGCCGACAGCTTGCCGCGGCGCATTTCGCTTTCGTCGACCACGTCGTCATGCAGCAGCGTGGCGGTGTGCATGAACTCGACCGAAGCGGCGAGCTTGATGTGGCCGTCGCCGGAATAGCCGGCCAGATGCGCCATCGCCAGCGTCAGCATCGGACGCAGCCGCTTGCCGCCTGACGAAATCAGGTGGTTTGCGACCTCGGGGATCATGGTGACTTCGGAGCCGGTTCGCGCCAGAATCGTCGTGTTGACGCGCTCCATGTCGGCGGCGACCAGCTTGACCAGCGGATCTATCGAAGCATCCGAAGGGCTTTCGAAGGGTACAATAACCGCCACGCTGGTCTCCACACTTACCCGAACACTTGCTCGATCGACTTCATTCCGGTGTCTCAAACTCCAAACTTCCCTAGCCAGTCGGCCTTCCCGTTTGCGAACTTCGGAAATCCCAGGGACACCGGCAAACTATTGATCTAATGTGGCTTTGGTTCGGAAACCGCATCACGGATGTATGGCAACATCGATAATGACTTCTGAGCCACCACGCTATGGATATAACCATAGAAAGTGCCGGCTGGCCCGGCAAGGGTACGAAGCAACAACCCGGCGTGACGGGACCGTGAGGCCGGGTCGATAAAGGAGAGCTGAAGGTGCGGGAATTGGTTCGAACCAACGATATCGTGCTGGTTTCGGCTATCGGCGCGCTGCTCGACGGCGCCAACATCCATCATCTCGTGCTGGACCAGAACATGAGCATCATCGAGGGCTCGCTGGGGGTCCTGCCGCGCCGGATTCTGGTCCATGAGGACGATAATCGCGAGGCCCGCCAGATTCTCCGGGATGCGGGCCTGGCCCACGAGCTTCGGCCCGATGAATGATTTCAAGGACGGGTTGACAGAAGACGCTTTTCTCGGCGGGAAACTGCGACTGCGCCAGCCAAGATCCGGTCATCGTGCCGGCCATGACGCCATGCTGTTGGCGGCTGCAACGCCGGCGCGATCAGGCGATCGCGTCGTTGATCTTGGTGCAGGAGTTGGCGCGGCGGGCCTTGCGGTCGCCAGACGCGTCTCGGGCATCAACCTCGTTCTGGTCGAGATCGACGAAAAGCTCGCCGAGCTTGCGCGCGAGAACGCAATCTCCAACGCGATTGCAGCCGACGTCGTCGTGCTCGACGTGACCTCTGCACCCGGCGCATTCGGAGCCGCGGGTCTCATGCCCGACAGCGCCGATATCGTATTGATGAATCCGCCATTCAACGATTCCACGCGCCACCGCGGCTCGCCGGATAAATCGCGCGAGATCGCTCACGTTGCGACCGCAGCGACCCTCGAAGGATTTGTCCATGCGAGCAGGCGCATTCTCAAATCCGGCGGGGTGCTCACATTGATCTGGCGCGCTGATGGCCTTGCCGAGGTGCTGACGGCGCTTGATCGCGGCTTCGGCAGCCTGATTGTTCTGCCGGTTCACGCTGAGGCATCATCATCTGCGATAAGGGTGCTCGTTCGCGCCATCAAGGGCGGAAAGGCGCCGCTTCGAATCCAGGCGGGGCTTGTGCTCAATGATGAGTCAGGTGTGCCCAGCCAACAGGCGCAGGAGATTTTATCCGGCAAGGGGTCATTGCCGCTGGCGACACCCTAAATGTTGGTGGTCAGTTTTAAAATGTTGGTGGTCAGGTTGAATCACTACAGCAACCGCTCGGCGAGTCGGGGTCGCTTTGACAAATATCGGTCATTGCGGAAGCGTTTCCGACGGCTGCTTGGCTTCCGGCGTGTAGCGGATGGCGATCAGGATGGCAGCGATCAGGGTCATCAGCAGGCAGATTTTCATGGCCTTCTCGTTTCAGGACTTCGGCGAGCTACTGCGGTGCAAAAGGCATTCCACCTTCAATGACATCGGCGTGATAAAAAATGATTAATGGCGAGGTAAGCACATGACGGAACAATCTATCGATGCTCGGAGATGGCCGGCACCGATCGACAAATTGATGGAATGGATGCCGGCGCGTCTGAGCGGCGCCGCCGTGGTTCCAGTGGTGCGATTGTCGGGCCTGATCGGTGCGGTGACGCCGCTGCGGCCGGGAATGTCGCTTGCGGGGGTTGCGCGCGTGCTCGAGCGCGCCTTCTCGATCAGAAACGCGAAGGCCGTGGCGCTCCTCATCAATTCGCCGGGCGGCTCGCCGGTGCAGTCGCGCCAGATCTACGTGCGCATCCGGCAACTTGCCGCCGAAAAAAAGCTGCCGGTGCTGGTTTTCGTCGAGGATGTCGCCGCTTCCGGCGGCTATATGATCGCCTGCGCAGGGGACGAAATATTCTGCGATCCGTCATCGATCCTCGGATCGATCGGCGTGGTCGGCGGCTCTTTCGGCCTTCAGGAATTGATCAAGAAGATCGGCGTCGAGCGGCGGCTGTATACCGCGGGCGAGCACAAGGCGATGCTCGATCCGTTTCTGGCTGAGAATCCCGACGACGTCGCGAAGCTGAAAGCGATACAGCGCGAAATCCACGCCATTTTCATCGAGCTGGTGAAACAAAGCAGGGGAGGGCGTCTGAAGGGTGCTGACGAGGTTCTCTTCACAGGCGAATATTGGGCGGGGGAGACTTCGGTCTCGCTCGGACTTGCCGATGGGCTCGGTGATCTGCGTTCGACGCTGCGCGCCCGTTACGGCGACAAGGTGCTCACCCCGCTGATCGCGCCCCCGAGCGGGATGCTGTCCGGCCTCCTGGGCCGTCGCTCACCGGGAACTTTTGGACTTGAGAGCGTCTCGAACCTGCCTGAGGAGCTGATTTCGGCGCTCGAGAGCCGGGCAATTTGGGCCAAATTCGGGTTTTGACGGTAAATTGAGCGCGCCATTTGGTCCCGCGAAAGGCCAATTGCGGCAAAGGCCGCCTTG
>Ga0307474_10002029_pt1 | contig 14541 bp, 15 predicted proteins | sample atmos_gasesECM1C_2_FD_203312 | JGI IMG/M metagenome (GOLD analysis project Ga0307474, IMG submission 203312) | Hardwood forest soil microbial communities from Morgan-Monroe State Forest, Indiana, United States - atmos_gasesECM1C_05 | ecosystem: Environmental > Terrestrial > Soil > Temperate... | reverse complement strand
CCAAGAAGATTCTCGTTGTCATCTACGGCAGCGAATACTGGCATCGCATCATGAACTTCCAGGCCTTCGTCGATGCCGGCACGGTTGCTCCCGAGGACCTAAACCTGTTCAAGTTTGTGGATTCCCCGGAAGACGCTTTTAGTTTCCTCCGCGACGGCCTCACGGAATACCACTTGGGCGGCCCGCCCAAGAAAGAAAAAGAGGAAGCCATCCCCGAAATCGCCAAAACCAGGCCGTAATTCGCCGCCTGACCCTGGCCCTTGCTTTTGTGCTTCTGATTTTGCCCGGTTGATTTTACGCTGCTGATTTTGCGCCGTTGATCTTACAGTTCGATCTAGGCGCTGTTGATCCGAGTTTGGCGCAGCGCTTCAGCACCGCGATATCGCCCATCGAGTGCGGGCTTAGCCCCCGAGGTGGTTCGCGGGCAGCCTCGCCTCTTTGCTCTAGACTAGGATCCTGATGGCAGAAGGCGCACTCCTCTATTACATCACCGACAGCAAGGCTTTCTCCGGCAATGACCGGACGCGTCGCATTCGCCTGCTCGACAAAATCTCCGAAGGCGCAAGCGCCGGCGTTGACTATATCCAGCTCCGCGAAAAGCATCTCTCTACACGCGACCTCGAGTCGCTAGCCTGCGAAGCGGTCCAATTAATCTGCAACTGCAACAGCCTAAGAACTAAAAACCGAGGACGGAAGACTGCTCTGCTGATCAACTCTCGCACCGACGTCGCCCTTGCCACACTCGCAACCGGAGTTCACCTCCCTGCCGGGAATATCTCGCCGCCAGAAGTTCGCGAAATATGGAAGCGTGCCCTGAGTCCATGTGGCGCGAGCACTTCTCGCCGCGAATTCTTACCACCAGGTCCGCAGATCTCCCTCTCCTGTCACTCGCCGGAAGAAGTAACGCAAGCCGCGTTAAACGGCGCCGATTTAGCCCTCTTCGCCCCTGTCTTTGAAAAGAAGAACGCGCCCGGAACTACTCCCGCCGGCCTCGAAGCTCTTCGCCAAGTCTGCCACGCCAAAATCCCTGTGCTCGCACTCGGAGGAATCACGCTGCAGAACGCCGAGGACTGCCTTCGTGCCGGCGCCGCCGGCATAGCCGCAATCCGTCTGTTCCAGGAAAATAGCATCGCGCAAACCGTGCGCACCTTGCGCGGATCTTAATCGTCTGCCTTTGCTGACCTTCGGCTTTTCACTGAATCTCTTCTTTCGGAAGATCTCCGGCTTTTTGGGCGGCCTTTAGCTCCTCGCAGGTCTTAGCTTTTGGGTGGGCAACGCTTCCAGCGCTTCGATGATGACTTATCTGATTTGAACCGGGCTTAAGCCCCCGAGGCAGTGGCATCACCCCGTCCACTTCGTTCCCGTCTCAAGCACCTGCATGAGTTTCACTAACCTCCGAACCCGCGTCTCTTCCTGCTTGGCGCCATCGATCCAAACTGCCATCTCTTTCTTGTGGGTAAACGCCAGCTTTTCCCAGTTTCCCTTGGCCGCTTTATTCTTCGCCAGGGCTTTCTTCAACACCGCTGGCGCAGCCACCGTGCGTACGTCATCGTCCCGCTCCATCACCACCTCGACCGTATCACCGGGCTTCACTCCGGCACCTTCGCGCAAAGTTCGATTCACCGGCATCATGTGGCAACCGCTCATGGGCATCAGCGACGAACGAAATGGAAATCCATTGATGCTCCCCCGAACAGGCACACGCGCCCGGGTTCCAAAGACTTCAGGCACGTCAACCGGCGGAGTAATCGCCGCCACCACGCCTGCTTCTCTGCCCTCGATCTTCACTTTGAACCGCAGCCTCTGTTTCGACATGCAAGCCTCCAGCGCTGTTAAACTCTATCCAGATAAGGGCCATGCGGCAACATCCCTGATCACACAATGTCGGCAGCACATTCGCATTCCCAACCCGGCCCCGCATCCTACCTTGAGCCTCAATTGGTTTCCATCCCGGGCGCCTGGTTCCTCATGGGCTCCGCTTCCGGTCAGGATTGCGAACGCCCGGTTCACCGCGTCTGGGTTGGCGCCTTCCTTTTCGCCGCCACTCAAGTCACCAACGCGGAATACGCAACCTACCTGCGCGTCACAGGATTACCTTCTCCGCCGTTCTGGAACGACAATAATTTCAACGACGCCCAGCAGCCCGTCACCGGCGTCTCCTGGTTCGAGGCCGACCACTACGGTCAGTGGCTGTCCTCCCAAACCGGCCGGCCGTACCGACTTCCCACCGAAGCGGAGTGGGAGCGTGCGGCTCGCGGCGATCTTGAACAGATGCATTACCCGTGGGGCAACGAACCCCCGCAATCGCTGCCCGACTATGCCATCCGATGGCAAACCGGCCCCGAACCCGTCGCCCATTACGCTGCCAACTCCTTCGGCCTTTACAACATCTGCGACAACGTCCACGAGTGGTGCAGCGACTGGTACGATCCTGATTACTACATCACATCGCCCGACCGCGATCCCCGCGGCCCCGAACCTCGCTTAGGAATCGGCCAGCGCAAAGCCTCGCGCGGCGGATCATGGCGCCATCACGTCAAAGTTTCCCGCTGCTCCGCCCGCTCCAGCATCCCTCCCGAATTCCACTATGCTGATTACGGCTTTCGCTTGGCGTGCAAGCTTTCGCCGCACTCCATATAATTTGTCATTCCGGACCGGGCGCTAGCCCGTGAGGAACCTGTTTTTGCTGTCATCTCCTCAGAATCGGGACCCGACTCATGTTTCGCTCAGATCTTCTTCGCTGCAAGCGCATCTTCATCACCGGCGGCGGTACCGGCCTGGGCAAAGCCATGGCCAAACGCTTCCTCGAACTTGGCGCCACCGTCTACATCTGCGGACGTCGCGAAGAAGTGCTACACAAAACCGTCGCCGAACTTTCCGCCAACGGTGCAATCCGCGCGCTCCCCTGCGACCTCCGCAACCTCGACGCCGTCGAGAGTATGGTCGACTCCATCTGGAAAGGTGGTCCGCTGGATATCCTCGTCAACAACGCCGCCGGAAATTTCATTGCACGCACCGAAGAACTTTCCCCGCGCGCCTTCGAGTCGGTCATTGGCATCGTGCTCATGGGCACGCTCCACGCCACCATGGCCTGCGGTCGCCGCTGGCTCAAGGCCAACCATCCCGGCACCGTCCTCAGCATCTCGGCCACTTACGCGTCTGTGGGATCGGCCTATGTGGTGCCTTCCGCCATCTCCAAAGCCGGAGTCGAAGCCCTCACCCGCAGTCTCGCCGTCGAATGGGGTAATCGCGGAATCCGCATGAACGCTATCGCGCCCGGCCCCATTCCCACCCAAGGCGCCTTCTCTCGCGTCCTGCCGCGTCCCGAGCTCGAAGCGCTCGCACTCGAGCGCAATCCGCTGCACCGCTTCGGTACCAGGGAGGAGTTGGCGAATCTTGCCGCGTTCCTGGTAAGCGACGGCTCCGGCTATATCAACGGAGAAGTTATCCGCATGGACGGCGGAGAATTCCTGCAAGGCGCCGGAGAATTCAGTAACCTCGGCCGCGCCCTCACAGAAGAAGATTGGAAGTCGATCAAGCCCAAGAAATCAGGCCCAGCCTCAACGTGACGAATGACTAGCCACCGTTCCGCGACGGCATCACGATTCCCTTCAACACCAGGTTGACCAAGCTCAGCACAATCGTGCCCACAAACGCCGCGAAGAAACCGCGAACCTGAAACCCCGGCGCCAGCAATGCCGAAGCCAGCTCCAACATCAGCGCATTGATCACCAGCCAGAACAATCCCAGTGTGACCAGGGTCAGCGGAAACGTCAGAATCTTTAGCACCAGCCCGATTGTCGCGTTGATAAAGCCAATCACCAGCGCCGCAATCAGCGCCGCTACCGGACCGCTCACGTAAATTCCCGGCACCACGCGCGACATAATCCAAACTGCCAACGCGCTCAGCACCCAATGCAGCAGCATCCTCATGTCCGCTCCAGTCTTCGCATGAATTCCCCTCGCAAGACTACACCGAAATCGTGTGGTCACACATTCTTGTTCAACAAATCGCACCCTTCCTCAACTACCGCTTCTCCTCATGATACGGTTCCGGTTTCGCCGACCCATCCGCCTCGATTATCCAGAATTTTCTCCCGCGATAATAATCCACCAGCTCCTGATTCTTCTCAGCTCCCATGTCCCGCGCCCAGACAATCTTCGAGCCATCAATGTCGGCCCCATTGAAGACCCACTCGCGATCAAGGTCAAAGTCCGGCGCATACCTCACCAGCACCACATTCTCCCCGGGCAGCGCGTCCAGCTCCCGCACAATGGAGGCACGCTCCATGTCTCCGTGCTGCCACTCCTTCTCCGGGTGAACATGCGCCACCGCCAATCCGATACGCAACAGAGTCGTCCCCACATAGACCACGGAAACCGCCCGCACAAACGCCAGCCCCAGCGGACGCTGTTTCCACTCAAACCACCGCAGATGCCGTATGCACTGCATTAAAAATAAATAGAGCAACGCCGCTGCCGGGGCAAAATAATGCGGCAGGAACCAGACCTCAACCGCCAGTCCGATCACAAAGATCCCGCCAATCATCCACGGAACTCGCACTCGCCGGTCCCGTGCGGCGCAGGGCAGCGCAATCAGCACAAACGGCAACGGTGGAACCAGATATACCTGCCAGAAATAATAAAGTTTCCCTCGCCCGCGACGTAAGAATCCACGCAGTGTCTGGTACTCCGTTGCCTCTCGGAGCTCCCGCTCGTACTGTGCCTGCATCTTAGCGTGATGGTAGGTTTTCTGCGGCCAAGGCTTTTGCCAAATGAAATAACGTCCCATCGCGTAGGTCGCCCGGTTCACGTCATACGCCATCCGGAAAGGACTTCCCGTCACGCGGTAGTAGTAGTAACCAGTCCACGCCGCAAGGGGGACAAATGTCAGCACCAGCGGCAGCGTAATCCTGGTCAGGAAAATCCGCACTGGAGGGCGATGGCTTCCGAACATCCATGCAAATAAGGCAATCGCCACCCCCAACGCCAACAAGAACCCTTCGTACGGGCGCGTGTTTGCCAGAAGAAATAATCCAATCCCCATCACCACCGCATGTAATTTTTTCGCGCCATGCTGGATCCTCGGCAACGATCCAAGAATCAGCGCTCCTCCCACCGCGGGAAGGCATGCGCTCCAATATCCATTCGTGAAGTAACTCAGCAAGCCCAGTCGCGCCACCACCAGGACTCCCCCGAGCAATGCCCACCGCGGCGGGATCCATCCTTGCAGCATCCAGCAAATCGCGGCGCACATCAGCGCCGACGCCAGCAATTGTCCGATCCATGGATTCCCCAACCCCTCGCCCAGCGCCAGTATCAGTCCCTGTCCCGGCGGATACATCGACATATAGGTCGGCTGCCAGATCACATGGAAGGTTTCAAAGTGCACCCACATCGGGTGCTGAGGATTCGTCAACCGTCCGTGCGCGAACGTATCGGCGGCAAGCAAATAACTGAATTCATCGTGGTAACGCGGTAAGGGCACGCCTAGAAGCAGCGCACCAGCACCGCGAATCACAAACAAAGAAAATCCCACCAGAAAGACGCACAGCCCTTTTTTGTCCGCGATCTTCTTACCAAACTGTTCGATCCGCGCCAGTCCCAGTGCCGCCCATATCTGCGGAAACTTAAGCAGCAGATAGACGACAACGCCGACCACTCCAACCGGCTTCAGAAACCTCACCGCCCATGGAAGCGCGCGGGCTGCGAGACTCGCCGCCAGCTGCACACGCTCCATGTCATCGAAGACCAGACCCATCACCTCGCTTGCACCTCAGGATACCTTGTTCATCTCACGACGCCGCTGCAGTACAATCCAGCTCGTGGATCCCCTCACTGACGTCGAAGTTCGCATTCTCGGCTCGCTCATCGAAAAAGACATCACCACGCCCGACTACTATCCTCTCTCACTCAATGCTCTGGCAAACGCGTGCAACCAGAAAAACAATCGCGACCCCGTAATGGCTCTCGAGGAAGACTCGGTGAGTCACGCGCTGGCCACACTGCAGGAAAAACGTCTCGCCGGTCCGGCCAGCGGCGCCGACAGCCGCGTCACTAAGTACGAACATCGTCTGCAGGAAGTTTTCAATTTCGACCGCCGCGAGATCGCTGTCCTGTGCGTGCTTCTCCTCCGCGGCCCACAAACCCCCGGCGAACTCCGCTCCCGCACCGAACGCATGTACCGCTTCGAAGCCCTCGACGATGTCATCTCTACACTCGACCGTCTCGGCCAGCGCCAGCCTCCGCTCGCCGCGATCCTGCCGCGCCAGCCCGGCACCAAGGAATCGCGCTACCTGCAACTCTTCTCCGGCGATGCTCCACCGGCCGAACTGCTTCCCATGCGTGTTCCGGTAAGATCTTCACCGGACAACGACCGCCTGGGTCATCTCGAAAACGAAGTTTTGGAATTAAGAAGGGAAGTCGTGGAGATGCAGCAACAACTAGCCGCCTTCCGCAAACAATTCGAGTAATCCTCTGTGCTCGCCCCGCAACCTCTGTGGTAGAGCTTTTCAGTTTCTTGCCGCAAAATTTTTGCACACGCCGCCCCCTCAACTGATGTAGCCTGATAAAAATAGAGGGCCGAAGCTCGGCAGCCGAGCCCGCATCGGAGGTTCCCTATGCATCGCCGCGAATTCCTCATCCGCTCCAGCACCGCTCTTGGAGCCACCTGGTTTACCGCGAAAAAGCTCACGTCGAAAAATATCCTTTCCGCCCTCGCTTCCCAACCGCGGTTATCAAAATTCGCTGCCACTGATACCGTCACTCTCGGCAGCACAGGCATCAAGACCAGCCGCCTCGCCATGGGCACAGGCACGGTAGGCTCTGGTCATCATTCCAATCAGACCGCGCTCGGCGTCAAGGGACTCTCTGATCTCCTTCTCCAGGGATACGATCACGGCCTCCGCTTCTTCGACGCCGCCGATTCCTATGGAAGCCATCCTCACGTCGCCGAGGCGCTCAAGCACGTGCAGCGTGACAAAGTCACTGTACTCACAAAAACCTGGGCCCGCGATCCCGCTACAGCCCGCGCCGATCTCGACCGTTTCCGCCGCGAGCTGGGCACCGATTACCTCGACATCTGCCTTATGCATTGCCTCACCGAGGCCGATTGGCCCGAGCGATTCAAAGGCGTGATGGACGTATTCTCCGAGGCCAAGCAGAAGGGAATCATTCGCGCCCACGGTTGTTCCTGCCACAGCATCGAAGCTCTGCGCGCTGCCGCGAAATCACCCTGGGTGGAAGTCGATCTCGCGCGCATCAACCCCATCGGCTCTCACATGGACGCGGAGCCTCAAATCGTCGTCGGCGTCCTTCGCGAAATGAAAGCCGCCGGCAAGGCCGTTATCGGCATGAAGATTCTCGGCCAAGGCGATCTAGCCCAGCGGCAGGACGAAGCCATCAAGTACGCTCTGTCTCTCGGCATCCTCGACGCCTTCACCATCGGCGCCGAAAGCAAGTCGCAACAGCAGGATTTGCTCCGCCGCATCGCAGCCGCGTAGATTGCGGGTCGGAGCCAACCACCAAACAGTGGGGGGACAGCCGCCCCCGGCTGTCCTGCCGGGCGAAGCCCGGCTTCCCCGGTTTCACCCGGAATATCGTGGCGACGTAAGCGCGATTCTTGAGGATCTGACAATAAAGCGCGCTTTTACCAATCCAGCGCGAAAAGCCTCGGCATGGATGCCGGGGAGGAAGAGCGCGATGACGTAGATACTCGATGCCTTCAGGACATCTCAGGAATTGAATATTAAAGCCAGAGTCGAGTTGAGTTAGACTTGCGGATGTGGCGAACATAAAGCGAAGAAAGGCGAGTCCCAGTTCGTCTGCAGGCCTATCGGTTTGAGGCCGGAGCGAAGGCAGCGGCATCGAATGCGTGGTTTCGCCGGTTGGTGTGGTTTTGTCTTCAATCGTGCACGGGCCTTGCAGAAGGAGTGGTTCGACTCAGTGGGGCCCATGCCAGCTACGCGGATCTGTCGTCTCCGGCGGGATTTCGGGCGGCGTCAGAGGCGGCGTGTCCTTATCACATCCCCAGAACCCTTCCGCATCATTGTGAACCGTCGTTCTTTTTCGCGATTTGCGACGATCAGACTGAGGTGATCCTCTACATGGGGGTAACAGTCGAACCGTAAACTTCCTTCGCACCGTCCCGGTGTGTCCCGCTCACTACACAGTGTCCACCTCGCCACGACCTTCGAACCTGCTCCTCACCTTAACCCATGCAAAATCAACGCCCCACTCACCGGCCCGTCCCTTGCACTCTCCCTAACGCTGCTTAGCAGCAGGAGGTGACCAACATGACCCGCATCAACCTGTTTCGCAATACCCCATCAACTCTGAATTCCGTTGCCTGGGGCAAGACAAATCTCGTCAAACCAAATTTCGCCGAGAAAAACAATCTCAACCCAACCACCAGCACGCTGGTCTTCGCTGCGCTTCTGATCGCCTGCTCGCTAACCGTCGGATGCTCTACCGACCAACCTAAGCCCATAAGCTCCGTCAACCAATCCTCAATGGCTCAACCCACGCCGCCCATCGCCACCAGTTCCGCGCCCGCAGCAACGCCCGTGCAGCAAGCCGCCGTCAAACCGGTGCGCAAGAAAGTCGTTCACAAAGCTCCGCCAACCGTGGCCTACGTCGATAACACATCGGGCGTCTATTTTCAGTACCCGCGCAACTATGCTCTGAAGACCGGTGCCGCCGCCAACGAACTCGTCTTCTCCGGCCCGGTTCCCATGGATTTTGTGCAGCCCGGCGGAGTCGCGCTCGCCGCCGTCGCAGTTCCCGACTCAACCTATCCCAACTCTGACCTGGCCTCGGCCTTCTTCAACGTAAGCGTGAACAAGACTCTCACGGCTGAACATTGCAGCGAATTCTCCGTCCCGCAGCCGAACCCCGCGTCCCCGGGCGATCCCACGATCCAGGCCACCGCGCAGGTAAGCACGCCGCCGATTTCAAAATTAAAATTAATGATCGGCGATATGGAACTCGATTCCGCCGAGACCAATTCCACCGGGGAATTAGATAACGGTACTCGCGAACAGGCGTCGAAGTACTATCACGTCTTTCAAAACGGCGCCTGCTACGAGTTCGCCCTGAAAGTCGCCAACACCAAGCTCGACACGCCAACCACAACCAAACCCAGCCCCAACCACATCGACCGCAACGAAGTCTTTCGCCGACTCGAACAAATCCTCGCCACGGTAAAGATTAATCCCGTCACCGCTCCCGAAGTCGACGCCGAAGTCAAAACGTCCGCGCAGCCCGCGTCCGCAGAAACGCCCGCGCAGTAACCACCCATCGGTAATACACGATGGCGCCGGTCATGCCCGCCATGACCGGCGCCAGATTTGGAACGGACATCCCCGCTCGCTGCCGTGATTTTGATCTTGCTGTTCCCCCCTTCGAACTTCGAGCCCAGCCCTAATCACGTCCATCAACAACCGGCAGGATCGAAAATCCAATCGCTTTCAGTTCTTCCCGAAGCTGACCTATCGATCGAAATCGCAGAGCGTGAATCCCGAGGTCTCGCGCCGCCTTCACATTGATTTCGCGATCATCCACAAACAGCGTTTCCTTGGCCGTAACTCCTAGCCCCCGCAAAGTATGTTCATAAATCGCTCGGTCTGGCTTGATCAAGCGAACTTCCGCTGAAAATGTTTTGAAGTCGAACAGCTCCAGCCAATCGAAATTCTTCTGCAGATACGAAACCATCGCCGAATGCATATTTGAAAGCAGCGCCGTCTTGATTCCGCCATGGCGCAGTTGCCGGATCCAACCCACCATCTCCTCATTCGGATTTGCCCACATTTGAATATCCCACTCGCAGACTTGCTGCAGTTGTTTGGCATCCATCTGTGCTCCAGCATCCTCCGCCAGCCTGATCCAATAAGCCTCCGCAGATATGTCTCCGCGGTCGAAGGCACCGCGATTCTTGTCCCATAACGCCGTAAACGAATTCTCATCCGCGCCAAAGGTTTTCGCCAGACGATCGAATTCTTGTGCGGATGGCCGATGACAAAGCACTTCGCCGTAATCCAGAATCACAGCATTGATTCCCCCACCATTGCCGCTACTTTCGATTCCCATTCGCTAACCCCCACCAACATTCTGCTTCGGATTTAAGCATCTTGTCATCTCGACCCCAGGCATCGCCGAACGAGATCGCTCTGAGCCGGTCGGCGGCAATGTGCTTGGTCACCAGACCCGTCTCGCTAGCTTGCCCTTCCGCGTCGAATCTAAGGCCGCTCTCCCGCATCCAACAGTCAAATAAGGAGGTTCCCATGTACGTTGTTCTCGGAGCAAGCGGAAACACCGGCCACATAGTCGCAAAGACTCTTCTTGCCCGCGGCCAGAAAGTTCGTGCTGTTGGCAGAAACGCATCACACCTGCAACCCCTCGCGGCGAACGGTGCGGAAATTTCAATCGCCGATGTCACCGACGCGGCTGCCCTCACCAAGGCCTTTCAACAGGCGGACGCCGCCTACGTCATGATTCCACCCAACCCCACCAGCAACGACGCTCTCGCGTATGCGGAGCGAGTCAGCGACGCCATCGTCGCCGCCGCGAAAAATAGCGGAGTCAGGAATATTGTCTCGCTCAGCAGTATCGGAGCCGACAAGCCCTCCGGCACCGGCCCCGTAGTCGGCCTCCACAACCTCGAGCAAAAGCTGAATCGAATCGATGCTGCGAACGTCCTTCACTTGCGCGCCGTATATTTTATGGAAAACACTCTGCCGCAGGCCAGTGCGATCCGCGCCATGGATTGCACCGCGGGACCGCTTCGCCCCGATCTCAAACTTCCCATGATTGCTACTCGCGACATCGGTGCCGCGGCCGCCGACGCTCTCTTGCAGCTCGCCTTCCGCGGCAAGCAAACGCAGGAGCTTCACGGCCAGCGCGATCTCGAATACACCGAAGTCACAGCGATCATCGGCACAGCCATCGGAAAACCGAATCTGAAATATGTCCACCTCACCGACGATCAGATTCGCCCCGCCCTGATCCAGATGGGAATGGCCGACAATTTCGCCAGCCTCCTGCTCGAGATGACCTCTGCACTCAACTCCGGATACATGCGCCCTCTCGAACCTCGCACTGCGCGCAACACCACTCCAACCCCCTTTGAAACTTTCGTCGCTGAGTCTTTCGTCTCCGCTTATCAACAACAAGCCGCAGCCTAAACAGAAGCGAAAGGCCACGCTCTTTCACAGCGTGGCCTTTCTCACCTCCTGTAGAGCGGACACCGTCCGCTGCTTTGACCCTGTGTTTTTTTTGACTTGACCCCAGTTCGCTCAGGCCCGGATCCTGCACTGCTCAGAGGCTAGCTGCTCTCCGCTGACTCCGCCAGTCGCATGCTCACAATCACGGTGTGCGCCAGGCTCTCCACCACCGCCACATCGCCCGCATCGAAATTAAAGGGCTCGGTCGCGAAGACCATCAGCAGTCCCACCGTGTCGCGCTCAAAGCGAACCGGCGCCGCCAGGATGGATCGCACACCCAGCCTCCGGCAACTCTCCAGATCCACGCGCGGATCACTCTCCGTATCGTCGCATCGCAAAGTCTTTCCTGCGCGAAAGCACTCTCCCGAAAGTCCCGAGTTCACATCCAGCCGCGTCCCCAGCCCCGGCGCTTTTTCCCCAACGCTCGCCCGGCAAATCACCGCGCCCTTGTGGACGAGCGCTATCGCCGCGCTGGCGCCCCGGGTTAGCGACCGCGCACGCTCCCCAATCAGTCGTAACGCCGCCGTCAAATCTCTCCCCAAAGAACTGAACTCGTATTGCACCGTCGCCGAGGCCGCCCCCGCATACCCGTTTCCCGCCGCGGTCCAGGGTTCCGCCTCCAAACTCACCGCCATGGGACGCCCCTCTGCCGCTCCCGGCGACTTCACTCCTGCAGGCCACGCCATCCTGCCCAACGCGACCTTCGGCGCGATGTGGCTGGGGGCGCCCGCATTCGTCGTCAACCACTCATTCAATCGCCGCCGACCTTCTTCAGGCAGATCCGAGAAACGCACTCCCGCCCGCCCCAGCGCATCGGCCCACGCGATATAGCCGGTCGTTTCGAAGTGCGCCTCCGGTTCGGAAAGTTCAAGCTTCACTCGGACGCGCCGCTCCCGATCCGGCAGCTGCGCGTCGCGATCACTCTCTGTCTGCATCGACAGCCCTTCCTCACTCAAATCCAGAATCATCCCGCCGGTCACGCCGTCGAAGCTGGCAAACGCCGGCGCGTGCACCGTCTGCCGCCAACATCGCCGCCGCTCTACCGGAGATCCCTGATTTCCTTCCATACATTTGTCCGGGAAACATTTCGCTCCCGCCTGCTTCCTTAACGAATGATGGAATCTGCGCCGCTTAGAAAAAAGTGCTACCTAGGGTTCCCCCGCGGACGTTCTACGCAGCTCGGGAATGGTGCTTTTTGGAAAGCGTCCGCAACGTGATCGAATACCGGAGGTCCTTGACCGCAGGAATACTGTGCTGAAAATGCCAGCGTACCGGCCCCCGCATCACGTAAATCGAGCGCGGTTCAAGGATCACAGAAATAATTTTCCCTTCTCCCTGGTACGGCTTCAGCCGCAGGCGGCACGAACTGCGAAGGGAGATTCCGATGATGGTTTCGAACTGCGGCGAATCGCGATGCCAGCCAATCGGAGTTCCCACGGAATACTCGGTTACCAGCGCCTGAACAATCTCGTCCGCGGGCGTACCGGCAATCGCGGCCGCGCGGTCCCGGATCGGACTCAGGAAATCTGGGATAACTTTATCCGCGATCGCCATGCCCCGAGTGCCGGAATCATAGCCCTCCCCATAAGCCACGACCCGCCGCTTCGCGATGTAGCCGCGAAAATCGTAAGCGCCATATTGCAGCGTCTCGACGGTGCGCAGGAGTTTTACCTCTTCGCTCTCGCTCAAGAAGTCGGGCTGATAGAGAAAACCCTCAGGCAGCACCGTTGGAGGGGCAAACTTTTTCAGCGACATAATCGCATTTATCTCTTCTCAATAAAAACGTGGGTTGCATTTTCTCCGGGGACAGTCCGGAAGGGTGCGAATCCAAGTTGGGGGAGATCAATTCCGGAAAACAGATGTTCCCCCTCGCCCAAGAGGACTGGCGACACGGCCAAATGCATTTCGTCGATCTGCCCGGCGACCAGATACTGGCGAATGACGGACACGCCACCGCCAATTCGGACGTCCTTGCCCTTGGCTGCCTCTTTCGTTTTTTGCAGAGCAGATTCCAATCCATCCGTGACGAAGTGGAACGTCGTGCCACCCTCCATCATGAGGGGAGGCCGCGGATGATGCGTGAGCACAAAAACCGGAGTATGGTACGGAGGATTGTCGCCCCACCATCCTTTCCAGGAATCATCCTGCCACGGACCTCGTACGGGCCCGAACATATTCCGACCGAGGATCCAGGCGCCCACGTTTTCGAAAGACTGCGCGGCCATTTCGTTGTCGATGCCCGTGCTCCCGCCGCTTTCACCTTTCATCCTCTTGAATAACTCTGTCTGCTGGAACCATGCAAGCAGTTCGAAGCCGCGTACTCCGAGAGGATTCTGCAGATCTTGCCGGGGTCCGGCGCCAAATCCGTCGATGGAAACTGAGAACGAGGCAACTCTCACTTTACTCATATCGAAATTGTATTCAACTTCAGGCTGTGAGTTTTGATCATCCAAACGAAAAAATCAGAATCAGGAGACTTCCACAAATCCATTCAATCCGTCAATCCGGTCCACTCCGGACGCTTACGGGCGCTGCTATGCTAGCGGGCACTTCTCCACTTCTCCACTTCTCCGGGATTGCGAGCACCGAAAGTAACCGGAATCGTGCCCCCCAAAAAGGAAAAGGCCAATCTGATTTCTCAGACTGGCCTTTATTTATGCCGGCAACGACCTACGCTCCCACACACTTGGCGCGTGCAGTACCATCGGCCCTGCGGGGCTTAACTTCCGTGTTCGGGATGGGAACGGGTGGATCCCCCGCGGTAAGATCACCGACAAGTTGAGGCGATTGCGTGGCTGAGCCGCGCATCGAAATCCTGAGCGCCTTCCGCGAAGGATCTCTACGCCATCTCGTTGTCGCTTGTGAGCGACGAGCTTTCAAAGAACTTGAGGACAAAACCTCACAACTGAATAGATTGGTGTGGCTTACTTTCTTGTTATTTTGTTTCCGATTTCAACCACGATACTTCGGCTTTGCTTTCTTCTTCGTTTAAGAAGCTGAAAAGCGTCGGCGCACAGTTGTCAGCGCGTTTGCTCTTTTCCGCCCAGATTCTGGCGATCGAGAGAAAACTCGCTCTCGCCTCAGCTCAGTTTTTAGCTGAGGACTGAAAGCTGAGAGCTGACAGCTGTATCTGCACCGAGTAAATTTTATGGTCAAGCCGAACGGGCGATTAGTACTGGTAAGCTACGAGTGTTGCCACTCTTCCACCTCCAGCCTATCAACCAGGTAGTCTTCCTGGGCCCTTCTTATCCCTTACGGGTTGGGAGATCTCATCTTGAGGAGTGCTTCCCGCTTATATGCATTCAGCGGTTATCACTACCGA
>Ga0307474_10002028_pt1 | contig 14554 bp, 12 predicted proteins | sample atmos_gasesECM1C_2_FD_203312 | JGI IMG/M metagenome (GOLD analysis project Ga0307474, IMG submission 203312) | Hardwood forest soil microbial communities from Morgan-Monroe State Forest, Indiana, United States - atmos_gasesECM1C_05 | ecosystem: Environmental > Terrestrial > Soil > Temperate... | reverse complement strand
CAGCCAAAGGGAACTCAGGGCGTCATAAGAGTAGTTCAGAATCCGGAAAAACCAATTGTCTGAGCCATGCACGAGAGCAATGGCGAGTACTTTGTCCACGTTCACGTTCACCACCATGCTGGCCACGCCCAGTCCCAGCATCAGCAGCGCCAACCCGAAAGCGATGGTTTGGTTGAAGAGGTAGTTGCGGCTCCTGCTCACGCCCCAGGCTTGATTGAGAGCCACCTCTAAGGGCAGGAAAATTCCCGTGCACGCAACGAGAATCATCACCAGCGAAAAGAGCTGCGCGCCGTGATGCTTCAACAGCGGGAGCACGGCCTCGCTCACGATGGTGGTCGCCAGCCAGTCCGATTGTTTGGTAGCCGATGGCAGGAAGTAGTTCACCATGTCGTCCACTACACCTTTCATCGCCTGCGAGTGAAAGACCGAGAGAGCCAGCGTGTAGAGCAGCACGACGAAGGGAATAAACGAAATGATCGCGTTAGCCGCCACGCTGAAGGCGAAGGTGTGCACCTCGCTGTCGAGCAGATACGCGAGGAGCGCGGTGCCGCTTTTGCGCCAGACGTACCACTTGGATTCCGCGGCCGGCTGTTCGGGACCGGTAGCGGCAGCGGCCAGCGCGTCTTCGGCTTTCTCGATGTCGGCTGCAACATCGCTTGCGGCGCCGGTTGCGGTTTTCAATCCGTCAGGCACGATTCATTTCCTCGGGCGCGGTTATATTTCTCGGCACTCCTCACAGGGTCTTCTTACGCTGGCGCGCGCTCCGCCGTTCCCGCGATTCGACGTTCTCATTTTGACGTGCGCCGATGAAGGAGGTGCTGACCCAAGAATAGTCGCTTCGGCCTAAGGTCGCTCAGCCTCGATCGGCACTGATTTTTACTTCAGACGGTTGGATGCGCCCAGTTGGAAATATCGATTGGATGCGTGCATTGGATATGCCGATCAGTCGCGTAGTTTACCAAGCGCCCATTGCGCCGCGGTGCGCAGGCCTACATCTGCCGCTGAGGCCCACTCTTCAAGCTTGGCTGCGAACTCAGCGTGCCCGCTGTTGCCCATAGCGACGGCGATGTTGCGACGCAGTCCCAGAAACCCTGTGCGTCGGACCGGCGAGCCATTGAACTCTCGCTCGAATTCGGCCTCGCTCAAATCAGCCAGCCATTGCAATGTCGGATTGATGAGCTCCGGGCGCGGCTCAAGTTCGGTGTCTACTTGGATCGGCCGCTCTCGACGCGACTTGCCATTCCAGGGACATACGTCCTGGCAGATGTCGCAGCCGAAAACCTGCCGGCCCATTTTCCCGGATAGCTCTTCGGCGATTGGCCCCTTGTGCTCAATAGTCAAATACGCGATGCAGCGCGTTGCGTCCATCTGGTAGGGAACGTCGAGTGCGCCGGTTGGGCAGGCCTCGATGCAGCGCCTGCAACTGCCGCAACGATCAGGGATCTGCAGCGCGCCGCGTGGGCTCGCTGCATCATTGACCTTCAGCGAGGTCAAAATCGCGGCCAGGAATCCGAACGAACCCAACTTGGGATGAATCAGGCAGGTGTTTTTTCCCGTCCAGCCAAGCCCTGCCGCGGCCGCTAGCGCGCGCTCGACAATAGGCCCGGTGTCGACGTACGCGCGCGACTCGAATTCGCCGAGCTCTTCGTGGAGCTTTGCTTCTACCGAGCGAATTCGCTTCAGCAGAACCTTGTGGTAGTCACTCGGCCGCCGTTCGCCCTGCTCGTTCTTCTTAGAGCTCCACGCATACCGCGCGATCCACCCATTCCCGCGCTCCGATTCTTTAGTTGATAGCGGCGCCGATGGGAACGCATAGCTGGCAAAGCAGATGATGGCCGACCGCGCCCAGGGGAAGGGAACGGCCGCGCGCTCGCGCAGCAGCTGCCCATTCTCCGATTTGCGCTCAAGGTAGCCCATTGTGCCGGCGCGGCCTGCCGCTACCCACTCGCGGAATCGCTCAGCATCGCGCGTCTCGGCGTCATAGGGCAGGGCTACAACGCCGGCTTCCTGAAAGCCTGCGTCAAGCGCAAATGCCCGCGCCTGTTCCGCGTTCAATTCACTGATGTTGCTCGTTGAAGAACCAGGCATGGAACCGGACCGCTCCGCATTGCGTATGAGCCAATGTACCGCTTAATCGCCCTGGGCCTTCGCGGACCCTTTGCGAATTCAGAATAGCTCTCGCGTGGTTTTCAGGGTCGAGCCGGTTTTCAGGTCGATTTTGAGCGGTCACCACAAAACTCGCTCATCATGGGCGATTTTTCTGGGAGGTGAAAATGAATGACACGATGTGCTGCGCAGAAATCCAGCCACTCGCAGCGGGCGAAATCACGGAATTGGTAAGAGGCAACGAAAACGCCCTATTGGAGCGCTTCATGCCGATAGTGCGCCGCCAATGCGTCACGCTCGATCTCGAATCAGTCACGCGCATCGACGCAGCCGGTCTTGCCGCCCTCATCACGGTCTATTGCACCGCGCGCGAATCCGGCCACGACTTTACGATTCTGAATCCCTCATCGCATGTAGCGGAGATTCTGGCAGTTGTAGGCCTCGACAAGATTCTTGTGTCTCAAAATGCAGGCGGCTTTTCGGAATCCCGCATACCGGCAGAAGCAACCGCCGCCTGAATCAGGCGAAGATCGTCAGGAATCGCCCCTCAGCGTGGCCGCCGTCCCAAGATGCGGCACCTGATTCTATCCCCGGTTATCTCCCTTGGCGCGTTCTGGCCCTTCGCGCCTTCCAGTTGGCGTGCTTGCCGTCTGTTCCGTTACCCTTGCTTATAGACCGCAAAGCGGAATCCTAGAAGATTCAACAAGCAAGGGAGACTTTATCCAATGGCACAGGGCGTAATCGAGCAGACGTCTGCTCAACCGGCTGGCTCAACAACAACCAAGTATGTGTATTCGTTTGGCGGCGGCAAGGCCGACGGCAACGGCAAAATGAAAGACGTTTTGGGCGGCAAGGGCGCAGGCCTGGCCGAGATGACCTTGGCCGGATTGCCTGTGCCTCCCGGATTCACCATCCAGACCGAGGCCTGCCGCGAATACATGCGCGGAAAAATGAGCCCGCAGATTGAAACCGAAACGCTCGATGCGCTGGAGAAGCTCGAAAAGATACAGGGGCAGAAGTTAGGCACGGGCGAAAATCCGCTGCTGGTCTCGGTTCGCTCGGGCGCAAAATTTTCCATGCCCGGCATGATGGATACGATCCTGAACCTGGGACTGAACGATCAGGCTGTGGAAGCGCTGGCAAAGCGCACCAATAATCCCCGGTTTGCTTACGATTCCTATCGCCGGCTCATCCAGATGTTCGGCGATGTAGTTCTCGACGTTCCCAAGAAAAAGTTTGAGCACATCTTTGACGGCGTAAAAGCCGCCAAAAAGATCAAGTTCGATTACGATCTCAAGCCGGACGCGCTGCAAAAAATCATTGCCGAATACAAGAAGCTGATAAAAAAGGAAACCGGCAAAGATTTCCCGCAGGATCCGCTGGCGCAACTGGTCGCGGCCCGCGACGCTGTCTTCAAGAGCTGGCAAAACGATCGCGCCAAGACTTATCGCCGCATCAACCACATTGAAGATTGGATCGGCACAGCGGTCAACATTCAGGCCATGGTCTTCGGCAACCTGGGCGAGGGCTCCGGCACGGGCGTCGGCTTCACGCGCAATCCTGCTACCGGCGAGCACATCTTCTTCGGCGAGTACCTCATGAACGCGCAGGGCGAGGACGTTGTTTCCGGCGTTCGCACTCCGCTGCCCATCAGCGAGCTTGAGAAGGCCATGCCCAAGGTCTTCGAGCAGTTGAAGGACATTACGCGGCGCATGGAAAAGCACTACCGCGACATGCAGGACTTCGAGTTCACCATTCAGGATGGCAAGCTCTACATGCTGCAGACGCGCAACGGCAAGCGCACGGGATTGGCCGCTGTTCGCGTGGCAATCGACATGGTGCGCGAAGGCCTCATCACGCAGGAAGAAGCAATCTTCCGCGTCGAGCCTAACCAGCTCTACGACTTCCTGGTTCCGCGGCTCGTGGAAAAAGGCGAGAAGATTGAGGTGCTCGCCACCGGGCTGCCGGCTTCTCCCGGAGCAGCTGTCGGGCAAATCGTCTTCACCGCCGAAGAAGCAGTCAAGCAGCACAACAGCGGCGCATACAAGTCTGTCATTCTTGTTCGCGGCGAAACTACGCCTGAGGACATCGCCGGCATGGAAGTGGCCGACGGAATTCTCACCTCGCGGGGCGGCATGACTTCGCACGCTGCTGTCGTTACCCGCGGCATGGGCAAGTGTTGCGTCGCCGGCGCAGGCGATTGCGTTGTGGACGAAGCCAAGAAAGAGCTGCGCGTCAAAGGCCGCACTTACAGGCAGGGCGACTGGCTCTCGATTGACGGAACCACCGGAAGAGTGATCGACGGACGGCTCAAGACGCTCGAAGCGCAGCCCAACGATCCCGATCTCGTGAAGTTCATGAGCTGGGTCGATCCGGTTCGCCGTCTGCGTGTCCGCGCCAACGCCGACATTCCGCGCGACGCCAAAAATGCGCGCCTGTTCGGGGCTGAAGGGATTGGATTGTGCCGTACCGAGCACATGTTCTTTGCCGAAGATCGCATTGAGCACATGCGCGCCATGATTTTGACCGACAACGAGAAGGATCGCCGCGCGGCGCTGAAAAAGCTACTGCCCATGCAGCGCGCCGATTTCGTCGGCTTGTTCAAAGCGATGGAGTCGCTGCCCGTCACCATTCGCCTGCTCGATCCGCCGCTGCACGAGTTTCTGCCCAAGCGTGAGGACCTGCTGGTTGAAATTCAGCACCTTGAAGACACCAAGCCGCGTTCGCCCAAGCTCAAAGAGCTGCGCCCGCTGCTGGCTCGCGTTGAAGAGCTGCACGAGCAGAACCCAATGCTCGGCCTGCGCGGATGCCGCCTCGGCATCACGTTCCCTGAAATTACTGAAATGCAGGTTCGCGCGATTATTGAGGCCGCGGTCGCGGTCAAGTTGAAGGGCGGCAATCCGCATCCTGAAATTATGATCCCGCTCATCGGCTCCGTTGAGGAGATGCGCAACCAGGCGGCAATCGTTCGCAGCGTGGCCGACGAAGTCTTCAAGGAAAAGAAGGCCAAGGTCGACTACATGGTGGGAACCATGATCGAGCTGCCGCGCGCGGCCCTCACCGCCGACCAAATCGCCGAGGAGGCCGAGTTTTTCTCGTTCGGCACCAACGATCTCACACAGACGACCTTTGGAATTTCAAGGGACGATATCAACAACTTCCTGCCGACCTATCTCAAGCTAGGCATTTTTAAGCAAGACCCCTTTTCCACCCTCGACCAGGTTGGCGTGGGGCAACTGGTGAAGGGCGCCGTAGCCAAAGGCCGCAACACGCGGCCGAAGTTGAAGGTCGGCATCTGCGGCGAACATGGCGGCGATCCGGAGTCCGTCAAGTTCTGCCACAAGATCGACCTCGACTACGTCTCCTGCTCGCCGTTCCGTTTGCTCACGGCACGGCTGGCAGCCGCGCAGGCCGCGCTCGAAGAAAAGCTCGGCGCGCAGGGCAGCAATAAGTAAACGCAATCCAGTTCGAAAACAACGAGGGCGTCCGCAGTTGCGGGCGCCCTCCGCGCCTGCGAGGGCTGCGGCCCCTCCAATTCTTTTGTCAAGGCCTCACAGTCCCTCACTGACGCTTATCGCGCTGATTCCAAAGAAAATATATTCCAAAGCAAGTTTGCCGATCACTCCGGCCCTTCGGCGCACAATGGTTCCAGAAGATCGAAAAAAGAGTTTCTAACCCGGAGTAAGGGACCCTAACTCCGTCGCAAACACGGCCGCTATGAATTAAGCCATTTGGAATGAATTAATTGACGGAATTTGTGGAGGGTACAAGGGCGTAAATTGCACACCAGTCGGATGGCCCCTTCGAGTCATTTCCAAGGCCGGCAGGGTTCTGTGAGAATGGGACGCTTAGCAAGGGCTGGCGGGGAAAATCTGAAAATCCGCTATTTGGCGTACTACAATCGGTTAACGTGGTGGCGCACGCCGTCGATAAGGAGCATCACATAGGTCGTGCGGGAGTTTCCAGAATGGTATTGATAGCTAATGGAAACGGCAATCTGCACACCGTTCTCGTAATGGCGGCTGAGGGTGTGGGTATGGTATTCTTTTTCCCCCTCTTCAAAATGTTTGATTTCGTCAACTCTCTCTTCGCGGCACTTGGACAATCGCTCTTGCCAGCCGTTTCGGGCGACCTCCAGTGCCAGAGCGTTTGAAGTAGTTGGAACGTCAGGTTTAGGGGAATTCGTCATGAGCCTTTCCGATTTGATGAAAGAATCGATTATCGCTTATCTGAATGGTCCAATGGACCTCCAGAAATTACGTGACACCACAACTCCGCTCGCTCTCGATGCGGGAGATACCCGCAATCAAGACGACCTCCGCATCGCCAACGCACTTCTTGCAAATTTCATCGATTTGGACCTCTCCCATATTTCGGAGCAGGATTTCAAGCAGAACCTCACGAATTTGTTGTTTAGCCAATACATCGAATTCGATTCGTTGTGCCTGAAAATGCGTACCGCATCGTCTACATCTGAGCAAACGGGTTCATTTGCACTTGTTGGTACAGGACGCGCAGCGGTATTCGCGTAATCAGCCTTTCCTCGAAGTAAACATCGAACCAGTGCAGCCCCTCTTCAGGCGTCGGGATGGTCACAGGCGATACCACTGCCACGCCATTATCATCAGCCCCGTTAAAAAACAGATCCATGGGTTGGGACGAGGCTTGGCTTCCGTCCGGCTTCATCAAGGCAACCCGCATTCCGAATTTCCCACCGCCCAAATCGCCCGATTTAAGCACCACGACCAAATTAAATTGGATAACGGCGGGCACGGCTCCGGGCGGCAATTGAACCCCAGGAGGAAGCGAGAATTTTGGGACGGTGAACCGCTCAACTACGCGAATAAAGCTCAGAACGTTATCGCCCTCTCGTAAGACTTTCTCGCAGAGAAATGCGGCAGACAGATGGGGTCCGGAAATGCCCTCTTTGTTTGACATAGATGCTCCAGTCTTATGGGACTATAGTAATCCTCTGGACAGTATGAAAACACCCCCCAACTAGCCGGAATCTGCCAAATTCACTGTGGCGATGCGGACCGTGCCGACCTGCTGGCTCGCTAACTTCCTTACCCGCCACCCCCGAAGTGCGCTTCAATTTCCTCCAGCGTCTTGCGTTTCGTCTCGGGCAGGAAGAACGCAGCCACGATGAAGTAGACGACCGTGAAGCTGGCGAAGAGGAAGAACATCGACGAGTAGCCGTGCTTGCTCACGAACGGCAAGAAGATCGCGGCCAGCGTGGTCGAGACGAGTTGATTGATGACCAACGCGATGCTCATTCCGTTTGAGCGGATGCGCGTGGGCATCAGCTCGCTGAGGGCCAGCCAAACGACTACGCCCGGCCCTAGCGCAAAGAACGCCATGAACACGTAGAGTCCTAACGCCACCAGCCAGCCATGCCCGGCCTCGGGCACACGGCCGACGAGCGCTTTTTGAATTACGAGCGGCGCTATTCTTGCCTTATTAAGATCGGCGAACGGATTCCGGAAGAACGCTTCGATTCTGTTCCCAGGCACGCAGCTTGCGCGCGTGATTTCGATGGGCACGGCGGCCGCATCGTCGGAGCGAACAAAGTTTGTGGCCGCGGTGAAGCCGCCGTAGGAATAAATGATCGCCAGCGACGCGCGACTGCTGTCGATTTCGCGACTCGCGTCGTTCCGGCTTGCATCATTTTGGCCCGCATTGCTCTGGCCAGCGTCGATTTGGTCCGGGTTGCCCTTCGCCGCCAACAGCCTGCTCGCCGTTGCCGGATCGAAGCGCAGCTCCAGCTCCTGGCCGGGCGAAACGAGCGACTGAATTGCGCCGCGACAATCGACGCTCAGCTTTTCTGTCGTTCTAAAGAGCAATGCCACGCTGGCCAGCGCGACAATCGCTCCGCTCGTACCGATTACGAGCAGGAACTTTCTCCCCTTGCGGTCGACCAGCGCGATGCCGATCATGGTTGCCAGAAAATTCACCACCGTAAAAATCACATAGCCCCAATGCGCGCGCAGATCGCTCAATCCGCTCTGCAGCAGGATTCCTGTGTTGTACCCGATGATCGAGTTCACGCCCGTTGCCGTGTTGCAAAACAGAATCACGCAAGCCAGCAGGAACGGAATTGCGTATTTGCGCCGCAATAGTGAATCGCGAACTTGCTGCCCTGCCTTGGCGCCAGCCGTTTGTGCCGTCGCCTCCATCTCCTCAAGCTCAAGAGCGGCCTGTTCAGCACTACGCGACCTGATCAACGCCGCTTGCGCCCGCGCCTTTTCTCCTCGCTGAAACAGCCAGCGCGGCGACTCCGTAACAAACAAACTGCCCAGGAGAAACACAAGTCCCGGCGGCAGCGACACCCAGAAGATGCTGCGCCACGCATGGTCCTTGAAGCGGAAGAGCGCTGTCGCGTCGCCCAACTTCGCCACGGCGTCCACGCGATAGCTGAAGTACATGCCCATCAACGCTGCGGCCACAATGCCCAGCGTCAGCATCCACTGGAAGATCGCCGTGCCTTTGCCGCGACTCGACGCCGCCAGGCACTCCGCCAGGTAGAGCGGAACCACCACGCCGACCAGCCCACCGCTCGCGCCCTGCAACAGCCGCCCGAAAAGCAGCGGCCCGTAACCCGAAGCCAGCGCAATCACGGGAATGCTCACAACGAATGCGCACGCGCTCAAGATCATGAGCGGCTTGCGGCCCATCCAGTCTGCCAGCAGCCCCGAAAACAGCGTGGAGAACACGCTGCCCAGCAGCACTGCCGCGACGATGAACGAAAGCTGGGCTGGGGTCAGCCCCGATGTGGCCTGCAAATACGGCACTGCCCCGCCGATGATGCCGACGTCGATGCCGTAGAGCAATCCGCCGAGGCCCGCCACCAGCAGCAGAAACGCGTTGTAGCGGCGCATCGCTGCAGAGACGTTCGCGTTCGGCAATCCGGCGGAGTTCACGAAATGGCGTTCCTCTCCCTCATCGGGATTCGGCCTGCTCAACCAGGCTCATGACGAGCAGAATCGTGCGATGCACCAGTCTACAATGGTCGCATCGCATTTTAGATCTCGACCCGAAGGTGGTTGCTGTTGCAAAACTTCATTCGAATCGCATCTGTCTCACTGCCGCGCATGGCCCTTGCCGCGCTTTTTGCCGGTTCCGCTCTCGGCTCCACGCAGACCGGCGCCGCGCAAGCGCTGCAAACGCCGGTTCGGCTGCTGCCCGCGCCGCGCGAAGCGCGCTTTGGAGAAACCACTCAGCTGCCCGACAAGATTCTCGTCGTCGTTCCCGGTCACGATGCAGAAGACGAGTTCGCCGCGCGCGATCTTGAGGACGCGCTGAAACGTGTCGCTCCCTCTGCTGACGAATCGCAAGCTGCACAACCGCCATATCGCATCACGCTTCTGCGCAATGACTCCGACGCAACGAAGGCGGCACTCGCAGCCAACAATCTCGCATTCGATCCGGCCATGGAATCGGCGGGCTACATCCTGGTGGTCGGCCCGCACGAGGCCGCCATTATTGGCGCAACCGGCTCAGGCGTTTTCTACGGGGTGCAGACTTTCAAGCAGCTGCTTCCATTGGCGGGAGCGCCGCGTGTGCTTCCTACCGGCACCGTCCGCGATTGGCCGGCCATGCAATATCGCGGCATCAGCGACGATCTTTCCCGCGGTCCGTTTCCCACGCTCGACTTTCAGAAACATCAGATTCGCGTCTTTGCTTCATTCAAAATCAATATCTACTCGCCCTATTTCGAGAACAACCTCCTTTATCCGGATCATCCGCTGGCCGCGTCACCCGGCGGCTCGCTCACGCCTGCGCAGGTTGCGGAGCTGGTCGCCTACGCGCGCCAGTATCACGTCACCATCGTGCCGGATCAGGAGGCCTTCGGCCATCTGCATCATGTGCTGAATTGGGAGCTCCACCAGGACAAGGCGGAGACTCCTCACGGGTACATGCTCGCGCCGGGCCAGAGCGGCACGCTGCCCTTGATCAAGGATTGGTTCACAGACATTTCGCAGGAGTTTCCGTCGCCCTTCATCAACATTGGCGCCGACGAAACCTTTGACCTTGGCCAGGGCCGCACGCACGATGCGGTCGCACAGCAGGGCTACGGGCCCGTTTACGTCGCCTTCCTCAAGCAGATTCACGACACGCTCGCGCCGCTCAATCGCCGCCTGCTTTTCTGGGGCGACATTGGCGACGAAAACCCCAGCGCCGTTGCGGGCCTGCCCAAGGACATGATCGCCGTGCCCTGGAACTACTCCGAGCAGACCGGCTTCGACAAGCTGATCCAGCCATTCGCCAAAAACGGAATTGAAACCTGGGTCGCTCCCGGCGACTCCAACTGGAACGAAGTCTATCCGGTCGAGAAAACGGCCCTCTGGAACATTCAAGGCTTTATCGCCGCCGGACAAAATCTTGGATCGACCGGCGCGCTCACCACTGTATGGAACGATGACGGGGAGGGCCTGTTCAACATGGATTGGTACGGCGTGCTCTTTGGCGCAGTTGCCTCGTGGCAGCCGGGTCAAAGCTCCATCGCCGATTACCAGGATGCATATGGCGCCGCCTTGCATCTCGACAATAGCGGCAAAATCGGCAGCGCGGAAAAGGAGCTGATGGCCGCGCAAGGGGTTCTGGTCGACGCCAAAACCGGCCTGACCAGCGACCAGATCTTCTGGCTCGATCCGTGGAGCGCGGAAGGACAGGCGGTTGCGCCGAAGCTGCTGCCTGTTGCGCATGATCTGCGCGCTCACGCCGAGCAGGCCCTTGTCTTGCTCGCTGACGTGCGCCGCGACAATTCCAAGCTCAGCGAACCCGATGCAATTACTGCCATGGATCTCGGCGCACGCCGCCTCGATCTTATCGGCCTAAAATTCCAGCTTGCGCAGGAGATTCCCGCTGCTTACGCGCAGGCGATTGCGCAACAACACGACAAGGCGCAGAGCTCTGCTACCGACAATCTACTCAGCGAAATCAGCGGAACGAACGGACGCTGCCAGGACCTGCGCGATGCATATTCAGCGTTGAAGAGCGAGTACAGTCAGGTTTGGCTCAGTGAAAATCGGCCTTACTGGCTCAACAATGTGACCGTCCGCTACGACTTGGAGATTGAACGGTGGCAAGGGCGCGGCGATCAGTTTGCCGCAGCCATCTACGACTGGCAGAACGGCCAGGATCTGCCCTCGGCCGCGGCGCTGGGGCTGCCAGGGCCGGCTGTAGGCGCGCACTGAGGCGGTTCCGCGGCATCCAGGCAGAGCCGCGAAAATTGCCCTCCTCGACCGTGACTGAACCAAAACGATCACCGATGTGAAGATTTCCCTATTCACCCACGGGCGCCAGATGCAAACTAGAAGAATGCTGGAGCGCCCCGCCGAAAGGCACCTGCCCGTCGTGCTGCTGATTGACGACGACCTTGTCAGCCGCGAAGTGGCAGCCACGGTGCTTACCATGGCTGGGTTCGTCGTCCACACAGCCGTGAGCGGAGACGCAGCGCTCGAAATGCTTACCAAGGGAGCGTTCTGGCCCGGCGTGGTCCTGATGGACGCGCAAATGCCGGGCCTGAGTGGAACGGAACTAATTACGCAGCTTCGCGGCAGTACAAACGCGCGGATCTTTGCCATCAGCGGCAGCAGTGTTCCGGCTGAAGTCGCGAATGCGGCAGACGGTTTTCTGATGAAGCCCTTCAACGCTGAAGGCCTGAGCAAGCTACTCGACGGCCATCAACCAGAAGCGGTCACTACGCTGCTCGATCCCGAGGAGCCCGTGGTCAGTGTCGAGGTTCTCTCGCAATTGCGCAAAGTCATGCCTGAATCCGCGGTGCGGCAGATTTACTCCGCAGTCGTGTCCGATCTCAGCGGGCGGATCGTAGCGCTCGGAGCCGCGATTGCCAAAGGCGACGCGGCGGAGATTCGCCGCATCGGCCACGCCATCAAGGGTGGCTGCGGCATGGCCGGCGCCGTGCAGGCGGCCCATTTGGGCGCGCTTTTAGAGGTCACACCGCTCAACACCAAGGATAACCAATTGGATAACAGCACAATTCTGCTAAGCGATTTGCGCGCCGCTGCCCAAGGGTTGAAGCGTATGCTGGATGCTGAATTGCCCGCCTGATCCGAGGTGCGGAATTGTGCGCGGATCATGGACGGCGGAGGCTTGTGGCAGAAATGGAACGAACCATTCGAATCGTGCTGGCGGATGATCATCCTGTGGTGCGCATCGGCGTGCGCAATATGCTCACCAAGAGCGACGGCTTTGACGTTGTGGGCGATGCCACCGACGGCGACGAGGCCATCACGCAGACACTCGAGCTTCAGCCCGATGTTCTGCTGCTCGATGTGGCCATGCCGCGCCTGCCTGGACTTGAGGCCATGCGTGCCATCATGAGCGGCCCCTCCACGGCAAAGATTCTTCTGCTCACCTCTACCATCACCACTCAACAGATCATCGAGGCACTGCAGATCGGCGCCCGCGGCATCGTGCTCAAAGATGCTCTTGCCAATCACCTGCAGACTGCCATCCGCACGGTTCACGCAGGCGATTATTGGATCGGCGGCAAGCGCGTCGTCAATCTTGTCTCAGCTTTGCACGAGCTCATGCAACAGGCGGCCGTGCCGCAGCGCAAAACCTACGGCCTCACACCACGCGAGCTTGAAGTGGTGGGGTGCATCGTCGAGGGCTGCAGCAATCGCGACATTGCCAAGCAATTCACTCTCAGCGAAGAGACCGTCAAGCGCCACCTCTCGAACATCTTCGACAAGACCGGCGTCTCCACGCGCCTGGAACTGGCGCTCTTTGCCATTGCACATCATCTGATCGCGCCGCAGTAGCCAGATTCGCCGTGCGGTTACGGATGGTTTTCGGCTCCGGCAACGACTTCGAGCGCATGACGCAACAATGGCAGAATTACCGTCAGGCTCTCTTCAGCGCCGCGCAAGCTTCCGGGCAGGTTCACGATTAAAGTTTTTTCCCGCATTCCCGCTACGCCACGTGAGAGCCACGCGTAGGGATTGCGTTCAGCGCCCCTGGCGCGCATCGCCTCGGCCAGTCCTGGCGCTTCTCGATCGATCACTCGCCGAGTCGCCTCCGGCGTCCGGTCGCGGGGGCCCAGGCCGCTGCCTCCCACGGTCAGCACCAGTTTTGCGTCCTGCCGAATGAGCTCTTCGAGCGCCGCCACAATCGCGTCCTCGTCGTCATTCAAGATTGCCGTCCGAATCTCCGCCTGAGGCCACTCGCGCGTGAGCAGCGCAGTCACGGCGGGTCCCGCGGTGTCGGCCATCAGCCCTTGCGAGCAGCGGTCAGAGATGGTGAGAGCGGCGAGCAGCATGAGGCGATTGTAGAACCTACTCCGCCGGCAACACTTTGATGGTGTGCAGCCACGTCTCCACCAGCTTTGGCCAGCCCATGATGGGCAAGTCTCTGGGCCGCATTCCGTAGCCGTGCCCGCCCTGTGCGTAGAGGTGCAGCTCGGCTGGGACTTTTGCGTTCTTCAGCGCAAGAAAATATACGAGCGAATTCTCCACGTGAACCGGATCATCCTCGGCTTGAAGAATAAACGTCGGCGGCGTGTCGGCCGTGGGTTGAATCGCTGGATTGGCCGCAAAATTCTGTTCCGCCAGCGCAAGATAACCGGGATAGATCACCACCGAAAAATCCGGCTTGCAGCTTAGCTGGTCGGCCGCGTCGATCGCGTCATACACGCGCTTGTCATAGATGTTGCTGATGGCCGCCGAAAGATACCCTCCAGCCGAAAAGCCGAGAACGCCAATGCGATGCGGGTCGATGCCCCACTCGGCTGCGTGTTGCCGCACCAGGCCCATGGTGCGCTGCGCATCCTGCAATGCCGCCGCCGACTTCGGATACGGCCCGCTGTCTGGCACGCGATATTTGAGCAGCACGCACGTCACGCCGATTGAATTGAGCCAGTCGCAGATCTCCGAGCCCTCCATATCCATCGCGACAATCTGGTAACCGCCGCCCGGGAACACGACAACCGCCGCGCCGGTGTTCTTTCCCGTGGGCTTGAACAGCGTGATCGTTGGCGTGGAGACGTTGCCCAGCCGGACATAAGGCCTGCCCGCCATTTGCTTCGTTCCGGCCGCATTCACATTGATCTCTGGCGGCAGATTTGCAGTTGCTCCCGGCGGCGTGCCGGGCCAAATCGCCATGGACAAATGACCAGGCGGCGGTGCCCATGCGGCTGTGGACGACGCTTGTGGGAGCGACGGAGTGGAAGCTGGAGCCTGCGCCCAAATACCTGCGGCGATGGCCACGACCGCGCCTGAAACCAACAGCAATCGAATCATTTGAAATTCTCCCGGTGAAAATTCTCCCGACTTGCACTTCTAAAAACTTGAACTGCGCTGAAATCATCGCAGTCCGACGGTTGGCCGTGCAAATCCATCGCTGGTCTATTGCCAGGCCACCAAAGCTCCGAGTCAGGCGCGGCCTCTGTGCCGGCAATCACGAATCTGCATCGACAACATTC
>Ga0307474_10002027_pt1 | contig 14562 bp, 12 predicted proteins | sample atmos_gasesECM1C_2_FD_203312 | JGI IMG/M metagenome (GOLD analysis project Ga0307474, IMG submission 203312) | Hardwood forest soil microbial communities from Morgan-Monroe State Forest, Indiana, United States - atmos_gasesECM1C_05 | ecosystem: Environmental > Terrestrial > Soil > Temperate... | reverse complement strand
AAGGAGGCGAATTGCGCCGATATGATCGGGTGATCGGTCGCGTTGATATCGAAGATCGCGAATTGTCCCGACGCCTTATCGAGCGACGTGCTGCCGGTCGTGTTCGACAGCTCGGTGACGGTGCCATTGTCAATCGAATCGAAGCTCGGCGCCTGGCCAATGTGTCCTTTGGTTGAGGGGTTGGTGGTGGTCGTTCCGTTGCCGGTGGTCACCGTGTTCACGATCACCGGAATCGATATCTGGGTGGTCGTGATCTGGGCGAAATGGGACGACCCGAAGGTCTGCGGAGTGATCGAGTCGGTGAAATGCTCGATCGCCTTGGTGCTCGAGTTGTCCGAGAACTTCAGCGTGAACACATCGGTGATGAGCTTCTGGATCTCCGGCGAAAGCGGCGCCAGCGTCTGGCTCGCGATACCGTTCTGGACGTTGATCTGAATCCCGGCCTTGTCGACGACGGCGAGCGGCGTGAGCGTCGTCTTGTCGAACAGAATGTAGGAACCGGTCGTGCCGTCCGGCTCGACCAGAACCTGGAATTTCGCGTCGGGTGTCGTTCCGGGCACCGTGAAGTCGATCTCGACCAGAACGGCCGTGCCGCGGATGCCCATGGTCGCAACCGGCGTATCGACTTTCATGTCGCCATGCTTGGCCGTTTCGCCGGCGACAAAGGTGATGGTGCCGGCCACCAGGCTCATCAGCGACGAATTGTTCGACCCGTTCGGGTCGTAGACCATTTCGTTGAGCACCATCCGCGCATTCGACGAGAGGCCGAACACGGTGCCGTCGATGAAGGTGATGCCGAGCGTCGAATCCGATCCGGACTGGACGACGTCGCCCTTTTCGACGTTGTCGCCATTGTTGAGGATGATCGAGACGCCGTTGCGAATGGCCGTTGCGGTGCCGACCAGTTTGGTCACATGGCCGATGACTTGATGCGCGCTCGCGGTGCCGTCGGCTTGCGCAACCTGGATCTGGCCTGCGAGTGCGGTGACGAGATCGCCCGTGAGGTGGGCGCCGTCGGGCGAAGCGAGCGGCGCGTGCTTCTCACCCTTGAAGTAGTCGTGAACGACATACTCCCGGCCGTGGCCGGAAAGAACGAGGTCTATGCCGGCTCGTTTGAACTCGGCGCCAAACAGCAACTGCGCGTCGGGAACGACGATGGCGTCCGACGGCACGTGGGTCGCCTGAACTGTTTGGGAATGGAGCTGAGCGCCAGGGTGCTGACCCAGCGCATCAGAAACCGTGGCATCAAATTTGCCGAAGTAATTCACCCCGCCACCGCAATGGTTAATAAATATATAATTTTCAAAGGTCTAAGCTTCCTTATCATCAGAGGGCCGCTCGGGAAACCGTCTCGTGCTTGGAAAAGACCGCTCGAGGCCCGGCCGACGGGAATTGTTTTTGGGATTTCACTTCGGATTTTTCAGATTAGATGGTGTAAAGATTATCCACCGACAAAGTATTAGCTGCGTATTTTTGCACCGAATCAGCCTCATCTATCGTTCTATAAAGTATAGATTTTTTTATCTATACTTTAGACAGCTTCGTCCCGCCTTATGTGGGGTGATCCTGCGCCATTTTTTTTGCAGAGACTGTGAGCTGGATTACAAAGTCGTCAACTTTCATCAAATTAGCCATATCCCGCAGAATGTGGCTTTGCGGCACCTATCCATAGCATTTTCACAAAGTCAGTAAGGCGCCCTTCAGCCTGTTCGGGACATTCGCCCCGCCGGCGGCCTGCCTTAAGCAGAATAAAAGCACCTCCACCCATCATCGCCTCACAAAACGATCCGGTCACGCGGGGCGACAGCCTCCGATGCCCGGACGAAACGGGGTGTCGGATGGGTTACTTCAGCAACAGACTGACCTGGCGTGCGATCGCTCTTGCCTGGGCGATGCTCTGGCTCGCGCCTGCGGCCGATCTCAAGGCCGGTACCCTGATTTCGCCAGGCGCGCTCGACCTGATCCGGAAATCGGCCGAGCCATTCGGGCTGTTTGCGACACGATTGTCCGCAGGCGGCCTTCTGGAAAAATGGAAGGGCGTCGAGCACAAACTCGAAGACGACATGGAGCAGCTTGCGCTGTGCGATGGCGACCGCGAGCACTGCGTATCGCCGGCAGCGCTGCGATTCCTCGCCATCGTGGATGCGGCCAGGGCCCGCGACGGCCGCGCGCGGTTTGGCGAGATCAATCGCGCCATCAATCTCGCGATCCGCTCGATGAGCGACATGGCGCAACATGGCCAGATCGACGTCTGGAGCCCCCCGCTCGACACTTTTGCGTCCGGCGCGGGCGACTGCGAGGACTACGCGATCGCCAAATTCGCCGCCCTGCGCATGGCCGGCGTTTCACCCGACGATGTCAGGATCGTCGTCCTGCGCGACATGCTGCATGGCGAGGATCACGCGGTGGTGCTGGCGCGGCTCGACGGTCACTGGTTGACGCTCGACAACCGCCGCATGGCGATGATCGAGGATGTCGACGTCAGAAATCATCGGCCGCTGTTCGTGATCGATGACTCCGGCGTGATGCGCTACGAAGAGCAGGCCCCGTCTGCCGCCGTTGCCACGACAGTGAATTTTGCGGCACCGGTCGAAATCGCCTCAAAATCCAACTGAATCCTGAAATCCTCGGCCGGCGGCTCGAGGATGTCAGATCCGTTTTGGCGTCACCTTTCGAGACATTCGTTGATATGGGCCGCGCGATCCCTGCGCGGCACGTTGGCCTCATCCGCCTTCTTTGAGCATTGGTAGAGTTTCATCTGTTCGGCACGGCGCTTTTCGGCTGCTGCTCGATACTCCGGCGCGACCGAGCCAGGGTCGACAAGCTTTTCCGCCCCCGCATTCGACGAAAAGGCGGCGATAAGAACGAGTTGCAGAACAGAACCGACGTAAAATCCGCGCGCGGACGCGCCCACCTGAAACACCATCTTCAAATCTCATTCAATCAAACGAATACGGGACTGCCCCCGCGGCCAATTGCGGGAGCCACGGTATCATTGGCTGCGACCGCCATCAATTGACGCAGGTCTCACAGCGGACAAGCCAAACAATTTCATTTCACCACCGCGGACGAAAAGCTACCATGGCCTCGTGTGGGCTTTCCTTATCGGGGGATCGGGATGCGGGCGTTCGTATTGGCGATGGTAGCCGTTTTGGTCGGACTGGCGGATCCGGCGCATGCCGACAACACGGCCGACCCCAACCGGCAGATCACCGATATCCTGCCGCTGTTCGCCAAGAACAACTGCGAGCAGATCAAGGCCCCGGCCGACCAGCTCTTCTGCGGCGACCCCGAATTGAACGCCGCCGGCGTCAAGCTCAGCAGCGCCATCGGAGCACGGCTCAACCGGGTGCCGAACCGGCATCTCGCGATCGAGGAAAATGCCGAATGGATCCGGGACCGCAATTCGAGCTGCGGCATCCTCGGGCGGCAGCCGCTCAGGACCGATGACATCAAGCCGGTCAGGGACTGCCTGCTGAAGGAGACGGAAGAAAGGATCGACGTCCTGGTCGATCCGAATTTCGATTGCCTTGCCGTCCATACAACGGCCGGTCTTCTGATTTGCAGCGACGCTTCCCTTGCTCTCGCCAAGGAAGAGCTCAACGAACTTGTGATGGCTGTCATCACCAGGATGAAGGAAGACGAATCCAAAGCGGCACTCTCCGAATTCGACCGCTGGACCCGCGAGCGCGACCGGAAATGCGGGCTTGAGGGCAAGGACAATGTCCCGCTCAAGGAATTGTCGCCGTCCGAGGGCTGTCTCGCCAATTATTTCAGCCGCAAGATCGCCGAGGTCACTGCGGCGAAGGGCGATCCAAAAAAACTTTTCGGGCGGCAACTCATGTCGCCTGCGCCGAACGCCGATGCCGTCGACCTTTGCGTCGCGCAAATTCATTCGTCCGGCGCCTGCGGCGACTTCCTGGCCATCAGCCGCGTCTCTCAGATCGACAGCAACCACACCGACGAAAGCGCGCAGGTGACGAGCGCCATCGAGATGGTCGTCCTCTCGCCTTTCACGGCCTGCAGCGCCATCGCATCGAGCTGCACCGGAACCTGCTGGGACTTGAAAGTGGGAAGACCGAAATCGACGCCCGGCAGTCACGAGCAATTCCAGGTCGGCTATCGTCTGCGCATCGAGAAGTCGTTCGCCTTTCAGAAGAACAACGACGGATGGCGCTGCAATGCGACCGCGATGCAGCCGGTCGAAGTCGGTGTTGCGCTGAGCGGCCCATAACTTCAACGCCTCGCATTGCGGGCGCGGCAACCCAGGGCGCGAACACGGCACCACCGGAGTAACGCGAAAGTGGTGACCCGCGAACCGGCCGTTCGCGCGTATCTTGCAATTTGGGGGCTTCGATTCACCGCACCGCAATGGTTTCAGTCCATGGTCTTGGCGGCTGCAAGCAAGGATCGCTCGACATCATGGCTCCCGATCAATCAGCCCTCCAGGTACGAGGGTTAACAAAGCGTTTTGACCGTCCAGCCGTCGACGCACTCGATCTCACCGTTCGGTCAGGCGAATTCTATGCCCTGCTCGGCCCGAACGGCGCGGGCAAGACAACGACGCTGCGCATGGTCGCTGGCCTGCTGCGGCCTGACGCCGGTTCCGTCTCGATCATGGGCATCGACGCGCTGACGGATCCCGTTGCGGCCAAGCGGATCATGGCATGGGTCTCGGACGAGCCGATGATCTACGACAAGCTGACGCCGCTCGAATATCTCGAATTCGTCGCTGGGCTCTGGGGCGTCAATCCTTCCGTTGCAGAGTCTTCGGCGCGGGAGTTGCTCGTCTCGCTCGGGCTCGAAGCGAACATGCATGAGCGCTGCGAAGGCTTTTCGAAAGGCATGCGCCAGAAGGTCGCGCTGGCAGGCGCCCTGGTGCACGACCCGCGCCTGATCATCCTGGACGAACCGCTGACCGGTCTCGACGCCGTGTCCGCGCGCCACGTCAAGGGATTGCTTGGCGAGCGCGTGCACGACGGATGCACCGTCATCATGACCACGCATATTCTGGAAGTGGCCGAACGCATGGCCGATCGCATCGGTGTGATTTCGGCCGGCCGGCTTGTCGCCGAAGGAACGCTCGCCGAACTGCGGCAGCAGAACGGCAGAAACGACACCAGCCTCGAAGACATGTTCATCGCGTTGGTCGACCGCGACGCCGTCGCCGCATGACCACGACCACCACCACGCTGAACTGGTTTGCAAGCCACGCAATCCGCCTGGCCTGGCGGGAATGGCTGGCGATGATGACCGGCGGACGGCTTGGCCGCCGGCGCGCTGTGATCGTCGGTCTCGTCATCTTCGGCGCGCTGCTGCACGCGCCGGCCTATGCGGTGATCGGACGGTACGCGACGCTGCAACTGCCACTCGACACATCGGCCTTGATCGTCGTCACGGCGACGATCTTCCTCGCCTGGGCCTTGATGTTGTCGCAGGCAATCGAATCGGTGACGCGGGTGTTTTACGCGCGCGCCGACCTCGATCTCATCATGTCTTCGCCGGTCGCACTCGCCCACGTGTTTTCGATCCGATTGGCCGCGATCGCCGTATCCGTCACGGCCATGGCGCTGCTGCTGGCAACACCCTTCGTCGACGTTCTGATCCTGGGTGGCGGCTTGCGATGGCTTTCGGTCTATGGCGTGGTCATGGCCATTGGCCTTTCCGCCGCCGCGATCGCAATTGCGGTCACTATCCTCTTGTTCCGGACGATCGGCCCGCAACGGACCCGGCTGATCGCGCAAATCCTGGCGGCGGTGATTGGCGCCGGCTTTGTCATCGCGCTCCAGATCGCTGCGATCATGTCTTATGGCACGCTGTCGCGTTTTGCGGTCCTGACCTCGGGCGCTGTCGCGGGATTTGCACCCGGACCCGACAGCATTCTCTGGTGGCCCGCGCGCGCGGCGCTCGGCGACGGCGAGGCGCTGGTGCTTTTGCTGGCTTGCGGTTTCCTTTTGCTCGGAGCCGTGATGGCCGTCTTTTCGGCGGGCTTTGCCGATACCGCCGTCCGCGCTTCGACGGCAGCCGTGTCCGCCCGGCGCGGGTCGCGCGCACGATCGTTCCGGCCCGGCTCGCAGCAACAGGCGCTGTGGCGAAAGGAACTCGTGCTGTTGCGTCGCGACCCGTGGTTACTCTCGCAAAGCTTGATGCAACTGCTTTACCTCGTGCCGCCTGCGCTGTTGCTGTGGCGAAGTTTTAGCGATCCTTCGGTCGCCGTGATGCTGGTCACGCCTGTGCTCGTGATGGCGGCGGGACAACTCGCTGGCGGTCTCGGATGGCTGACGATTTCAGGTGAGGACGCTCCCGACCTCGTGACGACTGCACCGCTACAGCCTTCGCGGCTGATCCGCGCCAAGATCGAGGTGGTGCTGCTCGTGATCGGTGCGCTGTTCACGCCGCTCGTGGTGGCGCTCTTGTTTGCCTCGCCGCAACAGGCGGCTGTCACCGCAATCGGTGTCACCGTTGCGGCTGCATCGGCCACCGCGATTCAGCTCTGGTTCCGCGTGCAAGCGCGCCGCAGCCAGTTCCGCCGCCGCCAGACATCCTCGCGGCTTGCGACTTTCGCAGAGGCCTTTTCCTCGATCGGTTGGGCGGCGACATCCGCGCTGGCGCTGTCCATTCCGGTCGCCGCGCTGGTCACGGGAATAATGACTGCGGCCCTTCTGGCCGCAACGTGGAAGTTCAGCCCGCGGCGAGATTAAACCTCAGGCCTTGATCAACTCCATGACGGCCGCGGCAAACGCTTCCGGCTCTTCCTGTGGCAGATTATGTCCCGCATGCCGGATGACGCGGTGGGCAAGCCGGCGGCTGAATTTCGCCGCATGGGCCGCACCATCCGTCGGAGGCGCCACGCCATCCGCGTCGCCGTCAAGCGTGATGGTGGGAACCGTGATCGCCGGCTGCGCCGCCAGGCGGCGCTCCAGCTCGGCATAACGCGGATCGCCATCGGCAAGACCGTAGCGGTGGCGGTAGCTATGAATCGCCACATCGACGTAGTCGGGATTGTCAAAGGCGAGTGCGGTCCGCTCGAACGTCGCATCGTCAAAATGCCAGTTCGGCGACCACTGCTTCCATAATATCTTCGCGATCTCGCGCCGGTTGGCGGCAAGACCCGCACGGCCGCGCTCGATCTGGAAATAATACTGGTACCAATAGGCAACCTCGCGCGGCGGCTTTGCCGGCGCCATCGCGTGCGCAATGTCCTGGATCAGATAGCCGTTCACGGTCACCAATCCCGCGCAACGGTCCGGCCACAGCGCCGCGCCGACGCAAGCCGCACGACCACCCCAATCATAGCCGGCGAAAATCGCGCGCTTGATGTGAAGCGCATCGATCAACGCAAGCAGATCGGCACCAATGGACGCCTGTTCGCCCGAGCGTGGCGTATTGGAATCGAGAAAATGCGTCGGGCCGTAGCCGCGCAGGTAAGGCACGATGACGCGGCAGCCTTTGGCGGCGAGTTGCGGCGTAACGTCGACATAGGAGTGAATGTCGAAGGGAAAGCCGTGCAGGAGCACAACAGGCTGACCGTCCGCAGGACCTTCCTCGTAGTAGGAAATATTGAGCACGCCGGCTTCGACCGAACGAAGCGGTTCCAGGCGGCGCGACGAGGGAGCGCGCTGCAATGTCGCGGCCTGGGCGGTCCCGCCATCGGCCGCGCGCGCTTGGATGAAATCCATGGCAAGACCTCCCGAGATGACGGCGCCAACCACAAGAATATCACGGCGATCGAAGGATCCTGACATCGGCGCATCCTGATGGCGATCCCTGGAACTCTAATCGGAAAGGACCGAAACGCACATTCAAATCCGCGAAGTCAGATTGTTGGCGTCAGCCCAGACATGCGCGATCGCCAGCATGACGTAGCAAGGATTCGGCGCTAGAGTAGCGCGTTACAAAAAATCCTCGGCTGTATGCCCCTGATGTTGCGAGTTGCCGCGCTCCTCTTTGGCCTTTTGAGCCTTCCGATGCCGCTCGCGGCAGCGCAGGAGGCTTCGCACGGCAGCGAGTGCCTTGCGATGTCGCAGACGCCGCCGCGCGCCACGCCGGTGTCGCTGCGGCTCGCGGCCGCAAAGGCCGACGATGTCACGATCACCTATGCCGGCCATTCGACTTACTATATCGACACGCCCGGCGGGGTGCGGATCGCGACCGATTTCAGCGGCGTCTACACGACCGGACGCTTGCCCGATGTCGTCACCATGAACCGGGCGCACAGCACGCATTACACTTTATTTCCCGATCCCCGCATTCCCCATGTGTTTCACGGCTGGACCGATGACGGCAGTCCGGCCCGCATCAACGAGCGGATCGGCGACGTTCTCGTCCGCAACGTGACCACCGATATCCGCCGTTATTTCATGGACGATTCCAGCGGCGAGATGATCAAGGATGGCAACTCCATCTTTATCTTCGAGGCCGCCGGCCTCTGCATCGGTCATCTCGGTCACCTGCATCACAAGCTCGACGAGAGCCGTTTCGCCGCGATCGGCCGCCTCGATATCGTGATGGTGCCGATCGACGGCGCTTACACGATGTCGCTGGATGGCGTCTCCGAAATCACGCGACGGCTGCGCGCCTCCGTCGTTCTGCCGATGCATCGTTTCGCCACCCCGCTCGACGACTTCATGCGCCGGATCGGCCAGCAGTTCGAGATCGACGAGCGGACTGAGCGCAGTTTTACGATATCAAAGGGAACCTTGCCTCAAGCGCCGACCGTCATCATTCTCCGCGGCGTCTAGCCAAAACATAACGCGCCGGGAGAGAACGATCATGGCCGCCAGCACATTGCCTACCACCAAAAGCGGCCTCTATGCCGACCCGCGGCCTGACTGGCTTGCGCTGCGCGAAGAGGACGCGATCGACCCCGGCCGTCCGATCGTCGATCCGCATCATCATCTGTGGGACCGCGGCGGGCAGGTTTACCTGATCGAGGACATCGCCGGCGACATCGTCTCCGGCCATAACATCGTCGCGACCGTCTATGTCGAGGCCCGCTCGATGTATCGCGCCAACGGGCCGGACGCGTTTCGTCCCGTCGGCGAAGTCGAGTTCGCCAATGGTGCCGCGGCGATGAGCGCGAGCGGCGGCTACGGCCCGGCGGCGATCTGTGCCGGCATTGTCGGTCACGCCAATCTTCTGCTCGGCGAAGAGGTCCGCCCCGTCCTGGAAGCGGAAATATCGGCGGGCCAGGGCCGCTTCCGCGGCATCCGGCATTCGTCGGCGTGGGATGCCGATCCCGACGTGGCGCACATGTATGCGACGCGGCCAAAAGGGCTGCTGCTCGATTCCACGTTCCGCAAGGGCTTTGCCTGCCTGGCGCCACTCGGCTTGAGCTACGATGCGTGGCTGTTTCATCCGCAGATCGGTGAACTCACAGATCTTGCTCGCGCCTTTCCGGAGACGCGCATTGTGCTGGACCACTGCGGCGGCCCGGCCGGCACCGGCCAATATGCCGGCCGGCGTGAAGAGATTTTTGCAACCTGGAGAGCCTCGATCTGCGAGATCGCGAAATGTCCGAACGTCGTTGTGAAGCTCGGAGGACTCGCGATGTGCCTGCTCGGTTACGATTTTCACGAACGCGCGATGCCGCCGTCGTCCGAGGAACTCGCGGCAGCATGGCGCCCATATATAGAGACATGCATCGAGGCGTTCGGCCCCGATCGCGCGATGTTCGAAAGCAATTTCCCGCCCGACAAGGGCCAATGCAGCTATCAGGTGATCTTCAATGCCTTCAAACGCATTGCAGCGTCGATGAGCGAGACCGAGAAGAACGCGCTGTTTTTGGAAACGGCAGAGAACGTCTACCGGCTCGCGCTCGCCTAGTGTGGCGGTTCTGACGTTTGTAAAAGTGCCTGCTGCGATACGATACGAATGTCAGAACCGGGACGCTAGCGACTCAGGTCGCGAGGCTCGCGGTTGCGCGCTTTTCCGACAGGAACATGATGCGCTTGATCTTGTTGAAGGCCCGCAGCGCAAAGCCCAGCACGAAAGGCTGCGTCGTCCGGCAGAAGGCGAGCTTGCGGACGCGGCCCTCGACGTGCCATCTGGCGTGTGCGCCGTCCCGGAAGAAGATCACATCGCCGGGGCTGTAGCGGGTCGGGCGCATCGCGTCGCTTTCCAGGACGATCGATCCTTCCAGGATCAGGATGGTTTCGTCGAAATCATAGTACCAGTTGAACCGGCCTTCGCTGCATTCCCACACCATGGTGGTGGCAAGGCCATCGGCGCTCTTCGACAACACGCAGCACTGCGCAATCGGATTGCCTTCGATAATCCAGGACGGCTCGATCGGCCTCGGCGCCAGGTTGACAACGAGATTGGTCGTTTCAATCAAAGCCATCTTCGCCCCTCAAATAGCGTAAAAATCCGCTTAAAATGCATCGGGCTTCAGCCCGGCGTCGTTGGCACTAGGCTAATAACAATCTTTTAAGCTTTCCTTAGCAGCTCCGTGACAATCCGGCGGACAAGACCCGCGACGCTGGTCTTGCGGGATCGTCAGGCCCACTCGCCCTTCCGGAATACCGGCACGCGCCGTCCATCGGCGAACAGGCCGTCGATGTCGATCTGGTCGGAACCGATCATCCAGTCGATGTGGATCAGGCTGGTATTGCCGCCCTGGGCTGCGATCTGCTCGGGCTTCAGTTTCGTTCCGTCGACGAAACATTTCGAGTAGCACTGGCCGAGCGCGATGTGGCAGGCGGCGTTCTCGTCGAACAGCGTGTTGAAGAACAGCAATCCGCTCTTCGAGATCGGCGACGAATGCGGCACCAGCGCCACCTCGCCGAGGCGGCGCGCGCCTTCGTCGGTATCGAGAACCTTGTTGAGGACCTGTTCGCCGCGCGTCGCCTTGGCTTCGACGATGCGCCCTTCCTCGAAACGCACCGCGATATTTTCGATCAGCGATCCCTGATACGACAGCGGCTTGGTGCTGACGACATGTCCGTCGACGCGCCGCGCGTGCGGGGTGGTGAACACCTCCTCGGTCGGGATATTGGCATTGCAGGTGATGCCGTTCTTGGCCGTGGAACCGCCGCCCTGCCACTCATGTCCGTCGGCAAGCCCGACCGTCAGGTCGGTGCCGGGTCCGGAGAAATGCAGCGCGCCAAATCTCTGTCCGTTCAACCACTCCCGCCTTTCGCGCAATATCTCGTTGTGCGCATACCAGGCGGCGACGGCGTCATCCCGGTCGACTCGCGACGCCGAAAAAATTGCGCCGGCGAGTTTTTCGACCGCGATATCTTCTTCATCTTGCGGGAATACGAGCTTCGCCCAGGACGGCGATGGATAAGAGATGATGTTCCAGTTGATATCGAAATTGACGATCCGCTCCAGCGCCGGCTTGTAGGCAATCGAGTTGGCCTTGTTGGCACGCGCGACCTTGGCGGGGTCCTCGCCGGACAATAGCATCGGATTGTCGGCAACGATGGCAAGCCGCGCCGTGTTGGCATCGAACGCCTTCGCCATTCCCTCGTAGAGCCAATTGGCTGCACGGTCGAAACCTTCGTCTTGCCCGTACCGGTAACGCAGCAGCGTGATCGCTTCATCCGACAGGATCGGCGTCACAAGTCCCGCGCCGGCCTTGTAGGCGTGCTCCGCAACCTTGCGCACCAAAGGCAGCGCTACCGTTGGCGCCGTCACGAGAAGACTCTGTCCACGCTCGAGCCGGAGCCCGACCTTGATGGCGACTTCCGCAAGCCGATCGAGTTTGATGGGATCGATCGGCGTCGAGGGATTGCGTTCGGGAGAGTTCATGAATCGGCGACCTGTCGTTTGCTGCGCGTCGACTATATCAGCTTTTGCATGGCGGCGCAGAGGCGCAATGCCTCCGGCCGCCGCAAAATGGCGAGCTTACGATAGTTATCAACGCTTGAAGGTCGAATGACGATCAGTTGAACGAATTCAACATCAGCGCGAAATATCTTCCAGGCGCAGGTTCCGCGTTTCGATCATGCGGGTAGCGGCAATCAGTCCAACGATGGCGACGACAGCGAACATCAAAAAGACCGCATCGACGCCACCGCCCTTGCCCAGCATGAAACCGATCAGCGTCGGTCCGATCGCCGAGGCGATCCGGAGCCAGGAGGTCGCGACCCCCGTCCCGACCGCGCGCATCCGCGTCGGATAAATTTCCGGCGTGTAGAGATAGACGACGGCGGCGATCGATCCGATCAGTCCGTAGCTCAGCGTCGAGAGAACGATGAACCATGTAATATCCTGCGTGCCGCCGAGGCCGAGCACACCAAGCGACACCGCACCGAGACCAAAGGCGCCCATCATCCAGTATTTTCGACCGGTGCGATCGATCACCAGCGCACAAACCAGAACCAGACATACTTGCGCGACGTTGGTCAGCGAAGCGGCGCGCAATGCCTGCGGCAGCGCGAGATGAAAAATGGTGGTGTAAAGCGTCGGCATCCAGTTGTTGAGGCCGTTGGCCACCAGATATGCCGAGGCCCACAGAACCCAGGCAATCAAGGTGCGGCTGCGATAGGCCGGCGACAGCAACTCGCTCCATTTGCCACGCGAGCGTGATGGCACTTCGACCTGCGCCGGCAAGGACGCAGCCGGCGAAGCGAGAGCCGCTGCGTCCGATTTGTCCGATGCTGCCTCCAACCGCCGGACGACCGCTTCGGCAGCGGCAAGCCTTCCCGTTCCAATCAGCCAGCGCGGCGATTCCGGCAGCCGCAGCAGCAGCAGCGCGATGACGAGACCGGGGATGCCGCCGATCAGAAACATGATCTGCCAGCCCATCAGCGGCACCAGCCATGCGCCGATCTGGCCAGTCGCCATCAGCCCTATGGGGAAGATCATTTCATAGAGCAGGAAGAAGCGGCCGCGGCCATGGGCCTTCGAAAGTTCGCTGATATAGGTCGCGGCAACCGGCATCTCGCCGCCGACGCCGATGCCCTGGATGAAACGAAACGCCAGGAGAGAATTAAAGCTCCATGCGGTGGCGCAGGCCAGGCTCAGGACCGCGTAAATGGCGGTCGCCGCCGCCGCACAGGGAATGCGGCCATAGCGCTCGGCACCCCAGCTAAAGGCAAACGCGCCGACGATCTGGCCGACATAACTCGCGCCGATCAGAATGCCGATCTCCGGCGGCGTGATGTGCCAGAGCGGGATCAGAATCGGGAGAACGAACGCAATCGACAGCGCATTGAAAGCGTCGAAGAACGTCGCGCTTCCCATTACGACGCGGGCAATGACGAACCAGCGCGACGTCGGCACCTGCTCCATCCGCGCGATCAGATGGCCCGCCGCATCCTCGGCATCGAAGGCCGGCGAAGCCTCGGGGCGTGGCGCTGCACTGGCAAGTGACACGTCTCTCTCCCCGCTCACGCGACCTGCTTCCGCAGCGCGATGATTTTTTCAGCGATCACGTCAGGGCACTCGACGGGTGTCAGATGGCGCACATGCGGCAGAATCGACAGCGTCGAATGCGGCACCGCCTCGTGAATCTGCTCGGACATCGCAACCGGTGTCGCGTAGTCCTGCTCGCCGACGACCACGCTGAGCGGAACCCGCAAGCTCGCCTGATAATGCCGCAAATCGGCATCGCCGAGCATTTCGCAGGTCGCGCGATAGCAATCGACGTCATTGGCGAGGAACACGTCCATATTCTTGCGGACGATGTCCGGATGCGTCTCAAGGAAAGCTTCGCTCACCCAACGCGTCGCCTGGAATGCCGATAGGGCCGCAAGTCCATTGGTCACCGCCGTCTGTGCGCGCTCGCGCCAGTCTTTCGGCGCGGTTGGGCCATACCAGGCCGTGCTGTCGATCACCACCAGCCCCTCGACCCGATCGGGATAAACCCCAGCGAACGCCTGCGCGACGCATCCGCCCATCGAGCAGCCCGCGATGATCGCGCGAGGCCAGTTCACATGGTCGAGCAGGCTTGCAAGATCGTGAGCAAAGAGCTCCGGCGTATACGTCATCTTGACGCGACTGGACTGGCCGTGACCGCGGCAGTCATAGACCAGCACATCCGCGTGCGGCGTCAACAGTGGCACCACGCCATCCCAAAAGCTGCGATCAAGCGCCAGCGAATGGATCAGCGCGATACGCGGCCGCACCGTCGTCCCGCCGCGCGATGCTTCATACAGAGTATAGGCGATCGAAGCTCCGTCAGACGCGGTCGCGCTGCCGTTCGTTGACGCGACGGAAACGCTCATGCCGCGGCCGACTTTGGCGACGAGCCCGGTGTCGGCGCCGGTGCATCGAGCGAAACGTTCCAGGCGTCGTAGCCGTAGAGCCAGCTCGGATCGTCGTTGCCGCCGCTCATCCATGTATTCGCGCTGGAAATCTCCTGAATTTTGGAGGTGCGCGGCTTGCGGTGGGCTTCGAAGCGCTTGAAGGCGGCTTCGACGCCATCGGTCGAGATACCTTGCAGACAACGCGCCAACACCGCGGCGTCTTCGATCGAGGTCGCAGCACCCTGCGCCATATAAGGCGTCATCGGATGACAGGCATCGCCAATCAACACCACCCTGCCCTGGCTCCAAGTCGGCAGCGGATCGCGTTCCAGGATCGCCCATTTGTGGCAATCCGGACAGGCATCGA
>Ga0307474_10002026_pt1 | contig 14563 bp, 18 predicted proteins | sample atmos_gasesECM1C_2_FD_203312 | JGI IMG/M metagenome (GOLD analysis project Ga0307474, IMG submission 203312) | Hardwood forest soil microbial communities from Morgan-Monroe State Forest, Indiana, United States - atmos_gasesECM1C_05 | ecosystem: Environmental > Terrestrial > Soil > Temperate... | reverse complement strand
CGCGCCCGGGCGCGATCCACCAGAAAGCAGGACGAGCGCCCCTTGCCGCCGGTCACCTCGACGAGCCGGCTCAATTGCCCCGCCCGACGAACAGCAAGCTCGTAGATGTCCTGCGCGTCGAAGGTCTCTTCGGCGCCCGTCCAATCGATGGGCACGAGCGGGGTCACGCTCGTTCTCACGGGCTTGGCGACCGAAGTGGACTGCGGCGGCGGACGTCCGCGGTTGAACCGAACGACCGGACGACCCAGCGTCTTGCCCATGGGCGGCCGAGTATGCCCACCACGATTCGGAGGGTCAACAGACCGCCGCGGTGGGCCCCCTTATGGACCCCGGTTCAGCCGTCGCGTCTCGCGGCACGGGCGGCGAGGATCAGATCGTTCATGCTCTGCACGTCGATGCCGGGAAGCACGAGGTAGCCGAGGCTCTCGGCATGCTTCTGAGCTTCCTCCAGCGACCCGAACTTCTCGCGCCCCACGTAGTAGTGCTCGCCAGGAGAGAACTTGGAGATGCGGGTGACCTTGCGATCTTTCTGCGCTGCGATCATGTCGATGACGTAGGTCTCCGCCGTCCGTTCGTCGCCACGCGCCAAGGCGGACTGGATCTCGTAGCTCCTGATCTCGGTGATGTAGAAATCGCCGTGCTTGTCGCGCATCCGATCCGTGAAGATGCGGTAGGCAACGGGCATGGGAAGAGCACCGTGCCAGAGTACCGGGCCGTCTCTATCCAGGCCGCGCCACATGGGAACCTAGGAACCCACCGCGATGAAACGGCCGGCCTTCTCGTCCCAGGCAATCAGCCCTCGACTCTCCGCAGCCGCGTAGACTCGGAACCCGAACCCGCTCGCGCCACCTTGACGCAGGCATCGAACGAGGTCGTGGATCACCGCGTCGCTCACCGCCTGGGCCGGGACCGTCGTTGTCGCCTTCATACCATTCAATCTAGCCTGCGACTCGGTGGCGTCAACCGGATATTACGCTTTGCCGCCTGCAGCCCGCAAGTGCGCGAAACCAGCCGGCTCAGGAGTTCGGGCCGACCATGCGCTCCACGACCGCCTTGTTGACCAGGGCAAGCTTGGGGTACCTGTCGCTCACTCCGTACGAGAGCACGACGGTGTCCCTCCATAGCGCCAGGCCCGCGCAGAACTCCAGCCCGTGGTGCTCGAAGTAGAACGGCTCGCTCCGCCGGACCGGCCGCGCATCGCGGTCGAAGAGGGCGAGCTGGTGCATGTAGACGTTCTTCGCGCGCGGGACCTGGGGTGCATGCACCGTGTGCACCACGGCCAGGTACCCGTCGCCGTAAGGAACAAGCTGCGAGCCTCCACGGATCGTCGATGCGGGCATCGGCAGATCCGTCGCCGACGGGTGCACGCGATGATGGGTCGCATCGTACTCGACTATCACGTACGGGTCGAACGAGTAGACGAACTTGAGCTTGTCGTCCTGGACGAGAGGCATCCAGTTCTTTTCTTGCCGGCGGCTCGGTTGGACGTGTACGTGCATCACATCTCCGGCGTCGCTGATCTCCAGCACCGCCAGCTTCTGGTACGGGTCGTTTGGGACCCGATCGCACACAGTCGCGCACGCGGCAAGCCTGCCATTCCAGGAGAACAGGCGGCAGTCCTCGAAGCCAAGGCAGCGGCCGTTGGGGTTCTTCGGGCGGCCGTCGTAGTCGCGCATCCATCGCGCGTCCTTCAGCTGCCAGTCATCGTCGATGCGACCGATAACGCCCCGGCTGTGCGGGACGGACCGGAACTGCACACGGACCGACGCGAGAAGCTGGCCCTGATGGACGGCCACCGATGGGTTCAGGCAGAAGAACTCACCCTGAATGTCCTTCGACATCGCCCGGAGCAGGCCCGGATCGACAGTAAGCGTCCGGATGTCGGCAGGCAGCTGGCGTGCGTGCTCTGGAACGCCCGGGACTCGGTGCATGCCGTGTTCGCCATGGCGTAGAACGGCCGCCGCTCGGTGTGCACCGGGGCGGCGTGCGATGGTGCGTCCCATGCGTCGACCGTCGCGGATCTCGCTGAGCGCGTCAACTTGTGTCCGCTGTGCGGCGATGGCAGGATCCGCAGCTCGATGGGCAAGACGATCCGGCGCGCCGTACACCGATCCATCGCCCCGCGTCGACCGGCGGTGCCAGCGGCCGCGCCAAGGCCCATGGATGACGACCTGCCGCGCCGACCCGTGACGTTCGTGCTGGCCGTATCCCACACGCCATGGGTGCGCGCCCGCGCGGAGAACATGGAGCGCATGCGCACCATTCTCAAGCCACCCGAGACCGCGGTCGCATACCGCGAGGTGACCGACAAGCTGCCCAACTGGCAGTGGGCCGAGCGCATGTGGACATGGGCCGCCCAGGCAGCGCAAACGCACGGCGCAACACACTCGGTCTTTCTCCAGGACGACCTCGATCTGCACCCGGACTTCACGGACGTCATGCGCGCGATGATCGAGTCGGTACACAACCGTGTCATCGGCCTCATCCCCAACCACCCCTACGGTCGTCGGGCGATGGTGCAAGGGGACCGATGGTTTCTGACGAGCGAGTGTCTGGGCTCCGGCTACATCCTGCCGACCGAGCTACTGCTCGCATTTCTGCGATGGCGCTCGACGCAGCCCAGCTGGCGCATCCGCACGACGAACGAGGACTTCCTCATCACCTGCTGGGTGAACGCCACGAGGAGACGGACGTGGCATCCGGTACCTTCACCCGTCGACCCGCGAAGAGACATCCAAAGCACGAACCCGTCCGACCTGTATCCATTCCGCCGTTCGTACGTGCGATGGGACGCTTCCGTCGCGTGCGGTCTCGATCTCACGTCGAGCACTACCTGGCATCCGGCGCGTCCGCCCATGGACTTCGGCTTCGACGCGAAGACGGCCAGCATCGCGCTAGGCAAGGACCCGATCCGCCCCCCCAGCCATCAGGATCCTGCCATCTTCGAGGAGCACGCGCGCATAGTACGTGAGGAGTCGAACGGGATGCGCTACTGAGAGTCGACCTAGGGAGAGTGACATGGGAAAGACGCTGAGGCGCCCGATTCAACGAAACCTCGCCGGGAAGCGGGCCACGCAACCGCAGCAGGCGCAACCGACCAGTCCTGCCGCGGCCGCGCCGCAGGACCGTCTTCGGCTCTTCGCGAAGGAAGACGAGCCGGAGCTTCGCCGCGTGCTCCTCGGCAGCTACGACATCCCCGGACTCCACTTCGCGACCCCACCGACCATCCTCGACATCGGCGCGCACGCGGGCGCGGCAACGACGTTCTTCTTGCGACGCTGGCCTGGGTGCAGCATCCACGCGTACGAGCCTCACCCGGAAGCCGTGCGTTGGTTTCAGGAGAACACGCGCGACAGCGGGTGGAGCGTCAGCCTGCACACGCGGGCGGTCGTCGGAGCAGAGTGGCCAGACAGCCGCGCGCTGCTGCTCGACGGCCTGCGCGGCCCGTGGCATCGCTCGCTCTACCAGCTCGGGGCCCAGCTGACGACGGGCGTCCAGGTCGACGTGGTGCGCGCCGCAGCATTGCCAGAGGCCCAAGTACTGAAGGTGTCGACCAACGGCTGCGAGCTGGCCATCCTCGACTCGTACCCCTTCGTGATGCGCCTTCGCGCCGTGCTCGCGCGCTGCGCGCGCAAGGCCGATCACGCGGCAATCGTCGAGCGCCTCCGCCCGAGCGGACTGTCGCTCGCGCGCGACGATTCGCGCCAGGGCGAGATGCCCGGCGAGATGGTGTTCGTCCGGTCCTAGCGGCCCTTCAGCACAGCACCGACGCTCTGGAAGATCGCCCATTTCTCGAACTTCTCCAGGCACTGAAACCCGCTGTCCAGAAGAAGCTGCTGAGCGTTGCGCGTCGTCTCCCAGTCGATGTCGTCGAAGATCCAGAAGCCGCCGAGCCGCAGCTTCGGCATCCACGTGCGGACCTCGCCGGTCGAGACCTCGGCCGAGTGGTTCGAGTCCTGATGCAGGATGTCGATGGATCCGTCCTCGTAACGGTCGACGACGTCCTGCGACCTCTCGCGCACAAACGTGACGAATGGCTGCAGACCGTTGACCTCCACAGCTCGCAGCGCGTGCCGCCGGACGTCATCGTAGTTGATCTTCGACCACCACACGTCGTTCGCCTTGTCGTTCGTGCCTTCCATGGCAGCAGACTTCGTGAACGGATCAACGCCGTGCACCCTGCCAGCACCGTTCATCGCCATGCCCATGGCGAGAGCGACGAGACTCCGACCGCCGAACACCCCGAGTTCCACGCAGAGGCGCGGGTTCACATCGCGCGCCAGGTGGGCGATGCGCTTGCCCTTCTCGGGCGTACACCAGCCGGGGATAGCCGGGAGAATCTTGTCGATCCGCGCGTCGATGTCGCCGTACCGGTTCGTCATGGGCGTACCATGCGTTGTACGACGTCACGGTGGACCACGGCAAGATATGCCTCGCGGTCCTCGATGCCGAAAGAGAGCACGAAGTGCTCCTTCCACTCCGCGAGTCCCGCGCAAAACTCGATACCAAGCCCGCGAAAATAGAACGGCTCGCTCATTCGAAGCACATGGAGCCCTCGATCGAAGCGCGCGAGGCGATGGTAGTAGACGTACCTGCCGTTGCCATGTGGCTGAGCACGCTCGTGGTGCACCTCGTGCACAACGGCGAGGTACCCGTCCTCGTAGGGCACGAGCTGAGAACCGCCTCGGATGATCGAGGACTGAAGGTCGACGTCGCACGCGGACGGAACAACCAGCCCCGTCGCCTCGCTGAAGTCGAGGATGATGCGGGGCTCGGCCGAGTACACAAACCGCAGGTCCTCACCGTCGACGACAGGCATCCAGTTCTTTTCGTGCCGCCCGCTCGGCTGCACGCGCGCCCTGACGACGTTGCAGTTGTTGTCCAGGTCGAGGACCGCAATCTTCGGGCGCGGATCGCCCGGCACACGATCACATGTCGTGGCCGATGCGAAGAGGCGCGACTTCCACGAGATGAGCCGCCAGTCCTCGTAGCCTCGCGTCATCGCGTTGTGGTTGCGAGGGCCCCCCGTCAGATCGACACTGAGCCGCTGATTGCCAAACCGCCATCCGTCGTCGATGTGACCGGTGATGTTGTGCGTGGTGCGCTGCGATAGAAAGAGCACGCGAACCACTGCGAGGAGTCGCCCATCGTGCACCGTGACCGAAGGGTTGTGCGCCATCCCGCTGACGCCGTGCCCCGCGGAACGCATGAGCGTCATGTCGACATGCAGAGGATGCAGGCTCGCCGGCAGCTGCCTGGGCGACGCTGTCGACACGTGGACGGTGAGCATCGTCCGCTCAGGGCTGCGAGGATGGGCCGACATGACGAGTTCGACGGCGTCGAACGCCTACATCTCGCTGAGAGGCTGGCCGTCGGCCCAGTGCTTGGTCGGCTCGGTCGGTACCGGAAACGGCTCGCCGGACAGAACACGCTGGCGCAGCTCGCGTAGAGTGTAGCCGTTACCGACAGTCGCGAAGCGGTCAGACTCGGACAGGAGCCGGTTGAGAAGCAGGTTGCTCGTGTACGGCCCGTCGGCCCCGGCCCACGGCTTGTCGACGCGCACCATCGTCGACTGGTTGTGGTGCCCGTCCTCGTCCTCAAACGTGCCGCACATCCGAGAGATCCGCGTGATGGCTCCAGCACGCTCCAGCCGAATCCCGAAGTCGTAGTCCTCCCCGCCGATGGTGTCGTGGATCTCGTCCTGACCGTTGACCTTGAGTGCGAGTTCCATCGGCACGGAGAAGGTCCCCCCAAACATCCAGGACCCCCCACAGAGCTGATAGTCGCTGACGATCTGCTGGAGTCGCGTGTCCTGACCTGGCGGGAAGAAGTCGTAGGAGACGACGTCCCCACCTCCGTTGACGACGATGTTCTTGTTCTTGCACGTAGTCCCGCAGAGTACATAGCTGTGCTCCGCTGCGTGGACGTGAGCCTTGAGCCATCCGGGCAGAAGAACGCTGAGGTCGTCGACGAACGCGATGTGGGCGCCACGAGCGAGCGCGATGGCCGTGTTGCGCACACTCGACGCGCAGAAGTACTCCTTCTTCGTCAGACGCGATGGCCCCTGCCATACGCTCGGCTTCGGCGGGTGGTGCTCGAACTGGATGCAACCACCGGAAGCCTCGAACAGTTCGACGCGCCGGACGTCTCCGGCGGTCCACAATCGCCCGTCGATGACCAGGATCTGGATGGTGTCGCGGGCGACGTCCGGCATGGACCGCAGCTCACGGTCGAGGCTTCGACAGAACCAGTCGAAGCGAGGATGCTGCCGAAACGTGAGGTAGGCGATGGAGAGTCGTTCCATGCGTGGACGAATCGGATGCTACACGGACCGGTCCGGTCGTGCCCTGCGAAATCTAGGGCACCGTGATACACACGTCTGAGATGTTGCCGATGGTCGGAACGAAGCCGGGGCAGTCATCCGTGCCGATCTTGAGCGCGGGCAGCGAAGAAAACGAGTTCGCATCCGCGATGGGCCCCGCCGACAACACGCCGTCGATCATGAACGAGAGCTGCCCGGAGATCCGCGTAACGACCACCTTGTGCAGCTGACCATCGTCAGGATGCGGTCCAGACGTCTGTTCGAGAACGACGTAATCCGAGGCCGATCCATCGCACGTGGCCACCTGCAAAGCACCCTGAGTCGTCGTGCTCGGGATGTACGAAACGTCCCACCATGAACTCGTCTCGTCGCACCCGACGCGCTGACTGAACAGAGCCATGTCCGTCGCACCGGCGGTCGTAGTCAAGGTGAAATGGATGCTGAAGTCGCCGGCTCCGGCGTTCGAGAGGCTGGTCAGACATGTCGGCGAGGCCGCGTCAGCATCGCCGTCGCCACCCGTGTCTTGGCCGGTGCCTGTGTCGGCGGCGTCACCGCTGCCGGCGTCACTGTCGTTCGCCGCTTCGCCGCTCGCCGCTTCCCCGCTATCCGGCCCGCCTTCGGACGCCACCGCATCCGGCGAGGAACCGCTGTCGTCGTTCTGCGGAGCGGCATCGCCGTGCGCGGGATCCGATCCCGCCGTGAAGGCGCCGCCGCACCCGACAGCAGCAACAGAGATGGTGACCAGTAGGGCGTAAAAACGAGCCATGGTGTTGTTATACACGTTGTAGAACATCGCGCAAGGCGAGCCGCTCATAATTCGCCGGGCGCGGCACGGAACCGGGCTCATGGTTTCACTTTTCGGGGCCCGGGCGCAGCGCGTCGTAGCGCTAGCGTCAACATGCTTGATACACTCTCAAGCGTCCGATGGTCCCCATCTATTTCCTGATCCCCACACGCAACAGGCCAGGCAAACTGCGGCTCGCCGTCGATTCGTTCACCAGGCTGGCCTCGCGGCCAGAGCGCGTGAAGGGGCTCCTCTTCGTTGACGACGACGACACGACTGACTACAGCGCCTACCCACACGTGAGGCGTGGCCCTCGCTGGGGCTACCACGGTCTTCACTGCATGTTGAACGTCCTGGCGGCGTGGGCCAAGGAAATGGACGGAGGTGGCCCCCCCGGCTGGCATGTCCTTTGGAACGACGACTTGACCATGTTGACCCAGGGTTGGGACGACAAGCTCGTCGCGTACGGAGGCTCTCCCAAAGTGGTCTTCATGCGGCGTGATTGTACCGCCGCGATCGACACGGCTTACCCGGCGTGGCCTCGAAGCTTTTTCGACCTCATCGGACGCGTCGGGACCGATTCCGCCTGCGACACATGGCTTGCCATGCTCACCGGCGCCGCGGACCGACTCATCGGCCGAACGGCGACCCACGTGCACGCGCTCGACATTTGCGTGCGGCACGATCGCGACGAGAACGACCGGTCGACGCCAGAGTCCCCAGCGCCGCTCCCACACCCAGGCGACTTCGGCATCGAGCGCGACGCCTTCAAGCTGGCGTCAGCTCACGACGCGCCGCCCTTCTCGCCGCCATTCGGCGAGCACGAGGGCACACCGATCGTTCGGTAAATCGTGCGTTGATGGCCGTCCTGAGGAGTCCATGCCGCGAAGCTGCAATTGAGCGGCATCGCTGGCGGGATGGCGCATGCCAAAAATTGTGGCCACCGGCCTTGACTGTACGTGCGCTGCGCGTACAGTGATGTCTATGCCGAGCGCCGCCAAGTCATCGACCGTCCGACTGTACGTGAGCCTCGTTGGCTTCCTGAGCGACGCTCTGGGCCTTCTCGGGTCCGTGGTCCGTCTGGTTCGCGTCCTCGTGACCGCCCTCATCGCCATGGTCCAGCACGTCCATGCACGCGTTGCCGCCCGGACACAGAAGGCGTGCGTGTTCCCTGCGATGCCCGCGCGATCGGGGCCGATGACGCAGTTCGCCGCGCCTGTCGACTTCGCACCCAGTCGCGCGCCCTCCGCCTACACGGCCGCCGCAGCGCCCTTGCCCGCGCCTCCGGCCCCGTACCGGGCCGCAGCGACGCCGAGCATGGCCCCCGTGGCGCGTCTGGAGGTGAAGCGCCCGACGGAGCCGGGGGTGGGCCCTGCGCCGCGTCTGCGGGTCGCCCCGACCATCTGCGAGCCCGCGCCCTTCGTGCTGCCCTCCACCGAGTGCCTGGAGAAGGGCCCGGGGGACGTCGCCGAGGTCGACCAGGAGCGCCTGCAGCAGAACGCCGCGAAGATCGTCGAGACGCTGGGTCAGTACGGCGTGCAGGGCAAGGTGGAAGACATCCTGCCGGGTCCGACCGTGACGCTGTACGAGGTCACGCCGGCCCCGGGGACCAAGGTGTCCAAGGTGGCCGGGCTGGTCGATGACCTGGCCCTGGCCCTGGGGAGCAAGGTCCGGGTCCTGGCCCCCATCCCCGGCAAGAACCGCATCGGCTTCGAGCTGCCCAGCGACAAGCAGGCGGTGGTCAGCCTGAGGGACCTGGTCGAGGACAGCCGCTTCCAGGCCTTCCCGGGCGCCCTGCCCGTCGTGCTCGGCCGGGACACGACGGGACAGCCCGTCTACGCGGACCTGGCCACCATGCCCCACGTCATCGTGGCCGGCGCCACCGGGTCCGGCAAGAGCGTGGGCCTCAACGTCATGCTGACCTCGCTGCTCTTCAGGAAGGGCCCCGAGGAGCTGCGCATGCTGATGATCGACCCGAAGGTCGTCGAGCTGGCCCCCTTCAACGGCCTGCCCCACATGCTCTGCCCGGTGGTCACCGACATGAGCAAGGCGGTCGTCGCCCTGCAGTGGGCCGTGGGCGAGATGGAGCGCCGCTACCAGATGCTCGCCAAGGCGGGCGCCCGGAACATCGCCTCCTACAACGAGAAGGTCCCTGCCGGCGGGGAGAAGCTCCCCAGCATCGTCATCGTCGTCGACGAGTACGCCGACCTCATGATGCAGCAGGGCAAGGAGGTCGAGGAGACCCTGGCCAGGCTCGCCCAGAAGGCCCGCGCCTCCGGCATCCACGTCATCCTCGCCACCCAGAGGCCCAGCGTCGACGTCATCTCCGGCGTCATCAAGGCCAACTTCCCCTCACGCATCGCCTTCCGCGTGTCCCAGCGGGTCGACTCCAGGACCATCCTCGACGAGCAGGGCGCGGAGCTGCTCCTGGGCAAGGGGGACATGCTCGTCAAGATCAACGGCGCCGACGCCAAGCGCGTGCAGTGCCCCTGGATCAGCGAGGAAGACGTCGCGCGCGTCACCGGCTTCCTCCGCCAGAGCGCCCCTCGCTACGACGACTCCATCCTCAACCCCAAGGGCTCTGGCGAGCCCGTGCCCGTCCGCGGAATGCGACGGCAGGCGCCCGACCTTCACGTGGTCAACTGACGCAAACGGAAAGGACAGCGATCACCATGATGAACATCAACATCAGAACGCACCTCACGCCCACGCTCGATACCGTCGAGTGCCAGCACTGCAACGAGATGGTCGCCGATCGCCCGTTCCCCCCGCCCGATGACGATGCGGCCTGGGAACAAGAAGCGCGCGACCATCGCCTCGGCTGCGCCGCCGTCCTCTCGCGCAAGGGCTCGCGGCCGGCACCGGTCGCGCCCGTGTGGGCCCGCGGCAAGGAATACCGCAACGGCGATCCGGCATGGTTCACCAGGCCGGAGAGGAGGTACTAGTCATGCCCGCGACCGACTTGCTGAGCCATGCGGAGGTCTACTCCGATGGCGCTGTCTTCTACATCGGCGGCAGTCACGAGCATCCGGACCACCTGGTCATTCACGAGGCCCACAACCTGGCGCTCAAGCTGCCGCTGAAACGCGCGGAGGGTCGCGCTGCCGTCATGCGCGTCGTCGACGCGACGTTCGTCGGCAATACGCTCAACGGTGCACCCATGTGGCGGCTCGTCGATCTCGACGCCTGGGGCGAGGAGAACATTTGCGCACACTACGTCGATGGCGGCGAGATCGTCCGCATCTACGAGTACGTACCGAACGCGGGTACACGCGACACGCGCGAGCGCTGCGCTGCGTGCGGAGCCATTCGTTCCAATGCGGCCACATGTGGAGGCTGCGCCTTCTCCTGGGAGGAGATTGCCGCCGCCGAGAAGTGCGTGGATGCCGTCGCCACTGCACTCGACGTCGACGCCGACCCCGGCTACGTGGGCGAAGCCCGTCGCCGGGCCGCGGTCACCGCGGCACTCGGAGCACGCAAGTGACCGCCGACACGAAAGAGCCCTCGTTCCCCGCGAAGGCCCAGTGCCAGCACCACGTCTGCCGATGCGCACGGGCGGCCGAACTCGCCGCGATGGGCATGACGCCAGAAGCCGTTGCGGTCCACGAGCAGGCCGTCACGTGCCGTGTGCCAGGTCAACATCAAGCGCCGAACGTTCGAGCGGCGATCGGGCCCGAGGACGGATGATACCTCGCGATCCAGCCCCGGACACGACGGCGGTGCTCCCGCAGCCGGACGCTCCAGCGACACACGCGCCGACGACCCCACGCAGCAAGCGCAAGAGGCCGCTGCACACGCTTAGCCTCAGCCCCGAGTGTTGGGAGAGGCTCGACGAGATCGCGCGGCGCTGGGGCATCGGCCGCAGCGCCGCGGTCGAGCGCATGGTTCGCGAGACCACGATGCCCAGGGACATCGCCCCGTCACTTCCGACGACACGACTCGCAAAGCGTCAGTGACCAGCCACTGTCCGTGTGTGGCGACGACGCCGCGCCGCACTTTTCGCAGGTGCGCTCGCTCTCCCGCTCAGCTTCGGCGATCGCCGCATCGATCACGTCATCGGTCGCCGTCATGTACCACCGCAGCGTCCCGAACTTCTCCTTCACCTGAACGCTCGTGATCTATCGCCCTGTCTTGTGGCGGCAGCTTCAGGATCTCCGCCTCGATCAGTCCGGCAGCCTTCCGGATGAGCGGCTCCCATCCGTCGCCAGGAAATCCCCAGCACATGCAGGTGACCTTCGGATCGGCCTTTCGGTCGTGGAACGTGTTGGGGAAGTCGCGGCAGAGCGCATCGTCCAGATCCTGGCGCATCGGTGCCAGCATAGCACGACTCCTTGCGTCAACGTCTGACGGCATGTATAACACTCGACGCCGATGCCGCCCGAGTCACAAGTGCCAGCGCCGATCGCGACAATGGACCAGCTGCAAGCGCGTAAGCGCGAGCTGGAGACTCTGCCGGAGGACTGGTACATCGACATGGACGGCTCCTACGCAAGCCTTCCGACCCAGGACACCATCGACAAGGCATGCAGCGCCGCAGAGCGCGCCATGGCTGCTGGGCTCATGGTCGACTGCGTCGACGCCGACGCGAACGGCGGAACCGCCGTGGACCTCTTCAACGACGAGGGGGCCATGGTCGCCATCTACTTCAGCAACGGTGGTCACGCATCGGTCGTAGCCAACGGCTGGCACGAGGCGTTCTCGGAGACTTCCTGGCCGAGGATCGAGCAGCATCTTCGCGCGACGAACGACAACGAAAGGACATCGGGATAGCCACATGGACATTCGCGAGACGATCCGGACCCTGGCCATGACTCTCGTCGAGGAGATCCTCGGCGCCGTCCGAACAAGCCCCCTCTCGGACATCACCGGTCAGGGCGGCGGTCCGAAGCCCAAGGCGGCGGTCGAGCGGACGGTCAAGGCGACCTCTTCGCGCGTCGCGAAGGCGGCGGTCGCGGAAGCGGCGAGCCCGCTGCCCACGGTGCGCGGAAGCGATGCGCTCCTCGCCTACGAACGCGCCATCAAAACAGGCAGTTCGAAGCTCGACGACGCCACGAAGGCGCAGGTGAGCCACAAGACAACGAAGCGCCTGCCGCGTCGCACGGCAGACCAGATCGGCCAAGGGCTCGACAGCATCGTTGCGCTCCTCACAATGCAGTCGCATGGCCTGCGGGCCGAGCAGATCCGCAAGGCGCTCGGTCTCGACGCCAGAGAGCTTCCGCGCATCCTCAAGGAGGGTCTGGACTCGAAGAAGATCCGGATCGCGTCCGGCCAGAAGCGGGCAACGACCTACGCGCCCGCGCTCCAGAAGAATCTGGCAGCTTCGCCGAAGAACGCCACGCCCAAGGCGAAGGGACCGGTGAAGGTTGCCGCGCCGAAGCCCAAGGCGCCGACGAAGACCGCCAAGGCGAAGAAGAAGGCCGAGAAGGCTCCGACCGTCGATAGCGCCGCGTCGGCGACCAAGTCGGCCGCTTGAGCCGCCCGAACGAGATGGACGACATCCAGGCGACGAAGTTCTACATCCGCCACCGCCGAGAGAACTACCCGGAGACGGAGGTCCTCTTCTACGCCTGGCTCGGCATGTGGTCGTTGAACGTCGAGACCGCGCCGTTCCACGCCTACGAGGACGTCGACATGTTCGACGACATCGGGCCGACCGTGGGCGTCGCTGGATGGATCGGAGACGTCTGGCATGGGCTCCAGAGGCTCGGCAAGCCCATCCCGCCGCCGCTCGACTATCCGGTGGAGCTTCGCGAGTTTCTGCAGCGCGACGTTTGGCAGACCACGCTCGGTGAGGTGCGTGCGGCCGCCAAACCAATCTTCGTCAAGCCGACCACCCACAAGCTCTTCGCTGGCTTCGTGTGGACAGGAGACGCCGCTTCCAGACGGACCGTCATCACGCATCGAGACGACACGCCGGTGTGGGTCTCCGAGCCCATCGACATCGTCAGCGAGTACCGCAGCTTCGTCCTGCGTGACACCGTGCTCGACTGCCGCAAGTACAAGGGGGACTGGGGCCGCGCGCCCGACCGCGCCGTCGTCACGGCAGCCGTCGATCGGTTCAAGAAGGTCGCGCCGGCAGCCTACGTCATCGACTGGGCCGTGACGGCCGACGGACGCACTGCCCTCATCGAAGCCAACGACGGCCTCGCGTTCGGGCACTACGGGCTACCCCCCGTCAGCTACGCGCGCATGCTCGCGGCTCGGTGGCACGAGCTTGCAAGCAACTGAGCGCGGACGCTCACCGGTCACTCGGCCGCGAGTACGTTCGTCCCGGACGCTTGCTGCTCCAGGTAGGCTGCCGCCAGACGCTTGATGCGTTCCGGATCGAGCTGCAGCTTCTGCACGAGCGCTGCATCCGGATCGCGGATGCCTTCGAGCTGCCCACGCTTGATGCCCAGAGCATCCACCACCACAGGGTCCGAACCCGCCTCCGCTGTCAGGTAGTACGATACGATCGGGTCCTTCTGGCCGTCCCGGTACACGCGCCCCTCAGCCTGCTCGTGCACGCCGTACGCCCAGTCCAGCTCCCCGAACACCACCGTTCGGCAGACGTCCTGCAACCCGTCGATACCTGCGCCGGACCGCAACGACATGATGAGCACGTGCGATCTGCCGCTGATGAACGCCTCCTTGGCCAGATCCTTCTCGCGAGGTGACTCGGTCCCCGTGTAGAGAACAGGCCGCAGGTCATCCAGGCGCTCCAGCCAGATCCGGTAGACCTCTCGATGCCACCCGTAGAGGACGACACGCTCCCCCTGCTCCACGAGCAGGCGCACGAAGTCCGCAACGAACGGGGCCTTGGCAATGCCAGTCGCCTGTCGCAAACGCCACGACAGCTCCTTTCTCGCAAGGAAGTGCCCGTCGTGGTGACCCTTGATCTCCTCGCCGTCCTCGTCGTACTGGATCGGCTTCGTGAGGTGCTCCGGCTTCTGTCCCTGCCCGAGGATGTAGAGCGCCAGCTCGCGACAGGCCGTGCTCACCTGCTGGAGCGCACCGAGCTGCGCGTCCACGTGATGCGGCACGCGCGTCAGCTCCGGTAGCTCTCGACCGACCTCCTTGCGCGTGCGGCGCAGCATGAGCCCCTCCTCCCGCACGTACTCTCCGAACGCCTTCGGATCCACGATCATCGCGCTTCCGTTCCGGTTCGGATCGCGGCAGCGCTCCCGGATGAACTCCTCGCGGCTTCCGAGAGCGTCCGGACGCACAATCTCGATCACGGAGTGGAACTCGTCGCCCGCGTTGTAGATGGGCGTGGCTGTCAACTGCAGCCGGTACGCCGCGTCCTCCGCCAGGTGCTTGGCCGCCGCGTACTTCTGACTGCCGGGGAGACGCAGCTCCTGCGCCTCGTCGAACACGACGGTCCGCAGCCCGAACTGCCTCAGCGTCTCCGTCCATCCAGAGAGCTTCTGGTAGTTCGAGATGATGACGTCCGGCGTCGGCTCCACCTTGCCGCGCTT
>Ga0307474_10002025_pt1 | contig 14570 bp, 18 predicted proteins | sample atmos_gasesECM1C_2_FD_203312 | JGI IMG/M metagenome (GOLD analysis project Ga0307474, IMG submission 203312) | Hardwood forest soil microbial communities from Morgan-Monroe State Forest, Indiana, United States - atmos_gasesECM1C_05 | ecosystem: Environmental > Terrestrial > Soil > Temperate... | reverse complement strand
TATCGGTTCCCAACTTGCTACCATATAATTACATTTCTTACAATAACTTCCTACCGCTAAATTACCTAAATAACTAGTTGGGAAATACTTCCAATCCTTACCTAACTTTTTCTCAATTTTTCTTAAGTTTTTACCAGTATATCCGAAGGCATTAGTATTATCTCTTAAACATTGATAGTCCTCTTTTAGTTCCCAAAACTCATCTACTAAATACTTATACAAATATGCCCGGCCCCACCATCCTGCTACTATATAATAATACCCCGGCTTATTTTGTAGTATTTTAGGAATACAATACATTGAGCCAATAATCTCACAACCGAATTCAGAAAAACATCCAATTACGATAATTTTATCTTTGTCTGGTCGCGGGCGGTTATTGAATTTGTGTATGTTGAATTCAACTTGTTCGATAGATTTTTCTGTGTACCTTTGTTTAGCACAATTAGAAAAGAGATGCATTAAAATAATAGAGTTAAATTATTAACATTTTCTTGAACGAGATATCGTAATTTGCCTGCCACAGCCGGGACAACGAAACTTACGCTTATTACAACAGGCGGCGATTTCGTGAAGAGTTTTTAGTTCCTTGGCGTCCATGACCTTATTCCAGCGACATACATAGCATTTGAGATGGTACATATAAGGTATGTATAAAAAGAAACCCAATCTTAGGAAGATTGCTCCCTAAGATTGGGCTCATTAATCCAAAAGGAATATCACCTTCTATCTAGATTACACGATAGGTATCTAGTTAGGCTTGCAATTTAGCAATCCTTTTGCGATTTCTTTCAGATAGCATCGTAACAAGTTGCCGAGGGCCGTTCAAGATCGTTAAAACTCAGGGATTTCAATCTTCGGTCCCCATTTAACGTCATGAACTTCGGAAAGCAGTTGATACGGCATTTCTGGCCAAACAACAACCAAGCCTCTCGATGTCTGATCGATACGAACTATTTGTGGCGGCGAAAAACCAGTATGTTCAGTAATAAACTTAAACCAATAGAATCCGTCTTCATTTGGAATAGACATATCCCGAAACTCTCTCATTCTCTTTATCGGCTTTTTCTTCTTCAACAAACGGTTTATCTAAGAGCATACCAAGAAATTCTTCAATCCATTTGTAAGTTTTACTGTTACGGTCAATAGAATACCTCGGCATCGCTTTTTCTTCAACATATTCCCACACATCAGTTCCAAATTCATTTGCTCGTGCTAACCAGTCGCAACACAATTCGGCAACATAAACTCTTGGCATTAAATCAATACTTGACCAATACTCAGGATGCGAAGGATTTGTTCGGCTATGATGCTGGGCAGCTAACTTTAATTCTCCGTTAAACTCTCCGGCAATAAGATAATCGAATTCAATACCCTTCCACTTAGAATAATCATGGATTTGACCGTTGGCAATAAGTTGAACACCAAATTCAATTTCTCCATTATCGATAAACTTCTTCCCCAATAATTGGCAATTCTCTTGAACATTTGAGATATGTCTAATTAGTTTATCAACCTTAACAACAGCATCCTTACTGTTCATAAATTACTTTCTGAAAACGAGAAAAATTGAACCAACCCAGTATTCTAACCGGGTCGCCATCTCCTGTCAAGCCAGTACAGCTTTTGGAGAAAAGCAAATTAAGCTGCATTAACAACGATATCCTTAAAATCTAAGAGTTCTTCGCACCATAAACCAAATCTACTGACGTTAGACGAAAACACTTCCAAATCCAACTTAGATAGTTTCCATTTGGGCTTCCCGCTATCATCCACTTTAACGGTGTTAGTATATTTAGTTCTACCATGTTCATCTTTAACAACTTTTTTCTTATTACCTTCTAACACTGTTTCTGGTTCATACTCAACACGACATCTTGTTAAATGTAAATCAATTAAAGCTTTTCGTTGGTCTGCATTTAGCATATCGTTCCAAACATCTGCCGATAACACGATACAGAAATCATAAGAAGCCTTTTGCCATAGTTGGTTAAACTGGTTGAATCTTACGACCTTACCCCAGTTAAACTTATCGTTCTTAAATGGCTTAGAGTCATTAAAGGCAATACATATATGGGCTTCTTCTAGTCGAGGCAGATGATATTTATTTATTATTTCGTCTACTAGATTAAAAACTTCTTGAGGTGGTTTCCAAAATTGCATAATATTTCTCCAAAAAGGAGAGTATAGCATGAAAAGTATATTAGTCAAGAGGGGACAAGGAATTGACGAAAATATTGAACGACACGTCTAAATAGTTATATGGATAGTGATTTCGAACGATTGTGTAATCTCTGGGATGATGCTCAAAAAGCGGGTATATTTCCCAAAACTCCAAAAGCAGAACCAGAACCGGCTGACGATTTAACTCAATATTATACACAGGAAGTCGTAGAGGAAATATTAAACGAAGACCACTCGGGGCCGGCGATGAAGCGGGCAGATATAGCCGATATGACTAGGGACCAAGCTAAATTACCTAATCCCGTGCTTTACCATACGCTAGGAAATGACCAGGATTTAATACCTTGGACTCCGAATTTCTCGGATGGGAAAGAGCTTGAAGATTTAATTGAACTCAAAAAAAATCTATACGAATTAGAGTGTGAATTAAATACGAAGGATACTTTTAACCAAAATACAAAAGGCGTACAAAAGAAAATTGAAGAAATGAAGAAGAGACTTTATACGCTCAGCAATTCTTTAACACCAGATAGGTTCAAGGAAGTATTGGATTAGTCCATTATAATCTTTGTTCTTATCTCGCCGCCATTAACGGTTTCTATCATCTCATCCCCCTCCACTCTAACCAATTCTATAATTGTCCAATGTTTATTTTTAGGCACATATTCCCTCTGTGTATAAAAAAGTTGTTCGTAGTTATATCTATATGGCTTTTTAAGTACGTCCTTCTCCGACATACCATCTAGCAAATCCTTAGCTATCTCCAAAGGCACATTTATGGCGTCCTCATACACAGCACAACCTAATTTATCCATAACTTTTACAGCACTATGACCGCCTTCCGGCATTGCTTTAAGTAGATATATAATATCTCTCTTCATAGAGGGCTTATCCGTTCTAATTTCTTCATCAATAAGTTCTGCGACAGCCCTAAATCTAGCTAGGATTTGACCTTTTTTCGGACGATGCTTTGCAACATCATAAAAGTATTCGCCAAAATTAGAGTCGTCTATGATTATATCTTCAGCCATACATTAAAATAGTGAATTACATATATAAAAGTATGCTGAACTTCTTTGAGTTTTTTGATCATATAGATGACAGCGTTATCCTAGAAACAGCTACCGTAGCTCAATATTTAAGGTCATCCCAAGAACAGCAACTCGTACAACTGCTCAGAAACAAAGTCAGAGAGGAATTGCCCAAAAACCGACCTTTTTTCACAACTCCTGTCGGCAGAAAACTTTTTGACAGATATGTCAATTTCTTTACCTACCAAATTATGATAGATCAAAGTTTCCAAGGAGCGTTAAAACAAGGAGCTAATCCGCCTATAACGCGATTGATGCAAATCAAACAAGGACTATCTCCTAACCCAGAAACACCAATCAAATATGCCGTTGGCAGAGCAGGAGGCGCTTTAACTCACATGTGGCAACAGTGGGGCGACTATTTTGTCAGTATGGGCGATAATATAGCCAGTAAAATCAATAGCACCGACTATACGCCCGGCAAAATCAATCAAGAAGTTCAAGAATGGCACGAGGAATTAGCATCTCAAGCAAGAGGAAAGCCCTCACAAGAAGGGACGCTTGCTCTTGATTTAGGTTCCATCGGTTGGAAAGGTTGGCATTGGTTAAGTTTAGACAAAGGATATTGTTCAGATGAAGCAAGAGCAATGGGACATTGCGGCAATACCGGAGCCACAAAAGGCGACAATATCCTCTCTTTAAGAGACCCAGAAGGATACGCTCATTTGACTTTTATAGTAAATAATAAAATGCTCGGGGAAGCCAAAGGAAGAGGAAACGCCAAACCAGTTAAAAGATATCATCCGGCAATTATCGCTTTGCTCAAATCTGATTGGATAGGAACGATAAAAGGCGGCGGATATCTTCCGGAAAATAATTTCACATTTGAGGACTTAAACAAAAACGAACAGCAAGAAATTATGAAACAAAAACCACATATGAATGATTGGTTCGAGTATATGTTTAGCAGTGCAAAAGATAACAAGTCGCTCTTGGAAATGTTAAACTCCAACGGGTTCGAGTTTGAGAACATAGAAGACAAAGGCGAAAAAACATTATTTGGCAGCGCAGACAAACAACTAATTATCGAAACTGTCAATGACCTAAAAGAACTTTACGAAAGTATCAAAAACAGCACAAGCAAAGTAGAAGATTTCAGTTATTGGGAAGACCCAGAACCAATGGATTTTCCGTCAGGTGATATTAAAGATTTACTTGATTGGACACCTAGCGATATTACAGATAAATTAGAAGCATATTTCAAGAAAGAGCTTGGCGATGAATACGAAGAAGATAATTTAGAAGAATACATTGAAAATGATGATGAAATCAAAGCCGCCTTTGAGCGAGCAGAAAGTTGGGCGATGGATTCAGGAACACAGGGCGAAGCGTGGAAAGATATCCAAAAGCAATTGAGCGACACCACCGAAAACGGCTTTTATGTAGATTTTAGCAAACATCCTTGGAGAGTATCCATAGATTTATCAGACCTTAAAAGTTTATGGAAAACATTAGAAAAAAACGGAGAAAGCTTGGATCACTTAAAAGAATATTACGACTTCGAATACAATCAGCCATACAACGGATATAGCGATTTTGACAAAGACCATTTCATTGAAACATTAAAAGACGAATTACATTCTATACTGAATCCGAAGAATCAAGCCTGAACACGGTTATACAAGCATCGCTTGAAACTTCCGTAAGCCGCACGCCCTGAACACTGCACTACGTAACGCAGGACTTAAATCTACTTGGCGAGGCATATGTCCTAGTTGTAATTTAAGTCGTCGTAATTCTTCCAGAACTACGTCATTAGTCCAATATCCTTTAACTACTTTAACTTGCTTTGTTCCTACTAAATTACGAAAGTAGTGCGACCCACCAAATTGATGAATAATTTTGGCAAGATCGTAGATTCATATCAAGAAAGAAAAAAATACAAAAAGAAAAGAGCAAAAATCACTTCCGCCTACACCGGTGTGTATCGAAGTCCTAGCGATACATGGCGAGCATTCGTAAATACAAAAAAGAAACAAATATTTCTAGGTAATTTTAACACAGAGATAGATGCAGCCAGAGCAAGAGACTGTTATATAATTAAAAACCACCTAAGCAAATCGTTATCTTTCCCAGATTTTAATTATGATAATTATGAAACCAATAAAAATCCAAGAAAATCATTCTAGGGTAAATACCCTAAAATCGTTTTCTTTTCCCGCATAAGAAAATCTATCTCTCTTAGGCGCTCTCGCCAAAGTGTAAGTCGAGTATCCACCACTCGGAGGACTTAAACTAAGCCTGAGGAACTTACCTCTAACAAACTCACTTTTCCACCTCTGATAATCATCCGACCATATGTTGATGTATGCTACTGTGGAATCCGCATCTTCAACCTTTAATGAGTAATAAACTTTATCATTACGAGAGATTTTTGATTTACACTCTTTAACAACTACCTCTACTGGGGCAGAAGCATAATTATCTATAACTTCCTGATTATACTTCTCAAATGTGTAGCCCTCAAAGTTCTTACATTTCTCTAGCGGGTGTTGCCATACAAATCCGTAATAAGTTGTCTCGGCCAATTCACAATTATCTATTAGCTTTAAGAAATCTCTATTGAGTAATTTATCTGATTCCGAGTCAAACGGCGTATCATCCGGCTCAAACTTATAATATCTACTAACTGAGAATCGCCACTTCTTCCAAAGTTCTTTTATTGCGGGGAACTTTTCTCGCGAATGTTCAGAGTTTTCTAACCTCAAATTGAACATATCGTCTGCGTATGCAGGAAGTTCGCGAGGCACACCGAACAGTTCGTCCAAATCATCGATACCGACCAATTCTTTGTATGCGTTGCGGATTTCAGTCATTCGCGAATCAAATCTATGACCGCGAGCCCCTAATTTCTTTTTACGTTCTTTATAAAACTCGTAGTACTTATAAATCTGCAATTTATCTTCCTTAAACGCACCAAGAGCAATCAAAGGCAAAACAACTCTTGAATCAGTTCCAAATCTTTCAAGAAAATCTTGAAAACTAGCATAAGGAGCATGAGCAGCAATCCTTTTAGCAACTTCTATTCCTATTCCTTTGATTTTAGCCAATCCGTAGTAAATCTTATTTTCATGAATTACAAAATCAGCTTGAGAAATATTTACATCAACCTTTTCTATCTGGACATCGTGAGCACGGGCGTCATTCATATATTCTTTAACTTTGTATAACGTATCTTCAATGGTCAAAGTAGTAGCATAAAACTCTATCGGGAAATAAACTTTAAGCCATAGGAGGCGAGCAGAAATAACTGTATAAACACAGGCGTGGCATTTATTGAAACCGTAACCCGACCAATTTTCTACCTGCTCCCAAAGAGAATGCACATATTCTTGAGACATGCCTAACTTACGGATACCATTATTGATAAATTGATTCTTGAACGGTAAAAACTTTTCTATCTTTTTCTTAGAGATAGCTTTTCTAACAATCTCGCAATCTTTCAACGGGACATCACCAACTTTATTCAATAATTGAGCAATTTGCTCTTGATATAAAAGTATTCCGTAGGTTCCCTTAGTAATAGATTCTAGAATCGGATGTAGTTCATAATCTTCCGCTCCGCGTTTACGCTGACAATAAATCTTATCGCCAGCCAGACCTAACGCGCCTGGTCTGTTCAAGCTGGTATAAGCCATCAAATCGTGGAAACCCGTAACACCACCTTCTCGACACATTCTTCTGGGAGCACTCGCATCAAATTGGAAAATACACTTTAGGTCACCCCTATTTGCCATCGCGATAGCCAGAGGGTCATCCAGATAGTCTGTATCCGACCAATCATTTGATTCGGGCAGGGCATTAATAGACGCAAGATTATGTTTCTTTTTAACTAATTCTACGATTCTCGCACATCTCTCATTATCTTTACTAACTAGTAAATCGCATTTTACACATCCAACTTCCTGTAAATCTTGAGAATGTTGTCCTTCAGTCCAAGAAGACACAGGGATGCCATCTTTGTCCACACACAAAGGAACGAACTCATCTAGTGGCACAGAAGATATAATCAATCCTCCCGCGTGCTTACCCATACTTCTGCGACGACCGAGTAAAACTTTCGCAGCAGAAGCAGCATCTTCATTTCTTTCGCACCATTCCTTCAATTTAGGATATAACTCCATTGCCATATCCCAAGTCATTATATCACCTTCGTCATCTTTCGCTTCAAGAGGTTTAGTTAGTGACAGAATCTCATTACGGTCTAAGCTAAAAACGCGAGCCATATCGATTAGAGCGGATTTTATACCAAATGTATTGTAGCTTCCTATGGAACATACGTTTCTTTCGCCGAACTCCTTTTTTGCCCAATCGTCTTTCAAGTAGTCGCGGACTTCCTTAAAGAAATCTAAATCCGCATCGGGCCAGTCTCCGTAATAAAACTTTGGCTCTTTCTCTATATCAAAATCATCAACAATACCGAGGAGATAGGGAATTAGCAAATTATTGTCATTATTATCATATTTGACTTCATTTTCATATAAATCTACAAAATAGCCCCACTCGTTTTGATTGCCTATTTCATCCAACTCTGCTGCAAGACGTTTCTTATGCGGTTCGCTCTCGTTCAGACCCTTCTCTGACAAATACTTCGCACAGAGAGTTAATAATTTCGCTTTTTCTTCCATATCAAGAGAACATCATATCACTTATAAATCGGTAGTCAACACATAAGTAGCTATATTATCTTCTGGTTTTCTAACTTTGCTTTCACTGTAATTCATACCGATAAGCTTAAACCCATATTTCTTACATAATTTTTCTATGGATTTCTTAGAAAAACAGAATACATGCTCGCCTTTGGGTCTATAATGTCTCCATTTTTCTATATTTTCCATCAAGTCCATATGAAAATTAGGCGTTCCTATTACCAAAATACCGTCTTTATTTAATGCCTCTCTTATATCATATAGCAGATTTAACTCTGGTAAATGTTCTAGAACATCAAACATTGTGATAACGTCCCATTTTTCTTCCAAAGATTCCGCCAGTTCTAGTGTGCGATGGTTTTTCCAGTAAGGTTTATAGCATTCATTGATATCGGTTCCCCATACGTCCCAATTGTAATATGCCAGACCGGTCTTGGCTTCGTTCCTCATCCAATCCTTATCGGTAGCGGTTTCTGGTCTTGCTTCCAAAAACGCCCCAGCCCCACAGCCATAATCTAATAATCTGCCTTTGTCTTTATAGGTTAGAACCGTCTGCCATCTACAATCTTGTAATTCTCTATTGATTTCGGACTTCTGGTAATCAGCATATTTTCTAGCATATTCTTTATCGTACAAATATTGATTAACGTAAGGTACGAATAGGGTCTCGCAGTTATTACATAATAAATGTTGTCCCCAGCCGTAGGTAGCATCGCAAACTTGACACCTATAATTGTGTGGAGTTAGTTGTCCTCTGATTTTAGTTGTTGTTGCCATAGTAAAAATACTTTCTTGAAGGTAGGTAAATCATCGCCGAACCGAATAAATGTATTTGGCTCTATATCAATCCACTTCTTAAAGTAATGGAATGATGTCCCCTCTAATGGATTATCTAACATTCCATTCAAGAATACAATAGCAGGTTTTTTTGCGACTATTGACCACATAGACAGCGAATTGGATGTTGTGAGAATACCATCGCATTTCTCGCAAGCAGCAAATACATCTACCATAGAATTGGTTTTCCCAACTAGATTTAATACTCTATCGTGTTTTACGAACAGAGGAAACTCCATATCACCGTGCTTAGCGTGATGATATTTTTCCTGTCCAATTAGAACTATATTCCAATCTGTTTCAGCTAAAAGCCAATCTAACGCATCTGGTATATAATGCCAATGACCTCTAAGTGGCACACTTTGCATAGAATAGGGGTTAAATAAAATACTATGTGGTAATATATTAAATTGAGTTTTAGGTAAAGTGTAATCAAAGTTTCTTATGTATATGCCTTGTGTCTTATTAAAGGCATTAAGATGTGTCGGTATTACGGAACTTAAATCTACATCCTGATATATTTTGTGTAGCCAATCCATTTTATTAGTATTGCCTGACTCTTTGGCTATTTCTATATATTCATCCTTATTTTTTGGTTTTATGTAGATAGCTTTTTCTATATTATCTTGAATTCTAAAAAAATCTATTATAGTCGGGTCTAGCCCGTAGTAGATTACTTGAACTTTTTTTATGGGAGTGAGAGTAGTTACTAAGGAAATATGTGCATACGAGGCAATAGCGTCGCCCCAGGCTCCGATCACGACAGCCGTATATTTATGTTCTAACATTTACTCGCCTTTTTAATGATTTCTTCTTTGCTTAGTTTTGGAACAAATTGCGAGTAATCAAAATCTGGAAAGTTAAGGTGCCATTTAGTACCCGAGACAGCCCCGCATCCTTTCCAATGCGGAGAAAGCGAACCTTGCAGTTTTTTCATATTATACATCTTTCCTCTTAATATACTTTTTAATCATCCTCCGAAGCACCTCTGACATAGTTTCGTAGTTTTCATTACATTTCTCTTGGAACTTCTCCATCAACTTCTCGTGAATACGAATATTTAAATATTTATTTGCGTTGTCTTTTTTCATATGAATTTCTTTCTCTACAACATATATATAAGTGTGTAGACAGGAAATTTGTAAGAAATTTTGAAAATATTACATTTGAGATATGATTTGACTACATCTGAAGGAGTTGATATAATGAGAGACGTGAAGAATGTGGTTCAAATTGAAAAAATTAACTCGCCATTTAGGTACCCAGGAGGTAAATTTTATGCTAGAAATATCATATTAGAAATGATGCCTCCACATACCGCCTATTGCGAACTATTCGCCGGAGGCGCATCTATATTTTTTGCTAAGACCAAGGTGAGGGACAACATATTGAATGACAAAGACACCGAACTAATGAATTGCTACATACAAATCCAAAACCATGTAGAAGAGTTAATAACATTATTAGATAATATACCGGCTACAAAAGATAATCATAGTTTTTACAAAAATCAATACAAGCCTAAAAATGATCTCGAACGGGCAATGCGATGGTATTATTTAAATCGCACTTCGTATTCGGGGATTATGAAGACTGAAAATTGTTATTGGGGATATGGAGAAAAATATTCTATGAGACCAGAAAACTGGCCTAGACATTTACGTCGGGTTGCACTTAAATTGACTGATGTAAAATTATATATGAAAGATTTCACAGAAGTACCTGAATTGAGTCCTGAGACTTTTGTTTTCGTTGACCCTCCATATCTAAACGCGGATCAAGACAAATTTTATACATGTAATTTTGAGAAAAAAGACCATCTAAAATTAAAAGATTATCTTAAAGAACTTAATCGCAATAATATAAAATTTCTATTAACCTATGATAATTCTGCCGAGATTAGAGAAATGTATGGAGATTGGTGTAATTTGTCGGATAAAGCTTGGAATTATACGATAAGTCGCACTGATGATCAGAAAAAAAATAAAAAACTTACTGATGGATACCGAGGAATTAGAAATGTAGGAAAAGAGGTTTTCATATCAAATTATGATCACAGATGTTGTAGATGAATATGTTATAGATAAATATACTAAGCTCGATATAGAAAGAAGTTGCCGCAGGTACGGTATTAACCCAAAACACTTATCCATGATTATTAATCATAAAAAAGTAGTACCCATGATTAGAGGGATTGGAGCCGAATATCATCTTTTAGATATAATGAAGCAACTAAAGATATATGCTTACAAGAACGAGGAACAGGACAAAGATTGCTTTATCGAGAAATATGTTGCAGAAAATAAATTAGCTGAGAAAAATAGTGCCAAAATTGAAGTTAATGGGGTATTATCTCTACGCGTTAAATGTATGCGATCACGTACGTCTGGCGAAAAAAAGTGTAAAGAACGGGCCAAAGCCCTAGGGCTTGATTATAAGTTGTGTAAAATCCACAGTGATCAATATAGAAAAACTGATTTCGATATTGTTGTAACGAATATTGGCAATGCTTTCATGAATGATGTTCAACTTAGAGATTGGCTAAAGGATCATCAGAGACAGCTGAGTTACCCGTATTCGCATATATATTGGGCGTGGTCGCGAGACTTAATTTCGACTAGTAACAACCAATGTTGTCAGCGTCGTCGTGGGTGCGACAAAGATTGTGGATTTATTCCACATTATCCGATAATGACCTTCCCCAGTGTAGGGGTTGTTAATTATCCTTGGCGTTCACTAAAAGAACTTGAATATTTATCATCAAAAATAAATAGAAAATTACCAATATGACTTTTAAAATCTGTGGCTACGAAAATTTGCATGCACACTCGGATGGCTCATTACTTGACGGCTATGCCAGAGTTTCTGAATATTGCGACATGGCTAAAAAGAATAATCAGCAATATATTAGTTTGACAGACCACGGCATGTTAAACAGCACGCCCGAATTGATCCGTGAAACTAACGAGTGCGGATTAAACCCCATCTTCGGTTCAGAATTATATTGCCAGCCGCTACAAAGGGAATTCGTTGATGAGAAAGACCGTCAATCATATCTTGATTCATTGAGCGAGGACGAACGTAAAGAATTCAATGGCTCTCCTCATTTACTGGCATTGGCGTACAACGAAACAGGGATGAAAAACCTCACGAAGTTAGTATCTTGGGGCTGGCTTCATGGGCATTTTGGCAGACCTCGAAGACCGCGAGTAAATAGAGAAATTATAAAGCAATACAAAGAAGGTATAATTTTTACAAGTTGTTGCTACGCGTCAGAAGTAGGCAGAGCATATGATAAACACGGGGAAGAAACAGCAGAAGGCAAACTACTAGAATTATATGAAATATTTGGAGAAAATTATTATCTAGAAATAATGATGCTAGATTTCAATAAACAAAAAGGGTATGACCGGTTCATTTTAAAGATGCATGACAAATATCATATTCCTCTTATTATTACAAATGATTGCCACTTCGCACGTTCCACAGATAGTAAGTTCCAACGCTACATGTTGATGATTCAGTCCAATTCTACAATCGCTCAGGTCGAAGAAGCTGTTGCGGCTGGTAAAGATAGGTTTGAAATTCAGGATGGTCAGTTGTGGTATAAGGGAGAAGATGACCTTAACACTTATTGGAAAGACAATTATTCTGATATTATTGATTACGATTTATTGTGTCTTGCCAAAGCTACGACAGTAGAAATAGCTCGCAGATGTTCTGGCATCAAATTAGACCGCTCCCTTAAACTTCCAAAACTACCTAACGCTAGCGAACAACTAAAAGATTTAATGATTGCCGGATTTAAGAAGAGAAATCTGCCTCATACTAACGAATATCTTAATCGCTTAAAGAAAGAATATTCTTTGATTTGCCGAAAAGAGTTCAGTTCCTACTTCCTCATCATCAAAAAAATGGTGGATGAAGCACGCAAGGCAAGCCCAGCAATTATGGGCTGGGGAAGCGGCTACGAAGCGGTTTCGCCAGGAAGAGGTAGTGCAGCAGCGAGCTTAATATGTTATTGTCTTGGTATCACCGATGTTGACCCCGTGAAGGAGGGCTTGCTTTTTGAGAGGTTCCTCTCAGAAGCCAGAGGCGGTAAATCTATGAAACTTAGGTTTAGTGCTAATTCGGCGTTTAAGTCAATGCAAGTTATGAATGAGGAAGAATAATGAAATTACAAGATTTAAGATTATTTGATACTGGTTATTTGTATGCTTCTGATAACGGCGGCCTAGACCACACTTGGAGGAAGGTTGAACCATATCCAGATAATCCGAATTGGGATGAGCGATGGACGGCACGTATGAGAAAGAAAAAATGGAGCGGGGGCGGATTTTCACACTATGAATTAAAAAAACTTGAAGAGTTAAAACAACAAGTGATTGCTCAAAATCCTTTAATACTTGGTGTTAATGTTCCCGAGGAACCGGAGAAGCAAGAAATACAAAGGTATTATGATATATGATGACTATGGATGAAGCATTAAAGATATTCAAAGTAGAAGCGATGAACCACTTTCTTGGTAACGGTATTTCAGCGAATGATTCGCAAAGGATAGTGGATAATCTCGTAAATTATCAACTAGGAAGCGGCAATCTATATCGTCATACTGGTTGGCCGCCATCTGATAATCAGTGGTATAATGTCTACAGTATTAAAGACGGTATTTATCCTCGACAGGATATCCCAAAACTTCAAGCACAACAAGGAGTTTTGGGATTTATTGCCACAAATACACAAAAGAAACAACAGCAGTACAAAGGTACTACGACATATGAAAACTAAAACTAAGAAAAAAGAAATCGTAGAGTATTTTTACTTTGATGAAGATAATGGATTTATAGGCGTCAGTATGACCCCTAGTAGAAACGAATTTGTTGTAGGTCATCATATGCTCAAGAAAAGGTTGAAAGGGAATTGTAATACATTACTAGATTTTGCTTATTCAATAGTAGACCATATGGACGAAGATGGTTACGGTGATTGGAGAGATAATGTATCTTCGTCTACGCTAGAAGACATGAATGTTTTAGAAGAAGAGTTGAAGAAAGTACTTCCGATAGCAAATGAAGAAGAAAAAGAAATTGTAGAGATTTGTCAGGATTATCTAAGACTTAGACCAGATATAGAAAAATTTCTTTCTTACCACCCAGTACCCTATCATATAAAGAGAGGAAATAAGGTTTATAATCTGAACAAAAAGGGTAATATAGACGAATGGACTATAACTAACGTCTTTATGCAAATAGAATATAAAGACACACGATGGGCTTGCCGTTGCACAAACAATAAGGGACATTACCACGATTTCCCTGCTACCGAACTCTTTGTAACAAAGGATGCGGCACTGGAAAGTTTAAGAAGTAATCTTCGAGAGCGGATATCTACAAAAGAAGCAGAATTAGAAGAATTAAAGTTAAAGTTGAGTAAAACCTAGTTGTCAAATGAATCGTCATCAAACGAGAACGCGTTGAAGGTACTCAAAATCCCTCTTGCGTATAAACAGTCGCTACAGCAATCAATTAAGTCATCGATAGTATAAAGACAATCTAGCGGAATCAACCTCGTGTGTTCATTGCCACAATCCAGGCAAGGTGAACTTACCATTATTTCGTCGTCGTTAGCTTGTACCGCTATAACTCTAGTTTTTATCTGTTCTAGCGTTCTTCGCACGACATCATTCATTAGAACATTTGGTCAATGTATTTTGACTTGTTCATACAACCTGTCCAATTATTATACGCATCCATTTGGAAGGAAATCTTGGTCTTACCATTTAGAAACTTAAGAAAAGCTTTATAGGTAT
>Ga0307474_10002024_pt1 | contig 14572 bp, 11 predicted proteins | sample atmos_gasesECM1C_2_FD_203312 | JGI IMG/M metagenome (GOLD analysis project Ga0307474, IMG submission 203312) | Hardwood forest soil microbial communities from Morgan-Monroe State Forest, Indiana, United States - atmos_gasesECM1C_05 | ecosystem: Environmental > Terrestrial > Soil > Temperate... | reverse complement strand
AGGATGATCCGACTTCTGGTGGCTGGCGCGGTTGCGCCCGCTACCTCCCAGATCAGCAGCAAAAGGAGAGCGCGATGAGCACCGTGACAATCAACGGCCGCCTTGAGACTCTGTCCGACGATTCCGAAGCGCTCCTTGTCGACGTCGTCCGCGACGGGATGAATTTGACCGGAACCAAGCTTGTTTGCGGAGCCGGCGTCTGCGGCGCCTGCACAGTATTGCTCGATGGCGTTCCCGTCGTGAGCTGCCTGATGCCGGCGAAAGCGGCCGCCGGCCGCAACATCACGACCGTCGAGGGAATCGGCGGCGCCAAGTTGCATCCGGTACAGCGGGCGTTCATGGCGCTGGATGCCCTGCAATGTGGTTTTTGCACGCCGGGCTTCATTGTCGAGGCCGCGGCGTTTCACGACAACTGGCGAAGGACGAAAGGCAATGCCGTTCCTTCGCGCGAAGAGATCGGCGCAGCCCTGTCCGGTCATCTCTGCCGCTGCGGTGCCTACGACAATATCCTGCGCGCGGTCGGGGAAGCCTGCAGCGGTCGCTTTGATGGCGAACGAACCCTGGCACCCCGCGTCGAGGCGCGTGACAAGGTGACGGGCATCGCGAAATATACGGTCGACATCCGTCACGAGGGTCAGCTCGAGGGCCTGATTGTTCGTTCGCATATCGCCCATGGCAAAGTCCTCCAGCTTGATCTTGCGCCGGCGCGCGCCATGCCGGGCGTGATGGCGGCGATTTCGCTGATCGATGACGACCATATCGTCCGCTTTGTCGGCGCGCCGATCGCGGCGATCGCCGCGAAGGATCGCGCCACCGCGCGCCAGGCCGCCGCCGCGATCGGCATCAGATACGAGCCGTTGCCGTCGGTGGTGGGACTGCAGGCCGCGCGCAATCCGGATGCGCCGCTGGCGTTGGAGAAATCGGAGCGCAAAAAGGCCGCGAACGTATCGGAAGGTTCGCCGGCGCCCGCTCCATGGCGACAAAATGTGCGAGGTCCAACTGCCGCGTTTTCGCACAGGTCAAAGAGCGTGCGCAGCGCAATCGCCGCGGCCGTCGAAGTCAATGATCCGCTGCTCGTCAAGGGCATCTTCCGCACCTCGGGCCAGTCCCATACCTGCCTCGAGCCGCACGCTACAGTGGCCCGCTTCGATGACGACCGCCTGACCCTGCATGTTTCCACGCAGGCGGTGTTTCATTTGATGGAGCTGGTCGCGAAACGATACAAGCTCGACCGCGACAAGGTCCGCGTGATCGCCGACCATGTCGGTGGCGGGTTCGGCTCGAAAGCAAGTCTTGGCATCGACACCATTGCCGCGATCGAACTTGCCCGTGAAGCGAAGGCACCGGTCCGCGTCGCACTCGACCGCCATGAGGAGTTGTCGGTCACCGGCCATCGCCCCGGAACGGAAATCGACATCGCGCTGTTGCCTTCGCGCGAAGGCAATCTCAAGGCGCTGGCGCTGACGGCGTGGTCCGATAATGGCGCCGGCATCAACTCGACGATCGCAGCGCTGGCGCGTCTGATCTATCCTGCAGAGGCAAAGGCGCTGGTCGATTTCGACGTCATCAGCAATCTGCCGCCGGGCGCGCCATTCCGCGGACCGGGCGGACCGCCGATGGCGTTCGCCCTGGAACAGGCCATCGACGAGGCTGCCTTGCGGATGCAGGTCGATCCGATCCAGCTGCGCAAACGATGGGACACCGATCCCAATCGCCAGCGTCTTTACGAGTGGGCGGCGAATCTCGAAGTCTGGCGTAACGCCAAGGGAGCGGCGTCAACCCGGAGCGGCCGTTATCGCCGCGGCGTCGGCGTGGCCACGGGTTATTGGCTCTATATCTGGCAGCCGGGCTCGAAAGTCGAACTGGCAGTCAAGGGCGGCCGCCTGGTCGCGAGCACCGCCACCCAGGACATCGGCACCGGCAGTCGGACCGTGATCGCCAATACGGTCGCACACGAATTCGAGCTCGAGCCGCACGAGGTGGAAGTAAGGATCGGGGATTCCAACCTGGTCGAAGGTCCGGGCTCAGGCGGTAGCCGCACCACGGCCTCGGTCGTGCCTCCCACCTTGCTTGCGATACGAAAGCTGAAGGAAGCGATTGAACGAAACGCGAAACGAAGGCCGGCGCCCGGCTCCAATGCGCCGTGGCGCGAACTGATCGCAGCGTCTTCCGACGTCAGCGTATCGGCGACGCGGCCCGAAGACTCCAGGCACACACCTCCCGGCGTGCGCTCGCCGATGAAGGAAGCGGGCTTCATGGGAACGATTTTCAGCTGGATGCTGCGCCGTTTTTCAAATCTCGCCGTCGGCGCCGGGGTGCCGAGTTCGGTCCAAGTGGTCGAGGTGGAGGTCGATACCTGGCTCGGACATGTGCGGGTTCTCAACGTTCACACGGGAATCGCGGTCGGCAAGCTCGCAGCGCCGGCGCTCGCACATAGCCAGGCCGCAGGCTCGATCATCCAGGGCATCGGCTACGCCCTTTACGAAGGACGCGAAGTCGATCCGGCCCGCGGCAACGTGCTGAGCGCCGGGCTTGAAGACTACCGCATCCCGGGCATTGCCGACACGCCCAATATCGAGGTCCATTTCGACGAAGCAGGATTCGATCACGTGCTCGGCGGCAGCGTCGGGATCGGCGAGGTCGCGACCGTCCCGACCTCGCCGGCGGTTGCGAACGCGATCCACAACGCCATCGGCGTGCGTCCTTATGAGCTTCCGATCCGGCCTGCCCGGCTCACGACAATGCTGAACCAGAGGAGCGTGGCATGACCGGCAATTCGATGGCTTCGGCGCAACAGAGCGAGTTCCGCGCTGCCGGAACGGATTTGTCCGAACGGCGGCGCAGCGGGGTGTCGCGCGGACATATTATCGATCTGGCGCGGCCGTCCGGATCGCGCGACGTCGAATGGGATGCGGATGGCGCCGCCCGTATCAGCGCATTCGCCACCATCTCGGCGATCGCCACCGATTCCAGTCTCGGCGCCGCCTATCCGGGACTGACGGCAGCAGCCGCTGGCCTCGCGACGCCGCAGATCAGGCATGTTGCGACGGTCGGCGGCAATCTCGCCCAGCGCTCGCGCTGCTGGTACTACCGTGACCCGCAAATTTCCTGCCTCAAGAAGGGCGGCTCCGTCTGTCCGGCACGCGACGGCAATCACCTCTACGGTGTCGCCTTCGATCTCGGCCCGTGCGTCGCGCCGCATCCTTCCACGCTGGCCGCAGCCCTCATGGCTTATGAGGCGACGGTGACGACGAATGTTCGTCCTCGTCTCACCATCAACCAATTGCTCGGCGACGGCTCGAACGGCAGCGCCGATCATGCTCTTCGGCCGGGCGAAATCGTGGAAAGCATCGAGCTCGGTGCGCCTGTTGCGAACGAGCGTGCTCTCTATCGCCGCGCGACCAGCCGCAGCCACGGCGAGTGGCCGCTGGTGGAGATCGTTGTGCGCGCCGTGATAGCGGATGGAACATTCAAGCTGGTTCGCATCGTGGCGGGCGGCGTTGCTCCGGTGCCGCTTCGGCTCGGGGATGCCGAATCCGCCGTGCAAGGTGCCGCGGCAAATGCCGCGACCATCGCCGATGCGGTCGCGCGATCGACGGCCGGCGCAAAGCCGCTGCCGATGACCGGTTACAAGCTCGATCTGCTTCGGGGCCTCGTGCGAGATCTGCTTGAAAGGATTTCTGGCTAGATCATGATGCGATTAAGTGGAATCGCATCATGATCTCATCTTTTTGTTTGAGCATGATCTCCGCGCAAACGCGTTACGCGTTTGTCGCGAGGGAAAACCGGTTTCCACTTTGCGCTAACGCGGCCCTTCGGGTCCGGATCATGCTCCAGGGGAGCGGAATTCTGCTCGATTTGCCGAGGTCTCGGGCGAGGCGGAAGGCAAGCCGTCCCGCGAGCGGACATTGATTTACCTCAACATGCCTGCCAGGGCAGCAGACTATTCATATTCGGTTGCGGTGGGCCTCCAGCGCCAACGCGATTCTCGTCTCGCAAATGATTCAGGTCAGATTGCAGTTACGCAGTTCGATGTCCGGAACAGCAGCTCTCGCCCAGATCGAATCAATGTCGCGCATCTTCTTTGACGGCATTAGCGTGGGGGCGACGCTTTCCGATATTCACACGACGCAGATCCTGTTCGCAAACCGCGCTTTCGCCCGGCTCGTTGGCTACACCGTCGATGAGCTGACCTCCGGCATGACATTCCTCGACCTTACCCATCCGGAGGATCGCGAGCGAAATTTCAGGGTCCACAGCAGCATGACGAACGCCGCGGCAGGTCACTATCGCATCGACAAACGTTACGTCCGCAAGGACGGCGTCATCGTTTGGGGCCGCGTAACCGGCACCTCTATTTCGGACGAAACGGGAGCGTTGCGCTGGTCGACCGGAATCATCGAGGACATCACCGAGCAGCAGTTACTGAAGCAGCGACTGGCCTTGTCCGAGGAACTCAGTGGGCTGGCCGCCTGGCGCTGGGATGTGAAAGCCGCTACCGCCGAGCTTTCGCCCGCCTATAACCATGTCCTGGGACTTCTTCCTTACGCGTCCTCGCTTACGCTTGATGAATTCCTGGAACGGGTGCATCCCGACGACAGGGCGTCGGTATCGGAATTCCTGAAGAACACCCTGAAGGGAAATATTTATGCGCTGGAATACCGGATCGTCAGACCGGACGGCAAGATCCGCTGGTTGCGCGGGATGGCAAGCGGCGTTCTGGACGGCGCGGGCGAAGTCGCCGAACTGGTCGGTGCGACGCTCGACATTACCGACGTCAAACTGCGCCCGCAGGCGGCCGTCACCGACAAGAAGCTGCTTTCGATGATTCGGTTCCTCGAGGAGAATTGGGAAACGAAATTCAAGGTCGAGGATATCGCCGCCAAATTCGGCATCAGCTCCCGAAAGATATTCAGACATTTCGCATCGCGTGGAACGACCTTGATGGATTTCATAAAGGACATCAGGCTGCAAAAAGTCCGTCAGAGACTGGTTGCGCCGGAACCCACCACGACGGTCACGGGCGTCAGCCTCGAATGCGGCTTCAACAATCTCGGTCACTTCGCAAGGGACTACCGCAGGAAGTTCGGCGAACTGCCGTCCGAAACCTTGCGGCGACACCAGTCATGACAGGCGCCCAGGGCATGATCCGGACCCGAAGGGCCGCGTTAGCGCAAAGTGGAAACCGATTTTCCCTTGGCTAAAAAACGCGAAAACGCGTTTGCGCGGAGATCATGCTCAAACAAACAGATGAGATCATGATGCGATTCTACTTAATCCTATCATGATCCAAATCGTTGGATGCTGCGACGCTTCTCGCAGCATCGAGCCGGCTGGGATGGGTGCGAGAGCGCTGAACCAGCCGGCCCCGAGAAACTCTGAACTTACTTGGCCGCTGCAATCCGTGACCATTCATCCATCTGCACGCGGGCGACGAGCTTGTAGCTGCCATCGGTGGGGCGGAAGATCGAGGCCTCGCCTTCCTTGGTGTCGAACCAATCCTTGCCCAACGCGGCGACGATATTCGGCTGGTGCGTGATCAGGATCGTGACCGTGTGGGCCTTTGGCGGCGTCGCGATCATCTTGCGAAAGGCGTCGGCGCGGCGGTTGTTTTCGTTCGGCGATACGACAAGCCCGCCTTCGGTCAGATCCGTGGTCTTTTCGATGTCCTTGAAGCCCGCAATGACGGCCGTTTCGTAGGCGCGGTTGAATTTGCTGGTATAGACCTTGCCCACGGGCACCCCGGCCTGCCGGATGGCGTCGCCGAAAGCCTTTGCCAATGCCTTGCCCTTGTCGTTGAGATTGCGCTGGGCGGCAATGTTGTCGAAGTTCATCGGATCGGTGTCGGCCTGATCCGGGAAGGTGGCGCCATGGCGAACGACCATGACAAGGTCGCCTGCGCGCAACGCCTTCGCGATATCGGCGTCCTGGAGGCTGGCTTGCGCCGACGCTTTCGGCATCGGTACTGCAAGCAAGGTGAAAACACTCACGAGAACTGCCATCGCAGCAATAACCGGTTTATTCATCGTAGACATAATTGCTCCTTTGATGTGATCTTGATCTCCGCCCACAGCCAAGACCGGCCGTGAAGCGATTTTATTCCGCGTCACTCGCAGCCAACTGCGGAGTGGACTGGCGCGCTTCCATTGATTGCGAAGTCCACGGCAGCATTCGTTGCAGCACGCCGTCACCCAAAACCAGGCGATGGAAAAGCGCCGTTCCGGCGTGGAGTCCGATCAGTGCGAGCAGCACGTTGGCGCCCCACTCATGCGCTTCCGAAAATATATGGCGGATGGCGTCGTCTTGCTCGAACAGCGCCGGAACCTGCCAGATGAACAATTCGAAAGGCGCGCCGCGAAACAGAGACCTGCCCAGGCCCGTGATCGGCTGAATCAGGAGCAGGGCATAGAGGCTGTATTCGTTGGCTTTCGCCAATGTCTGCTGCAGCTTCGACATGCTTTTGGGGAAAGGCGGCAGGTAAGCGAAATTACGCCGCCAGACGAGGCGGACGAGGCTGACGATCCATATCAGTGCACCCGACGTTCGGTGCGTCGTCAGAATGGTGACAGCAAGGCTGCTTTCGTGATCGACGGCCTCGCGTAACCATGCGCTTGTGAATTGCACGAGGATCAGCAGCACCGCAAGCCAATGCAGGATAATGCTGATCTGATCGAAACGGCCGTTTTCGAGCTCCGCCGTCTTTGCATATCCCTTCGCGGATTCTAAATTTTCTGTCATCTCGATCTGCTCCAGGTCCCTCTTTGGCTCGCCAATCTGCTCGCCGATGAGACCTTGGGGGGCTCGGGTTTATTCCCCTCAATTTTGAGTTCCTGAAGCCCACTGTCGCGCCGGACCGATCCACGGTGCGCCGCGAAGGCCGGACAACCGGAGGTTGGCGCGCCGATTATGGTCTTTTTTGCCATGTCGGGTGAAACAGCGAGGGGAGTCGCCGGGCATGCGGCGGGGCCGAAGTCGTTAATGATCGCTGCGAGAATAATCTGTCGGCACCGTCTGGGCAGCCGATTGAAGTGCTGTTTTGCCGCGATAATTCGGTGGCGCAACGCCCCTTCGTCTGGCGGATCGGTTCGCTCGAACGAATCCAGCGTCTTACAACACGATTGTCTCGCGCCGGCGCCGCTCGGAAGCTTTCGCTACCGCTTCTGTTCTGGTGCGCGCGCCCAGTTTCCGGAACAGGGATTCAATATGGAATTTCACGGTGTGCAACGAGATGTCCAATCGGCGCGCGATCGCCTTGTTGGTCATGCCTTCGGCGAGCGCAGTCAGCACCTCGAGTTCCCGCGGCGTCAGCAATGCGTGAGCTTCGGTCTCGCGCATCGCGCCAAAGCCCGCCTTCCGTACGCCTGGAAATCGAACGACCAGGCCGGCGGCGACCGCCCGTATCGCGGCGTCGATCTGGCTCGCATTCGCGTCGCGAGGCAGCAGGCCGGGCGCTTCTTCATCCGCGCTGCCAAGGGCCACGACCATGCGGCTCTCGCCAGGCGGCTTTCCGCCGTCCGCGACGATCACTTCGGGAGCGTCCTCTATCTCCACGACAAGGTGTCCGGCTTCGCTCACCACCCTGGTGAGGGCGGCACGACGAAGCGGATCCGTCGAGTGGACCGCCACGCGCAACCGCTCCATTGACGCCAAACTCCTCGCCGGTTCGCTCATGCGGCCTGCCGTTCTGCAATCGTCAACTGCACCGTGATCACCGCACCGCCCCTGATGAGACGGATATCCGTTTTGCGGCCAATACTGTCGGCGCCGAGAAGGCGAGCCATTTTTCTGAATCGATGCGCCGGTGTTCCGTCGACGCTGAGAACTATGTCGCCCGCCACGATTCCCGCCTGCGCCGCGGGCCCGTTCTCGACAACCGACATCACCATCAAGCCGCTGGACTGGCCGGCAGTCTCGCGCAAAGCGTCAGGCACCGCAACGGCTTGCAGCGCGACGCCGAGCCAGCCGCGCGGGATGTGGCCGTCCTTCAAAAGCTGCGGCACGACGCGTTCGATGGTTGCGGTCGGAATGACAATGACCTGATCGCGCGGCCCGAAGGTCGACATGCCGAGACATCCCCCGGCGACGTCGAAAACGGGACCGCCTTCCTCGCGATGGGCCAGCCGCATGTCGAGCACAATTCGCCGGTCAACGAGACCGCCACGGCTGGAATGCCATTCGGGCCCGGCGAAATTGACAATCCCCAGGCGCGCGCTGACACCGCCTGCTCCGTCTGCTCCAATCGCGAGCGCAATGGCACCGGGACGCGCTTCGCCCGAAGCAAGCGCCGGCGCAGAAATCGACTCCCCAGATTTGAGGATGGCGATATTGGTGCTGGGATCGCGTCCGACGACCTCGGCCGTCAGCACCGAGCCGTTCGGCCCGACGAGCTCGAACTCATCTTTTCGCGGTAACGACTGCTCGGAGGCGACGACGACGCCGGATCGCCACATCAGGCCCGTGATATGCCTCTCATGGGGAAGGCGGATGGCGACGACCGCGTTTTTTGCGGCTTCCGTATGCGCGACGAGCGCGCCCGAGAGTTGGCTTAAGGGTTCCGTCTGATCGGGCATCAGTAACTCCTATCGGTTCAAGATAGGAATGAATTTGAGGGATTCATCCTCCGCAGAATATCGGCCGGACGGCCGGGTTCGCACCGGTCATTTGACCGGGGATCAGCCGACCGTCGCGTTTTTAGCAACGGCAGCGCTCGCGGTGGCTATTTCGGCAACGCGCCCCGCAGCTGCAGGATGAGCGCCGCCAGATTTCGGTCATCGGGCGTGATGGCGGCAAGCCGCTCGGCATAGGCCAGCGCAGATCTGAGGTCGCCATTGGTACGATTGAAGGCGATCAGCGCTGAGAGGATATCGCGATCGCCGGGATGTCGCGCCAGGCCGTCCGTCAGCACGGCGATGGCCTTGTCGCCTTGCCCGTCCGAGTTCAGTGCGACCGCATAGACGTAAACGTATCGCGGGCTATCCGGCTCAAGTTCGGCCGCGCGTTGAAATTCGGAAAGTGCCACATCGGGCTTTTTGAGCCTGGTCAGGGTCAGGCCGAGCGCGTGGTGCGCGGCGGCGGCGGGCGGCGAAACGGCGATTGCCGCGCGCAACACGGCTTCTCCTTCGCCGTCGCGGCCGAGCTGCCGGTAGAGATCTGCCAGATTGATCGAAGCTGCGAGATATTGCGGGCTCAATCGCAGCGCCGCTTTGTATTCCGTCTCAGCCGCCGATGTCTCGTTTCGCCGGGCAAAGAAACTTCCCAATGTGGTGCGGGCTTCCGGCCGTTCGGCATTGGCGCGTTGGGCCTCGACGAACTCGGAGGCGGCGCGCTCAAAGCGCTCGCGATCCGGCGGAGGTTGGCTCGCGGTCGGGACGGGTGCGAGGAGCGAGGCGGCGCGGATGCGGACGCCGCGCACGGGATCGGCAAGGAGCGGCGAAACCCACGGCCAGATCTGACCGGCCGGCACGCTTTCAAGCATGTCGAGTGCGCCGATTCTCACCATCGGATCAGGATCGCCGAGTGCGCTGCGGGCCATGCTGACGTTCGAAGGCGAAAGGCGAGGTGCAAGCTCCGTCAGCGCGCTGGCGCGCGCAATCGCCGGCACATTGCGGTCGGCGACAACGGCCGCGAGAAGTGCCGCGGCATCCAGCTGATCTGTGCGCGAAGCGTGGAAGGCGGACGCATAGGTCTGAAAGCCCTTGCGCTTGGGGCCGAACCAGGCCTCGACCGCCGTGGCGGCCCATTTTGCATCCTTGTCGGCGTGGCAATCGCTGCACGCGTTCGGCGTGCCGAGCTTTGCGGAAATATCGGGCCTTGGAATACGAAAGCTGTGATCATGGCGCCGGTCGACCACCATATAGGTGCGCGCCGGCATATGGCAGGAGATGCAAGTCGGCTCGTCACCACCCGTATGGTGGCGATGGCCGACAGCGGCGTATTTGTCGGACGCGTGACATTGCAGGCAGACGCCTTCGCCCGGGTCCCGAAGCGCTGCGCCGTGCGGCTCATGGCAATCGCTGCAGGTGACGCCCGCGGCAAACATCTTGCTCTGTTTGAAGGGGCCGTAATTATACGCCTCGACCACGTCGCGGATCTGGCCATCGGCGTGATAGGCGTTGCGCGTCAGGGATTCGACGACATGGGTTTGCGATAACCATTGGCCGGGAACCCAGTCCTCGCGGAATTCTCCGCGACGGGCGTGACAAAGCCCGCACGTCTCGACTTCCTTGCGCAGTGCGGCCGGCGAGGCGGTGTGGCGTGCGGTGCCGCTTTGCGGATCGATCGGCCAGGTCACGCCATGACGTTCATCGAAGCGAACGAGCAATCCCTTGTTCGGGTCTTCCCGCCGGCCGAACGGCCACCAACTGTTCTGGTTGCGCGCCCAGGCAGCGTGGGCCGAGCCTTGTCCGTGGCATGCCTCGCAACCGACGCTGATCTCTGCCCAGGTGGTGGCGAAGCGATCCGCGCCGGCGTCGTAATTCTTGCGCAAACCGGTCGAGTGGCACTCCGCGCACATGAAATTCCAGTTCTGGTCCAATTTCGTCCAGTGCAAAACGTCGTCGTGTTTGATCTCTTCATTGGGGTAGAGATGAAACCAGCGCTGACCGCCTTTTTCTTTCGCTCTTGTGTCCCAGGCAATCGACAGCGCCTGAATCCGGCCATCTGGGAATTCGACGAGATATTGCTGCAGCGGATCGATGCCGAAGGTGTATTTCACCTCGAATTCGGCAAGGGTGCCGTCCGGCCCATCGGTTTCGACGATGAACTTCCCGTCCTTTCGGAAAAAACGCGAATGCACGCCGTAATAGTCGAAGCTCGCACCGTTGAAGTCGCCGCGCACCGTCTTGTCGGTTGCATGCTGCATCGCGGCCTTGTGCTGCGAGGCACGCCACAAGTTTGCTTCCGCGTGGTGACACGCCGCACACGTCTCGCTGCCGACAAAGCTCGCCGCTGTTGTCGCTTCGCTTCCGCCCCGCAGCTGAAAACCGATCCCGGCGACAACGACGATCAGCGCCGCGCCGAGCGTCGCAATTAAGACCGAGCTTGCCGAGAAAAGAGCAGCCCTGGATTTGTCGGGGAACGTCTCCTGCGCAGCCGCCCGCGTCGCCTCTCCACCAGGTCCTTTCCCCGATCGATCCGCATTGCCGGCGTTGCGTCGCTTGCGTGCCAACGGGCTTGTCCTTAGTGCCGGGGTTGCGAAAAGCGATCGAGCAACCCTCCAGCCGGATTGCTTCCCATCATCGGTCGGACTCCCGCCAAGTCAAGCGGGAGGTGGACGCACCGGAAAGCGGAGAGATCAATTCGGGCAGCGCGCATACTTCATATCGAGTTCATCACCCATGCCCGGAAAGATGCGGGATATCGTGTTGTCGTCGATGAGTTTCGCGCTGAACTGAACACTTGACGCCATGATATCGTTTGCGCACGCCGCAATGAAATGAATGAGGTTGCCGTCCTGCTTGCGTGACTTGATCGTGCAGGTCTGCAACTGCCCTCGGATCTTGTCTCCATCGACGATGAATCCGCCGCCGAATTGGTCGGAATCCTGAGCGAAGGCGATTGTACCTCCCTTTCTCGTGAAGACCTTGTTGCATACGGACGCGTCCGTGGCCCACGCGCCGTTCAGATCGGCCGCAAGCACGGGGCTTCCAGACGCAATCCAAGCCGCAGCGCAAGCCGTAAGCAATGCCAGCCGTTTGGTGTTCATCTTGTTTGTCCTGTTTCGCTACAACCTGCAGATTCAGCCGTTTTCCTCTCATGCGCGGTCGAGGGCGAGATTGATCTCAATCAAGTCGGGGGTAAAAAAAGTCCGGCATTGATCCGCGGTCGACAGAAAATCGAGCGCCGTCGCCATCGGCCCAAGCGATGGATTTGATTTTCGGGAGGAGCAGAACACCGCCATGACCCCCTTGCTGATGTCCTTGGCGGCTTTTGCCTGCATTTTCGGCGGTACCTTCCTGGGCATATACATTCGCCGCAGACTGCCCGATCGACATCTGAGCGGGGACACCAAGGATATCGTGCGGCAGGGCACGGGTCTGATCGCCACGCTTGCCTCTCTGGTTCTCGGTCTGCTGATTGCTTCAGCCAACGGAAAATTCGACACGGAAAGCAGCCAGATCAAGCAGCTGACGGCGAGCGTCGTTCTGCTGGATGGCATACTGGGCCTGTATGGGCCCGAAGCCGAGCCGGCCCGCGCGCAGCTCCGGCGCCAGGTTGGCGCGACGGCCGATCGAATATGGAGCGAGGCCGCTCCAAGCTTTGGCAAGCCGGCTCCGTTCGAGCCGGCATCCGCCGGGCTCGCGCTCTACAATGAGGTCCTCAAACTCGTCCCCAAAGATGACTCGCAGCGTTTCTTGCAAGGGCGGGCCATGGACACCCTGGTCGATATCGGAAAGACGCGCCTGCTCCTGTTCACCAGCGCCCGTGGATCGATTCCGATTCCCTTCCTGATCGTGCTTGTGGGCTGGCTTGCACTGATCTTTGCCAGCATCAGCCTGTTTGCGGAAAGCAACGCAAGGACGATTACCATCCTTTGTATCTTTTCGTTCGCAGCATCGGCTGCGATCTTCCTGATCCTGGAGCTTGGCCAGCCTTTTGCCGGACTGATGAGGATTTCGGACGAGCCGTTGCGGTACGCCTTGTCCGTTTTGCCAAAGTAACGAGGGACACCGAAAGATCGAGCGGCGCGACTTTTCAGGCTTCACGCCCGCAAACGGAGCTGCTTTTGACCTGCGTCAATTGACCATATCGCCGGCCCCCTAAAAATGAGCGCTGAGCATCGTACTTCCCACGGTGGGAGCAAACCTCATGTTTTCGGTAAGAATGCCGTTCTGGCTGCGCGTTATTTCGCTATTTGGCGTGGTCGCTCTCTGCACCGGTGCCGGCTTCCTCGCTTACCGATGGTATACTCATCCTGTGACGCTTACGGTGGCCATCGGAACGATCGACGGCGAGGGAGCCAAGGCGATGTCGGCGATGGCGAGCCAGTTCGTCTCCGACGGCGCACCGGTTCGGTTGAAGGTCGTCGACACCGGCACCACACTCGAATCCGCCAAGGCGTTCGCCGCGGGAAAAGTCGATCTCGCCGCGGTTCGTGGCGACGTCGGTGATTTGTCAGAGGCTCAGGCCATCGTCGTCCTTGCCCATGTCGCCGTGCTCCTGATCGCACCGCCCGGCTCGCCCATCGACAGCATCGACAAGCTCAAGGGTCACACTGTGGGCGTGCTCTCGGGAGAGACCAATACCAGGATTGTGGAGGTGCTGAACAACGCCTATGACCTCGCCCGCAATAAGGTCGTGTTCAAGAATCTCGGTCTGGAGGACGCGCGACAGGCCATTCAGTCGAAACAGGTGAGTGCCCTGCTCGTCGTGATCCCCTTGACCGAGAAATACCTGACGCTGGTGAAGGGCCTGTTTCCGCAGGGATCAAAGACGCTGCCGGTGCTGATTCCTATCGACTCGGCCGCGGCCATCGCCGGCGCCAATCGCGCTTATGAAAGTTTCGACGTTCCAAAGGGCACGTTGCGAGGAGCTCCGCCTATCCCGGAGGACGATCTGACGACCTTGAGGACTTCGCTGTATCTCGTTGCCAGAAAGAGCCTCAGCTCGGACGTGGTGACGAATCTTACCCAGGCCATATTGAAGGCGCGCAGGGAGCTTCTGGTCGAAAACCGGCTGTTTGCGCAGATCACTTCACCGAGCACGGACGCGGATGCCTTCCTGCCAGTTCATCCCGGTGCACTGGCCGTCTACAACGGCACGCAGCAAAGCTTCATGGATGAATACAGCAATTACATTTATCTGGGCCCGATGGTCCTGGGGGCTATCGCCTCGGTGCTTGCCGCCGCCTGGAAGTTTCTGGGCATCGGACAGCCCGAATTCAGGGCGGGCCCGCTTGATACGCTTTATGGCTTGGCCCGGCAGATACGCAGCGTCAAATCGGAGACCGAGCTTTCAAACATTGAAGACCAGATCGACAATATCCTGAAAGACGAACGTCACAAGGCTGAACAAGGCGATGAAAACGCCGTCGACGCCGCTACATTGAACGTCGTGGCACACCGCCTGGAGAATCTGATTCATGACCGGCGGGTGATCCTTGCTTCGAGACCGCCGGTCGCATCCGTAGCGTAAGTAAACCTGGATCATGCTCTAGAAGGTTTGGTTGAATCGAACTTGCGTCTTTATATTATAAACGGGGTAATCCTTGATTATGGGCACGCCGAGCTCGAACGAGAGCGCGGCACCGCCGTCCAATTTGCGTCCCACCCTGAAATCAAACGGCAGAAACAGCCGACCGGTTTGGCCGGTGATCGGATCGCCGAAATTTATCCTGATATCGTTGCTGGGATAGAAGGAAACGTACCATTGGTCCGGAAGGCCGATGTTGACGGTCGGCCCGATCTGCAGATTGCTGATATTCCTTCTGGTCGGATCGCCGGCAAAGCTGACGTCGTATCGAAACGTCGGCTCGAAATGGCTGGATGAATTGATCTCCCACAACCCGTAGCGCGCCCCGACGACCGGCATGACCTGCCATTTCCCGGAGCCGAAGGTGTCGCCGCCGGTCGGG
>Ga0307474_10002023_pt1 | contig 14573 bp, 12 predicted proteins | sample atmos_gasesECM1C_2_FD_203312 | JGI IMG/M metagenome (GOLD analysis project Ga0307474, IMG submission 203312) | Hardwood forest soil microbial communities from Morgan-Monroe State Forest, Indiana, United States - atmos_gasesECM1C_05 | ecosystem: Environmental > Terrestrial > Soil > Temperate... | reverse complement strand
CTTCTGCCATTGCGGCGTCCAGCCGAGGAAGTCCCACGCAACTGACTCGGAGATTTCAAAGCGCGGTTGACCGGTCTGGTTTATTTCAACTTTCACTGTGCCGGTTGCGTGCTCCGCATCATGCTGAATGAATTCTGTGGCAAGACCGAGTTGGTTGAGACGGCGAATCGCCTCCTGCCCGAGAGCATCCTGACCAAGCCGGCTGGCTGGAATTCCGTGATCGCCGAGCAGCGAGGTAATGTAGGCGAAGTTTGCGGGCGCGCCGCCGAGCTGTTTTCCGTCAGGCAACAAGTCCCATAGCAGTTCGCCCAAACCGACGACAATGTGTCGCTTGGTCAGCATAAGATGGTCCGCCATGGGGCGCGGTTGCGACGATGCGCAAACTGACGGAGAATCGAGATTTGACAGGATAGCGCAAATCAGCCGCTCAGTCGCTCAGCCTGGCGATGGAGGTTTTTACGTTGAAGAAAGTGATTTCGTGGATGTCGGCTATTTTTATGTGCCTTGCAGCTTCCATCGCCGGAGCGCAGAAGGCGGTAAATTCGGTTGATGCAAAAGATGCACCCTGGTGGAAGCATGCAGTGTTCTATGAGATATATCCGCGAAGTTTTGCAGACAGCAACAATGACGGCGTCGGCGACCTCAAGGGAATTACGTCGAAGCTGGACTACTTGAAGGATCTGGGAGTGGATGCGATTTGGATCACGCCGTGTTTTCCTTCGCCGCAAGTGGACTTTGGTTATGACGTATCGGATTACGAGAACATCGATCCGATGTACGGAACGCTGGCGGATTTCGATGTGCTGGTGAGTGAGGCCGGGAAACGGAACATCCGGATTGTTCTCGACCTTGTGGTCAACCACACGTCGGACCAGCATCAGTGGTTTCTGGATTCGAAATCGTCGCGCACGTCCGCACATCGCGACTGGTATATCTGGCGAGATGGAAAAGGGCCTGGGCAGCCGCCGAACAATTGGGTTTCGACGTTCGGAGGGTCGGCGTGGAAATTCGATGCGGCGACCAATCAGTATTACTACCATTTTTTTTATCCTGAACAGCCCGATCTGAACTGGCGGAATCCGGCGGTGAAGGATGCGATGTTCGATGTGACGCGGTGGTGGTACAAACGGGGTGTGGCGGGCTTCCGGCTGGATGCGGTCGATACGCTGTTTGAAGATCCGAATCTTCAGGACAATCCGATCAAACTTCCGGGGGTGAATGCGTTCGGGGACCCGATCGAAGACAACAGATTCAACACGAAACTTCCCGAGGTGCATGACGTGTTGCGTGGATTGCGCAAGGTGGCCGATGAGAGCAATGCGGTGCTGATCGGCGAAACGTGGACGGCGGACATTCCTGAACTCAATCAGTATTACGGCGAAGGCAATAACGAACTGCAGTTGCCCATGGATTTTCTTTTCATGACCGTAGACAAACTGTCGCCGGCCGAATTCCGCCAACAGATTGCCGCGGTGGATGCCGCCGCTGGCTGGCCTACTTTTGTGCTCAGCAACCATGACCGGGCGCGCGCCTACGACCGTTATGGCGATGGAGAACACAACGATCAGATCGCGAAGCTGATGGCGGCGCTTTATCTCACTCTGCGAGGAACTCCGATTATGTATTACGGAGAAGAGATTGGAATGAAAACCACGCCGCCGACGCGCCAGGAGGATGTGCGGGATCCGATCGGACGCAGGGGATGGCCGAAAGAAAAGGGCCGGGACGGCGAGCGCACGCCGATGCAATGGGACAGCAGCGCAAATGCAGGTTTTACCGAGGGCACGCCGTGGCTTCCGGTCCCTCCGACCTACCTCACGCACAACGTAGCCGAGGAATCGAAAGATCCGAATTCAGTGTTGGAGTTTTACAAAAGTGTGCTCCGGCTGCGGCATACGAATGCGGCACTGATCGAGGGGAGCTACAAGGCGATCAATGAAACTGATACTAACGTTCTTTCTTATCTGCGAGTGTACAGACAGCATGGCGTCGTGGTGGCGCTAAATATGTCGAATGCGACGCAGAAGGTGAGTCTGGAATTGAAGGGGAACGGGTTTTCAAGGGTTAAGAAATTGTTGGCGAGTGAGAAATCTTCTGTAATGGGGAACAAAGTATCTCTCGACCCCTACGGGGTGTTTATTGGAGAGCTCGGCAAATAAAGTACCGAGCGAGTCTGATTTCACTTCTCCTCCCAGGATTTTGTGCGGGAGACTGCTTCATTCCAGCGCTCGCGCAACGCCTTCGCTTGAGAGCGTGGCATGCGCGGATCAAAGCGGCGTTCGTCGCGCGGCAAGTTTGAGATGGTTTGCACCTCCCGCCATACGCCTGAGGCCAGACCGGCTAAGAACGCGGCGCCGAGAGCGGTTGTTTCTGTCATTGCAGGCCTCACAACGGGCACGCCGAGAATATCCGCCTGAAATTGCATGAGAGTGTCATTACCGGATGCGCCGCCATCGACGCGCAATTCTTTGAGCGGAGTGCCAGTGTCGGTTTCAACGGCGCGCATGAGATCGGCGACCTGGTAGGCGATGCTTTCGACGGCGGCGCGCGCGAGGTGGGCGGCAGTGCTGCCGCGAGTGAGGCCGAAGATGGCGCCGCGAGCGTAGGAATCCCAGTGTGGAGCGCCGAGGCCCACGAAGGCGGGAACGAAATAGACGCCACCATTGTCGGGAACGGAGTTCGCCAGAGCTTCGACTTCTGAAGAGTTGCGAATGATGCCCAAACTGTCGCGCAACCACTGAACCACGGCTCCTCCGACAAAGATGCTGCCCTCGAGGGCGTAGTTCGTGCTATCACCGATTTTCCAGGCCACAGTGGTGAGCAGCCGGTGAGTGGACGAGACGGCGCGGTTGCCGGTGCTTTGCAACATGAAACAACCTGTGCCATAGGTGTTTTTGGTGAGGCCGGGCGCGGTGCATTTTTGTCCGAAGAGCGCGGCCTGCTGATCTCCGGCGATGCCTGCGATGGGAATTCCGTTTAGACCCGGGACAGAACTTACCTCGCCGTAGACTTCGCTTGAGGAGCGGACTTCAGGCAGCATGGCCGCGGGAATCCGGAAGAGAGCCAGAAGGTCGTTATCCCAGCGGCCGGAATGAATATTGAAAAGCAGGGTGCGGGAGGCGTTGGTGGCGTCAGTGATGTGCAGGCGGCCGGCGGTTAACTTCCAGACCAGCCAGGTATCGACGGTGCCGAAAACGAGCCGGCCCGCATCGGCGAGCTGGCGAGCGTGCGGTACGCGTTCCAGAATCCAGGAAAGTTTGCTGGCGGAGAAATAAGCGTCGATCAACAAGCCGGTGCGCTGCTGAATCAAAATTTCGTGGCCTTGCGCTTTGAGTTGCCCGCAAAACGCGGCGGTGCGGCGATCCTGCCAGACGATGGCGTTGCTGAGGGGCTTGCCGGTGACGCGATCCCAGACAATGGCGGTTTCGCGCTGGTTGGTGATGCCGATTGCGGCTATGTCACGGGGCTGAATGCGGGCCTGCTCAAGGGCTTCGCGGGCGACGGCGAACTGCGATGCCGCGATCTCTTCGGGATCGTGCTCGACCCATCCAGGCTGAGGAAAGATTTGTTTGAACTCGCGCTGAGCTATCGCGTGGACTGCTCCGTGATCATCGAACAAGAGGGCCCGGGAACTGGTTGTGCCCTGATCGAGAGAGAGAATGTAGCGCACCGAGCGCCTCCTGTTTAAGTTATAGCCGATGATCGGCCGGCGGGTTCCTCATGTCTAACAAATCACCCGAGAATTCCCCTTGACAGGAGGGCTGTGGTCTGTAAGATGGAGAATATTTATTCATAATAATGAATAAATATTCATAATGAATAAAACTTTACGGCAGAGGGCAATTCTGGAGTCGTTACGGCAAGGGTCAATCGCGAATCAGGAAGAGCTGCAGCGGGCGCTGCGCAAACGGGGATTCAAGGTGGGGCAGGCGACGCTATCGCGCGATATTCGCGACCTGAATTTGAGCAAGACGGCGGCGGGTTACACGCTGCCTCAAGGGGAGGGCGTGGCGGGACTGGCGTTGCCTCCGGTGCAGCGGTTGGTTCGGGAATTCGTCCTGGATGTGCGGCCGGCGCAGAACCTGCTGGTGGTGAAAACAATCGTTGGCAGCGCGCAGCCGGTGGCGGCAGCGCTCGATGAGCAGGAATGGGAAGAAGTCGTGGGGACGATTGCCGGCGACGATGCGATTTTGATTGTTTGTCCCGACAAGGAAGGCGCTAAGCAGATTGCGGCGCGAATCGAGGAGATGCTCGGTTGATGCCGGCGAAGTTAAAAAGCGCGGTGCTGGGGGCCGGCGGATATTCAGGGCTGGAGCTGACGCGGATCCTCGAGCGCCATCCGCGGTTGGAAAGGCCCGTTCTGTTGCGGCGCGAGAACGGCGGCGATGGTCCGAAAGACCTGGCGGAGATATTTCCGGAGTTGTCGGGAAATGGAGGCTATCCGCTGCGAGCGCTCTCGTGGCCGGAACTGAAGCGCCAAGGAGTGCAGTTGCTTTTCCTGGCCACCCCGCATGAGGCGTCGCGAGCGCTTGTGCCAGAAGCGATTGCACAAGGGTTGCGAGTGATCGATCTGAGCGGCGCATGGAGGCTGAAGCAAGCGCAGCATCGTGCGATCTACGAATTCAATGACGCGGATGCGGCTACGGCAGCGGAATTGACGGCGAAGGCGGTTTACGGATTACCGGAATTGAATGGCGATCGCATTGCCGGTGCCGGGCTGGTGGCAAATCCGGGGTGCTATGCGACTTCGGTGATTCTGGCTTTGGCGCCGCTGCTGACGGCGGGGTTGATCGATCGCGAGCACGGAATTATATCGGATTCAAAATCCGGCGTATCGGGAGCGGGAAAGGCGCCGACGTCGCGGACCCATTTTGTTGCCGTAGCGGACAATCTTTCTGCGTACTCGGTCTTCGAGCACCGGCATTTGGGCGAGATGGTGGAGCAGTTGGGGCTGGAAGATGCGGAACTTACGTTTACGCCGCACCTGTTGCCGATTCCGCGCGGAATCCTATCGACGATTTATGTGCGACTGAATCGGGGTGTGCGGACCACGGAAGTGGAATCGTGCTTGCGTGATTTTTATTCCGGCAAGCATTGGGTACGGGTGTTTGCGACTCCGAAGCTGCCGCAGCTTCAGTTTTCGCTGCACACGAACTATTGCGATCTTGGATTTTGTCTGGCGGAGGACGGGCGTCGGCTGGTGTTGGTTTCGTGCGTCGACAATCTGCTGAAAGGCGCGGCGGGACAGGCAGTGCAGAACATGAACCTGATGTACGGGTGGAACGAGCGGGAGGGTCTGCAGTGATCGTTGTGGTCAAGATTGGCGGAGCGGCGATTGAAGATGCGGGCACGCTGCGAAAGTGCGCGCAGTCGATCGCGGAACTGGCGAGGGATGGGCATCGCGTTGCGGTAGTTCATGGCGGCGGCAGAGCGCTGACTTGCATGCTTGAGAAATTGGGAAAGCAGAGCGAATTTGTAGACGGGCTCCGCGTGACCGATGCCGAGACGCGGGATGTGGCGCTAATGGTGCTGGCCGGCGTGGTGAACAAGAAGATGGTTGCCGCGATTCAAGCTGCGGGAATGCCTGCCATCGGTTTCTGCGGCGGCGATGGTATGACGTTCCGCGCACGGAAAAAGTTTGTTCGCGACCGTGACTTGGGATTTGTAGGAGAAATTTGTTTCGCGGAACCGTGCTGGATCGAGGCCTTGTGGCAACAGGGAGGGATCCCGGTAATGGCTTCCATGGCGCTCGGAGCGGACGGCGAATATTACAACGTGAATGCGGACGAAATGGCGGCAGCATGTGCCGCGGCTTGCCATGCCAACACGTTGATTTTTCTCACCGACGTCCCGGGAGTGAAAGATGCGGCGGGGAGCGTGATGCCGCGGCTAAGCACGAAGCAGGCCGCGGAACTGGCCGCGGGTTCGATCATCAGCGGAGGAATGCTGCCGAAGCTGCAGGCCTGCCGGCAGGCGCTGAAGCAGGGAGTGGGACGAGTGAGAATTTTGCCCGCGACGGAAGCAGATGTGTTGCCGCAGTTCTATCTTACGAAGTTATCGTGCGGTACGGAGGTTACTTATTCATGAGTTCACCGGCAGTCGCGACCAAGGAGTCGAGATTGAATAGCCGCGTGCGTGGCCGCGTGGCCGGCGTTTCCGAGAGGGCTCCGCAAGTGTTTTGGTGTCCCGACTTGGTGTCGACGCGCGACCTCGGTCCGGCTGGCGTGGCGGCGATTCTGAACCTGGCGGGAATTATGAAGTCGCGTCCGGCTGATTTTCGTCGCGCGCTCGCGGGCAGGCAGATGGCGATGTTCTTCGAAAAGCCGTCTTTGCGAACCCGGCTGACGTTCGAAGCGGCGATCGTGAGTATGGGCGGCACTGCGATGTTTGTTGACCAGACTCACGAACGGATCGATGCCCGCGAGAGCTTGAGCGATGTGGCGCGCAATCTGGAGCGCTGGGTCGATCTGATTGTGTTGCGCACGTTTTCTCAGCAGACCATTGAGGGAATGGCGCAGCACGCGTCGATCCCGGTGATTAATGCGCTCAGCGATCTGGAGCATCCCTGCCAGGCATTGGCTGATTATTTGACGCTGAGCGAGCGGTTCGGAGACGTGAAGGATCGTTGCGTCGCTTATGTGGGTGATGGAAATAATGTGGCGCATTCTTTGTTGCTGACGTCCGCGTGCCTGGGATCGTCGATCCGCGTGGCGACTCCGGAAGGTTATGCGCCGAATACGGAGATTGTCGCAGCAGCACGTGATATTGCGAAGGAGACGGGCGCGGAGATCCAACTGCTTACCGATCCACATGAGGCGGTGGCTGGAGCGGATGCTATTTACACCGATGCCTGGACCAGCATGGGGCAGGAAAAAGAAGCGAATGAGCGGTCGCAGGTATTTCCCCCATACCAGGTCAACTCTGAGTTGATGGCGGAAGCCGCTCCTGATGCGGTGTTCATGCATTGCCTGCCAGCGCATCGCGGATTGGAAGTGACGGACGCGGTGATGGATTCTGAGCAGTCGCTGGTCTTTGAACAGGCGGAAAATCGCCTGCACGTACAAAAAGCAATTCTCTATCTATTACTGGGCGGCGGCGATCGCTTGCCCGCGAGGAGCGCTCATGCCTGAAAAAGTTGTGCTTGCCTATTCCGGAGGACTTGATACTTCCATCATTATTCCGTGGCTCAAGGAAAATTACTCCTACAACGTGATTGCGATGGTCGGCGATGTTGGCCAGGGCGACGACATTGAAGCGGTCGTCGAAAAGGCCTATGCGACGGGCGCCAGCAAGGTGGTCGTGGAGGATCTTCGGGAAGAGTTTCTGACCGGATACGTTTTCCCGGCTCTGCAGGCGGGCGCGGTGTACGAACATAAATATTTGCTGGGGACGTCGCTGGCGCGTCCGGTGATAGCAAAACATCAAGTTGAAGTCGCTCTTCGCGAAGGCGCGACCGCGGTTGCGCACGGATGCACCGGAAAAGGAAACGATCAGGTTCGTTTTGAGTTGACCTATCAGGCGCTTGCGCCCGAACTGAAAGTGATTGCGCCGTGGCGGGAGTGGTCGCTGAAATCGCGCGAAGACTGTCTGGATTACGCCGAGCAGCACGGGATTCCGGTCGCAGCGAGCCGGGAGAAGATTCACAGCCGCGACCGGAATCTTTGGCACCTCAGCCATGAGGGCGGAGAACTGGAAGATGCCGCGAATGCGCCGTTGTCGACGACGTGGCAAATGACACGCTCGCCGCAAGAGGCACCGGACAAGGACGAACAGGTTTCGATCTCGTTTGAAAGAGGAATTCCGGTCGCAGTCGGCGGGATGAAACTTGATCCTGTATCGCTGGTGGAGTTGCTGAGTGAAATTGGAGCGCGCAACGCGATTGGGCGCGTGGACCTGGTGGAAAACCGGTTTGTGGGGATCAAATCGCGTGGATGCTATGAAACGCCGGGCGGAACGCTGCTGGTTGCGGCGCATCGCGAACTGGAGGCACTGTGCCTGGAGCGCGAGGTCGCGCACTTCAAGCAGCACGTGGCACTGAAGTATGCCGAGCTGGTTTATTTTGGGCAATGGTTTACGCCGCTGCGCGAGGCGCTGGACGCCTTTGTCGCTACTACACAAACTGAAATGACGGGCAGCGTGACGCTCTCTTTGTATAAGGGGAACGTTTCGGTGGTGAGCCGGCAATCTGAACATTCGCTTTATCGCACTGAGCTTTCGTCGTTCACCATGGGTGAAGGCTACGATCAGAAAGATGCGGAAGGATTCATTCGAATTCTCGGATTGCCCTCGCGCACACGCGCCCGGGCACGCGTGGAGGTCGGACGATGAAGATGTGGTCGGGCCGGTTCCGGCAGCCGCTGGAGCCGCAATTCGAGCGCTGGCAGCGGTCCTTTGATTTTGACCGCAGACTTCTGACGTATGAACTGGCGGCGAGCAGCGCCCACGCTCGTGCTCTGAAAAATGCCGGCATTTTGTCGGCGGACGAACTCATCTGCATTCTGGAAGGGCTGCAACAGATCGGCGAATCAGCCGCAGCGTCCAATGGTTTTGCTGAGGATGACGAAGCCGAGGACGTGCATCATTTCGTTGAAAAGCAGTTGGTGGCGCTGATCGGGGAGCTGGGATACAAGTTGCACAGCGGACGCAGCCGCAACGAGCAAATCGCGACCGATTTGCGTCTGTATGTGCGTACGGCGATCGATCAGTTGCGCAGCGGGTTGGCCGAAGTGTGCTGGGCTTTTGTCGAGCGCGCCGAACAGGCTGGCGATGCAACCATGCCGGCATACACGCATCTGCAGCATGCGGAGCCGGTGTTGGTCGCGCATTGGCTGCTGGCTTACGTGGAAATGTTTTTGCGGGACGCGGACCGGCTCGTCGACTGCCGCAAGCGGTTGAATGTCTGTCCGCTGGGATCGGGCGCAGTGGCGGGCGCAACTTTGACGTTGGATCGCGCTTTCATGGCTGACGAACTGGAATTCGCCGGTCCGACGGCGAACAGCATCGACGCCACCAGCGACCGCGATTTTGTTCTGGAGTTTGTCGATGTGCTTTCGCTGCTGGGGCTGCACCTGAGCCGTTGGGCAGAAGAGATGATTATTTTTTCGACGCAGGAGTTTGGGTTTGTACAGTTGCCGGAGGCGTATTCGACGGGCAGCAGCGCTATGCCGCAGAAAAAAAATCCGGATCTGCTGGAGTTGGTGCGGGGCAAGACTGGCCGTTTGGTCGGGAGCGCAATCGCGTTAACGGTTGCGGTGAAAGGACTTTCGCTGGCCTACAACAAAGATTTGCAGGAGACGCAAGAACCGCTGTTCGATGCTACGGACACGGCGCTTCGATTGTTGCCGCTGGTTGCGGGCTGGATGAAGGCCGTCGAGTTCGATTGTGCGCGCATGGGCGAGGCTGCACAGTCCGGATTCATGAACGCGTGGGCGGCTGCAACTTACCTGGTTAAACGTGGCGTACCTTCACGGCTGTCCCATGAACAAATTGGCAAGGCAGTGAAATTGTGCCTGGAAAAGAATTGCGAGCTGCAGGATCTTACGCTCGAAGAGCTGCGTGCTTTGAACCCCACATTCGATGAGAAGTTTTACGATTGCCTGAAACCGGCGGCTGTTCTGGCGATGCACGATGTGGCGGGCGGGACTGCGCCTGCGCGGGTGCGACACGGGATTGCCATGGCGAAGAAAAAAATCGAGGCTCTACGCGAGGAGGCTCATGCGCACGCGTAAAGCGATCCTGCCGGATGCGAAGCACATCCACGAGCTGATCTCGACCTATTCTGGCGACGGAACTCTGTTGCCTCGTACGCTGGCGGAGATTTGCGAGAACGTAAGAGATTTCGTGGTTCTCGAAAACGAGGGACGCATTATTGGATGCGGCGCGCTGCATCTTTACGGCACGCACCTGGCAGAGATTCGTTCGATCACCGTAGGCCCGCGGGCGCAAGGTCACGGCGGCGGCAGCCGGCTGATGAAAGCTTTGATGGCCGAGGCGAAACGTCATCGTGTCGATTGCATCTGCCTGTTTACGCGGGCTCCCGAATTTTTTGCGCGCCAGGGATTCGCAATGGCGCGCCGCGAAGATCTTCCCGACAAGATTTACAAGGACTGCCACGTCTGTCCAAGATTTCACAATTGCGATGAAGTGGCCATGGTGCGGGGCAAGCTGCCCACGTTCGCAATTCTGCCCGAGCCAGCGAACTGGCTGGTGAGAATCCAACCACAGCAGTAACAGTCCCCACGCTGCAATGCGACATAGTTTCCCGACCTGCCGGAAGGGCTCGGTGTCTCTCGGTGGCAGCGCCCCGAGAGCCGTCCGCGATGCTATGATCGGTGGACGAGAAACTGAAATCCTCGATCACGAGCGGACCCAAGCCCTATGGCCATCGTTCCTCCTGGCAGTTCCCCGACCACCTCGGCCCCCGAATCATCCACGTCATATTCCGTTCCGCTGGCGGTGGTGACAACGTTGTTTTTCATGTGGGGGTTCCTCACCTGTCTCAACGACATTCTTGTCCCGCACCTGAAGCCGATTTTCGATCTGAATTACGCGCAGATTATGCTGATCCAGTTCGCATTTTTTGGAGCATATTTTCTGTTTTCGATTCCGTCGGCCAAGATAATTGACTGGATCGGCTACCAGAAGTCGATGGTGTTGGGTTTGCTGACGATGGGGCTCGGCGCATTTCTTTTCGTGCCGGCGGCGAGCGTTCCGTCGTTTCCATTATTTCTGATCGCGTTGATTGTGCTGGCCGCAGGAATTACTTGTTTGCAAGTGGCGGCGAATCCTTATGTAACGGTGCTGGGCCAGCCGCAGACTGCGTCCAGCCGCCTGAATCTGACGCAGGCGTTTAATTCGCTGGGGACATTTCTCGCGCCTTTTTTCGGTGGCTTGTTTATCTTAAGCGCCGCTCCAAAGACGATTGAAGAGATCCGCGCGATGGCCCCGGACGCGTTGCAGGCGTATCGACTGCACGAGGCTGCGACTGTAAAGCTGCCGTACATTGGTTTGGGAATTGCGCTGGTGCTGCTGGCGATTGCGATCGGCAGTTTCAACTTGCCGAAAATTCCGCACGCTCAGCACAAGGTCGGCGAAAAGATGAGCGATTCTATCTGGAGACATCGCAACCTGATTCTGGGTGCGATCGGTATTTTCGTATACGTAGGAGCCGAGGTTTCGATTGGGAGTTTTCTGGTGAACTATTTCAGCCAGCCAGAGATCGGCGGGCTGACCGAAAAGGTTGCAGCGAGTTTCGTCGCCCTCTACTGGGGCGGAGCCATGGTGGGGCGTTTCATTGGATCCGGACTATTGCAAAAGGTGAAGACCGGACACCTGCTTGGCATTTGCGCAGTGTGTGCCGCTTCGCTGGTAACGATTTCGATGCTCACCAGCGGGCATTTCGCGATGTGGAGCATCATCCTGGTCGGGTTCTTTAATTCCATCATGTTCCCCAGCATTTTTACTTTAGGCGTGGCGGAACTTGGACCGCTGACCGGGGATGGGTCGGGAATCATGATCATGGCGATCGTCGGCGGAGCCATTATTCCGCTGGCGCAAGGCGCGGTGGCCGATCGAATCGGAATTCATCATGCATTTTTTCTGCCGGTGATTTGCTATCTCTATATTTTGTATTTCGCGCTGATTGGTTCGAAACCTAACAGCGAGAGACAGCGGGCACAGGCATAGTGCACACTGCGAGCCTCTGAGATTCGCACGTCCAGCAACGGAAGCGAGACATGGGGCATCCTCTGTCTAGCTGTTTACGCTGCTTGCCATAGCCGCTCTCCCACTTGTCTCTTCGAAGTGTGCTTCGATTTCTTCCAGGGTCTTTCCTTTCGTTTCCGGCAGGAAAAATGCGGCGGTGATGAAGTAAATGACCGTGCAGGCGGCGAAGCCGAAGAACATTGTCGAGTAGCCGTACTTGCCGACGGTGGGCAGGAATGTGGCGGCGATGCCGGTTGAGACTGCCTGGTTGATCAAGAGCGCGATGCTCATGCCGTTGGAGCGGATGCGTGTGGGCATCAGCTCTGAGAGCGCGAGCCACACGCAGACGCCGGGGCCGATGGCGAAGAATGCCATGAAAACGAAGAGAGTGATTGCCACCATCCAGCCGTTGTGAGTGCTGGGAACGGGAGTGATCAGGGCATTGTCGATTCTTAGCGGAGCCTGGCGCGAGGCTTCGAGGTTGCTGAATGGATTTGAGAAGAACGCGACAACTCTATTGGCGGGCAGGCAGCTGTCGCGCGTGATCTCGATCGGCTTGGCGGCCATGTCGTCGGAGCGCACAACTTTGGTGGCGGCGCGAAAATCTCCGCAGGAATAAATGACGACGAGCGATGTTGGAGTGTTGCTGAGCGTCTTGCCCGCGTTTCCGGTCGAACTGAGGAACGCGTCCGCAGTGCTCTGGTCATAAAGTAGAGTCAGCTTCTGATCCGCAGTGACCATCGACTGCACAGCGGAGCGTGTATCCACGCGCAGCTTTTCGGTTCGGCGAAATAATGTGCCGGTGCAGAGGAGCGAGACAATAATGCCAGCGCTGCCGAGCGAGAGAAGGAATTTTCGTCCCTTGCGGTCGACGAGGACGACGCCGCCAATGGTCATCAGAAAATTGACGATCGTGAAAAGTACGTAACCCCAGTGGGCCTGAACGTCGGAGAGACCGCTCTGCAAAAGAATATTTGCGTTGTAGCCAATGATGGAGTTGACGCCGGTGGCCTGATTGCAGGCGAGAATGACGCAGGCCAGGAGGAACGGGATCACGTATTTTCTGTGGAGAAGAGATTCTTTGACTTTTGTTCCAGTCGAGGTCTGAGCTTTCTCGGCAGCGGCGGCTTGTTCCATTTCCGCGAGTTCAAGGTTCGCGTGCTCGGTGGTGCGAGAACGTAACAGCGCGGCCAGGGCGGCCTCGCGCTTGCCTCGGCGAAAGAGCCAGCGCGGCGACTCGGCGACCATCAGACTGCCGACGACGAACAAAACTCCGGGAGGCAGTGAAACCCAGAAAATGCTGCGCCATGCGGTGTCTTTGAAGGCAAAAAGCTTCGATGGATCGCCAAGTTTCGCGACTTCGTCGACGCGGATGCTGAAGTACATGCCGACGATGGCGGCGGTGACGATGCCGAGAGTGAGCAGCCACTGGAAGATTCCGGTGCCTTTTCCGCGACTCGCTGCGGATAGACATTCCGCGAGGTAGAGCGGCACGACTACGCCAATCAATCCGGCGCTGATGCCTTGCAAGAGCCGGCCGAGGACGAGCGGTTGATAGCCGTGCGAAGCTGCGATGACTGGGATGCTGACGACAAACAGCACGCCGCTGAGAGTCATCAGAAGTCTGCGTCCCATCCAGTCGGCCAGAGTGCCGGCGAACAGAGTGGAGATCACGCTGCCAAGCAGCACAGCTGCGACGACGATCGAAAGTTGCCCGGCATTCAGACCGGAAGTGGCTTCGAGGTAGGGCAGCGCGCCGGCAATGATTCCGACATCAACTCCATAGAGCAAGCCGCCCAGTCCTGCGACCAGAAGCAGGAAGCGGTTGTAACCGGCCTTTTTGTCTTGCGGCACGCGGGACCTGCCTGATTGGAATGTTGAGAATTTGTTCTCCGCGAGAATACTACGGCGGTTCGAATCCGAAGAATTTTTCTTGCAAGAGGGTTCGACTGGAGGAACGAACCGGAAATGAAAAGCCTCGGCGCGAGGCCGAGGCGGGTTCGAGCTTATGGCTCGAGGGCTATATCAATCACGATATCGCTAGCTGACAACCGTAACCGAGACCAGTTCGGGGGTGCAGCGAGAGTTCTGGATCAGCTTGACCGCATCTTCCGCCGTGAATCTGCCCATCGCGAGGGCTAGTTTGCGGTTGGTGGTGGTCTGGATGGGAGTGCGGTCGATGCGCTGCACATATTCGGGAGCGCGGGTACCGTTGCGGTTCACTTTTACAAGAAACTTCGTGCTAGTCATGGTTTCTCCCTCCAGATTTTAGAAACTGGTGAATAACGTAAATTCCGGACGAAATGGCTGGTGCCCAGCCAATTCTGGCTAGATGAAAAAGCTATGATGATTCGGTGATTTGCGAAAACTTGAAATAGGACGGATCAGATATTTCCCCTAGCTATAATCTTAGGCTGGTTCTCGGTTCTTGTCAACGGACCTCGCGGGCACTAACGCAGTATGGCGGGCGCTTCACGCCGGTAAAGAGTGAGATTCCTTCGGCTCCGCTCAGGGCAGGCTCTTCGCTGCGACCTGAAAAACGGCTGCGCTCAGGATGACCCGTCGGATGAAAAAGCTGCGCTCAGCATCACTCCACCGGGTTCAAGGCTGCAAAATCTGGCCGGGCTGCGGATGGACTTGCTCTCCATTGATCTGGCTGGCCTCCCAACCTCCACCGAGAGCTTTCACAAGATAAACCGAGCTGACCATCTGCTGGCCGAGAAGTTGGGTCTCGAGTCGTTCACTGCTAAGGAGCGTAGTTTGCGCGGTGATTACATCGAGGTAAGTGGTAACGCCACCGACATACCGGTTATTGGCAATGTCGAGCGCGCGGCGTGCATCTTCAACGGCCGCGCCCTGCGTGGAGAGGG
>Ga0307474_10002021_pt1 | contig 14577 bp, 15 predicted proteins | sample atmos_gasesECM1C_2_FD_203312 | JGI IMG/M metagenome (GOLD analysis project Ga0307474, IMG submission 203312) | Hardwood forest soil microbial communities from Morgan-Monroe State Forest, Indiana, United States - atmos_gasesECM1C_05 | ecosystem: Environmental > Terrestrial > Soil > Temperate... | reverse complement strand
GCGTTCCCGCGCAATGCACGCCGATCATTACCAATGGATTATTCACTGGATATCTCAGTTCGCGCGAGACGGCTCACACCATAGGCGAAACTCGCTCCGGAGGAACACTGCGTGCCGAAAGCTGGAATCGTCTGCCGATGATTCGGATGACGAACATCAGCCTGCTGCCCGGCGACAAGCCGCTTAGCCTGGAGCAACTCGTCGCTTCGACCGACCATGGCATCCTGATGCAGACCAACCGCTCCTGGTCAATCGACGATAAGCGTTACAACTTTCAATTCGGCTGTGAGATCGGTTGGGAGATCAATCACGGCAAGCGAATGCGCATGGTGAAAAACCCATCGTATTCCGGCATCACGACCGAGTTCTGGAATTCGCTGGATGCGATCTGCTCTCGCGACGAGTGGACCCTCTGGGGCACCCCGAATTGCGGCAAAGGACAGCCGCAACAAGTGATGGGCACAGGCCATGGTGCGGCACCTTCGCGCTTTCGGAACATCAAAGTGGGGAGTGCTTACCAAAAAAGCTAGATGATCCAATAGACACAGAGGTACAAAGAAAACCGGTATCCAACTAATTCTGAACATTCGATGCTGACTAACGAACAAGCAGCCGACATCTTTCAGCGCATTCGCAAACTCTCGGCCGCCGATGAGGTTGAGGTCTTATTCTCCGGCGGAAGTTTTGCCCTTACCCGATTCGCGAATAACACGATTCATCAAAATGTCGCCGAAGAAAACCATGTCGTCTCCGTTCGCACCGTCTTTGGCGGACGCACGGCTCGCGCCTTCACCAATAAATTTGACGACGATAGTTTGCGTCGTGTAGTTGCATCGTCGGAGAGTCTGGCAAGAGTACAGCATCCAGATTCTGATTTATTGCCCATGCCGGATTCGCGGGAGGCCGCCGGCAATGTGGATAGCGGAGCGGAAGCCACACAGCTTCCCTCGCGGTACTTTGCACAGACCTCTGCCATCACGCCGCAGGTGCGCGCTGTCGGCGTAAAAAAAATCGTCGATGTGGCGCAGGAATACAAACTCACCAGCGCGGGCATTTTTTCCAGTTCCGAATCCGTCGATGGCATCTTCAACTCGCGCGGTCTCAGCCGCTGGCACACGCAAACTCTAGCGGAAGTTTCCATCACGATGATTGGCGCTGACTCTTCTGGCTGGCAGAAGGCTAACTCGCCCGACCTAACTAATCTGGACCCGCTCCACTTGGCCGAGATTGCGGCGAAGAAAGCAATTGACTCCGCCAATCCTGTGGAGATGCCGGCAGGTAAGTACACTGTAATTCTCGAGCCAGCTGCCGTGCTCGACCTTGTCGGGTTCATGTTCTGGGATTATTCCGGCATCGCGATCCTCGACCAACGCTCATTCCTCACCGGCCGAATCGGTAGCAAACTTTTCGGCGAGAACATCACCATTTCGGATGACGTCGCTCATCCGTTGCAAACCGGCTGTCCCTTCGATGGCGAAGGCATGCAGCGGCAGCGCGTGCAGCTGGTCGAGAACGGAATCGTCAAGCGCGTGGTCTACGCGCGGGCAACTGCCGAGCGCATGAAACGTTCAGAATATAAAGACACGGTCGGGCCGACCGCAGCTACCGGCCATGGATTTCCCCTGCCCAACGAAATGGGAGAGATGCCGGTCAACATCGTGTTTGCTAATCCCCAAAATCCTCAAACTCTCGCTCAGATGATTTCCTCCACCGAACACGGCGTACTGGTCACCCGATTCTGGTACATCCGCGAAGTTGATCCTTACGAAAAAATTGTTACCGGCATGACTCGCGACGGGACTTTTCTAGTGGAAAACGGACAGGTGCGGAAGGGTATCCGCAATTTTCGCTTCAACCAAAGCCTTATCCAAATGCTTTCAGACGTCGTGGCCATGAGTATGCCTCTCCGCTCTTGTGGAGAAGAATCGTTTGATATGGTCGTACCCGCCATGAAGATTCGGGATTTTAACTTCACGGAAGTGACCAAGTTCTGAGGGCGGAAGCATCCGGTCCAGGGGCGCACTTTTGCCATGAACGACTGCGCCATTTTCGTTGTAATCCTTTCATCCTCAAGCAGTTAACGCCCTATCGTTCCATGACTTCCGTAACTTTGCCGGGCTGATTCCCGGGTGTAGGCTGCCCTTAAGTTCGTCAAGAAACTTGACGGAAAGAATTTTCTGGAAATCCGGACGGCCATTTTTGCGATCCGGAAGGAAGGTTCGTCGGGACAGTGTCAGGCGAAGCGACAGAGCGGCAATTGGCTGCGGCACCGCAGCAGCAGACTCCGACCAAGCACTACGCTGAAATGCAGAGTGCTCCTCGTTTTCCGCTGCATTTACCTGTCGAGTTGAAATCGACAAGCGGCGCGTGCTCGGCGGAGACTCAAAATATCTCAGCCAACGGCGTTCTCTTCGCCATGGATCGAGACGTCCCCGTGGGTTCGCTGGTGGACTTCACCATCCTGCTTCCGGGCGATGTCGTGGGTTCGCGTTCCGACATACAGATCGACTGCCACGGCCGCGTCGTTCGCAGCTTTGAGGACAAAGGGCGTCGAGGCGTGGGCGTCGTGATTGACGAATACCATTTCGAGCGAACATAAGACCAAAGGAAACTGATGGCCAGCACGGTCAGTGTCGGAGAAAATCACGGGGTTCACGAGGACGGGGGCTCGGCCCGCCTGATCCGTGTGATCCTGGCTGACTCTCAGGCTATCTTTCGCGCCGGCCTGCGCAAGATCTTCGCCCTCGAAGACGATATCCGCGTTGTCGGTCAAGCCGAAACTCTTCCTCAGACCCAATCTGCAGTCACCAAATTTTCTGCGGACGTTTTGATTTTTGAATCCGCCTTAGCGGCTAATCCTATCGAAGCGGTGACGGAACTTCTGCGCCAGGCACCGGAAATCAAAATCGTCGTCGTCACCCCCGCGTCCGACGAACAGCTCACTCTGGATCTTTTCCGCCGCGGGGCGCACGGGATTTTATCGCGCGAAGTTGAACCCGAGGTGCTGGTCGACTGCCTGCGCAAAGTTGCCGCCGGAGAACCTTGGCTCGAGAACCAGGCGGTTCACTGGGTCATGGAAGCATTCCGGGGCCACAACCTGCGGCCTTCCGGAGCACGTCCCAAAGTCCAGCTCACGCCCAAGGAAACCCTGATCGTTTCTTGTGTAACGCAGGGCATGAAGAATAAAGAGATCGCCATACGGGTGGGGACAACGGAACAAGTTGTAAAGAATTATCTGCGCAAAGTGTATGACAAACTGGGCGTCGCTGATCGTCTGGAACTCGCGCTCTATTGTCTGAGCCACCACGTCGTCGATGGTGTCAAACCGCCCCCGATTCCCGTAACCGCTGCTCCAGCGGAAAGCACGTCTGCTGTTCCGGCAGCCAACAGCGCCGCAGCAGGAGCCGCAGCAGGAGCCTCTACGTCGAGCGCGTCGTCGGCCGCAAGTTCAGCTAGCTCCGACTCGATAGGTCCGAATAAACTCTTGTGAGCTAAGGTCTGCCATTCAACCAAAGCTGAAATTCACCTGCGCTCGGTGCTCCACGATTTGCTCTGACGGGCCAACGCCCATAGAATGAAACACGTCGGATGTGCAGTGGCGGCCAACCTGGCAATTGGTGCCATTCCTCAACAGGCTGTTATTCCGAAATCTTGCCGGAGAGATGGCCGAGTGGCTGAAGGCGCACGCTTGGAAAGCGTGTTTACTCGAAAGGGTAACGTGGGTTCGAATCCCACTCTCTCCGCCATCGTTTTACCCGCATAAACACTGCGCATTACCAAAGATTGCTTTATTCTGTGCTAATCCTGTGCTAGCTTTGGCGAATGAGCACAACCGTTGTCACAATCTTTGTTCGCCATACGCCGCGCTGTAAATGGGCCGGGGAAGAGTTTGCCAAGGGCTGCCACTGCCGCAAACACTTCCGATGGTCGCAGGATGGCAAGCAGCACAGGCGGAAGGCTGGCACGCGGTCATGGGGCGAAGCTGAGGAGCAAAAGCGCCGCCTGGAGGACCAAATAGCCGGGCGCACTCCCGAAATAAGCCCGGAGGACTCGCAGCGCGGCATCCAAGGCGCGATTACCGTATTCCTCCAGGACAAGAAAAACCAAGGCATTACGGACAAAGTGATTGACAAATATACCCGTGAGTTAGCCCGGCTCCGTGAGTATTGTGAGCGGAACACCGTTTTCACTGTCCAGGGAATCACGCGGGAGTTGCTGACGGGCTTTTGCGCCACATGGCCGGAGCTGTATCCGTCCACATACACACGTGCCAAGGTCCGTGAGCGCGTGCGGTCCTTCCTCCGATACTGCTACGAAGCGCAGTGGATTCCCCGCATACCCGCGCTCGCAAAGATCAAAATTGAAGAGCCGCCCACGCTGCCGCTCTCTGCCACCGAGTACACGCGGCTGCTAGATGCCATTTACGGCACGATAGAAGGGAAGGTCCGGCAGGCGCAAGTACACGCGCTTATCCAGGTCATGCGTTGGAGTGGACTAGCCATCCGTGACGCGCTCACCCTGAAACGCACGGAGATAATTGAGGACAAGGCGAAGCGCATTCATCGGATTGTGACTTCGCGCCAAAAGACGGGGACGCACGTCTCCGTGCCCATCCCGCCCGGCATTGCCAAAGAGCTGTTAGCCGTGCTCAACGGCAACCCGGAGTATGTCTTTTGGTCCGGTGTGGGCGAGGAAGAAAGCATCACGAAGAATTGGGCCAAGTATTACATCGCGCCGCTGTTCAAGGCTGCCAAGATCCACAGCGAAGGGCACATGATGAGCCACAGATTACGGGATACGTTCGCCGTAGATCTTCTGGAAAAAGGCGTCCCGCTGGAGGAAGTCTCTAAGCTGTTAGGGCATGAGTCCATCAAGACCACAGAGAAGCATTATTCGAAATGGATGAAAGGGCGGCAGGACCGGCTAGACTCGCTGGTCACAGATTCATGGAAGAAAACAAAGATTTAGGAATCCCCTTTTCTGTTCAGCCTAAAGACACTTCGCCGCCGATTAGCACAAAAATGCTAGCAGGCGGTATTTTTTTGTTGACATCGTGAGGCATATTGCCTTACAGTTCTTGTGAGGCAAGCTGGCTTACAAATGACGAAAATTGAACCGAATGCGGGCTATGCCGGAGGGATCGGCAAGCGAAGCAAGGCGCGGCAATTGTCCTACGCGCTGAAGGGCGCACCAATGAGACAGAAGGACCTAAGGCTTAACGCGATTGCCGCCGTTGCTGAAGGCCGCAAGCTACGGGACAAGGTGTCCGCGCTCATGCGGAATGCTGAGGCGAATCCGGCAGACGCTATGGTCTATTGTGTTTTCGCAAAGACGGACTTATCGGCGGTCAAGCCAGCGGAAATGAGTCTCACAAATGGCCCGTCTGACATCGCACTCGCTGCAGAGTATGTGGATGCGTTGGCAATTGGCTTTCTCGTATTCGTTTGGGACAAGGCGGACGCGGAAGTCTTCGGGCACTTTAGACCTTTGATTGTGGAAGACCCACGCGCTCACGCGCTCAACCGGAATGCACTTGAAACAGTCGCTAGCCGAATCAAGCAGCAACTAGGCGAAAGGCATTAACCCCATGAGACATCTAGATCCATCCGAACAAATTGCAACGGGCGCACAGGCCGCCTGTTGTGTTCTCGGAAACATTCAGACCGGAGACTTTGCGCTAGTGGACTTGGCTAGCCTGCCTGTCCCGGATGAGACGGCGGCAGAGTTCCACGCACGCGGGCTTGGCTTCCTGGCCACAATCGGGATTGTGGACGGCAAGTTCGTGTCCGCGTTCGCTGTGCCGGTATCGGACCAGCTAGCGGCCTTGCTCTTTCAGGACTTCAGCGTCTTCCTGCTCAAGAAGTTCACGGCAAAGAGCGGCGGGGACGGCGTGGAATGGCTGGAGAGATTGTTTGCACTTCCGGACACAAGGGAGAACTAAGAGTTTTGCTTGGTCCCGTGGTAGGGAATTTGATTCAACGGAGAAAAACATAATGCTGACTCATTTCATACCGAAGAAGACCGGCAACGCAACCGTGTGGAACATCCGCTGCGATGGAGCAAAGAAAGGGCGCATCGTGCGCTACCGTGGCTATAAGGCGCTCCCCATTATCACGCGCCCCACGTCCAAGACCGAAAGGGAAGCGATTCTATTTTTTATGGAGACTTTGAACGGTGACCGTAGCGGGCGGTTTTTGATGGAGTCTGTCTAGCAGGTTTGGCTATATAGTCCGGCACGGGCGGAGCCGCAATCCGCCCAAACTTTGACCACGCGGAGTGAAGTTATCCGCTGGCAAGGGGCAGGCGACTCACCTGTCCCGCAATTTTAATGAGTTGCTTGTGTAACGGCACAAGCCAGTCTCGCTAACTCTCGTGTTGAATCCACGAAGACTAGGCGAGAGAGTTACCCGGTTACAAAGGGCCGGGTCATGCACGCTAGCCGCTGCCACAGCTCAGCAACCTAGGCGTGTGTAATACCCGGACTGCTTAGAGCGTTGGATACGTAGCCGCGCTTGAGGCAGACGGTAACCCAAAATGAATTGAGGAATACCTTGAACCTATTCGATCTTAAGAAACAGCGCGAACATGCTTTGGCAAAAGCCGACAGCATTGTCCAAGCAGCGGAAGTGGCAAAGCGAACGCTTACCGCCAATGAGGACCTGGAAATTGCCACGTGCATGGCGGCGGTCACTAGCATCAATCCCCGTATCAAAGAGATTGAGTCTAAGAACACAATCCGCTCCATGTTTCCGGACGGTGCCGTGATCGTTGACGGCGGGCGGAGATACCAAGTCAACAAACCAACCCCACAGCTATCTGCCGAGTACGCGGATGACTTTTACCAATACGTTGCAACCCGTGGGCAGCGCGTAGGCGCGGCCCTGTACGAAGGATCTTCCCCGGCAGGCGGATACGCTGTACCTGTCACTGTGGATGACCAGATTGTGCCGTTGGCTCCACAGGAAATGTCTGTGAGGCAGTTGGCTCAGATCATTCCCACGGTTAGCGACATTAAGATTCCGGTCAAGGCCAGCTTTGGCGTTGCTACCGCAAAGGCGGAAACTTCGTCCTTCACGGAATCCGAGCTGTCTCTTACTCAAGTCACGCTGTCCGCGTACATGGCGGGCATTCAAGAGAACGTGTCTTGGGAACTGGCACAGGACGTGCCAGCGTTCCAGGCGTTCGCTGTGACTGACATGATTCTCGCGCAACAGATGTATGAGGAAAACCTCTACATTAACGGCACGGGCAGCGGACAGGCGCAAGGGCTGATTAACAACGTAGCTCCGGCAACCTTTGAGGAGCCTGATGCTAACAGCAACCTTGTTTCCATCAACGGCACGCTGGACATTATCGGCAAACTGAACTCAATGTACCATCCCGGAGCATCTTGGTTGATGAACAGAACAACGTCCATCGTGATTCGCAAGGCACAGGTTCAGTCCAACCTTTACACCCCCGTGTTTACCCGCGTGGGTGACCAGGACTTCTTGCACGGCTACCCGGTTGCGTACGCAGCGGCCATGCCAGCGGCAACGCGTGGCAGTTCGCCTATCCTGTTCGGTAATTTCAAAATGGGATACTGCATCGGAGATAGGGGCGGGTCTGGCATTAACGTCAAGGTCCTGGACCAGCCCTTGGCCACGCAAGGTTTGATTGTGCTTCTCTGCTACAGACGTACGGATGGACGCGTACGCCGGTCGGAAGCCATTCAACAGTACAACATCGCGGCATCGTAAGGCCGCTTAACTTTGGCGGGGAATCACGGCCCTTCCTACTAAGCCCGGCTTCAGATGTTGGGGAGCATCTGGACCGGGCATTTTTTCGAATCGAGGAATTTTATGGCGCAACCTGTTTGGACTCTCTCAGTAGATTTACAGTCCAAGACTGCCGTATTCCAATCCGGCATGTCCGATGCTGTCAAGGCCGCCCGTGGGTCCTTCCAGGAGATTAAGGAAGGCGCTAACGAGATGGGCCGTGAGACTTCCGGCTCCATGATGGAAGCGCGGCACGGCGTCATGCTGTTAGGTGAGGAATTCGGCGTGCATCTCCCGCGTGCCCTTACCAGCTTTATTGCTAGTATCGGGCCAATCGGCGCGGCAATGGAAGCGGCCTTCCCATTTCTCGCAATTTTGGTGGGCGCTACGCTCCTGCTTGAGCACCTATCCAAGCTGAAAGAAGCGGGCGCGAAGCTAACAGAGGATCAAATCAACTTCGGGACTACTACCACAAATGTACTCAACGGTCTGAATGACAAGTTGCTCCAGGCGGGTATCAGGGCCGATGAGCTACGCGGGGACCATCTGGACGCGCTCAACAAAGAGTTACAGCGTATAGACCATCAGAGCATGAATGAGCTGGTCCAATCGTTTAACGCTGTGGCCAAGGCATCAGACAAGACCTTCGCGGACTTAAGAACAAGCTGGTATCAGTGGAGCGCCGGGTCAGCCGGAGCGAAGGCAGCCTTGGATGAGTTCAAGGATAGGTATGAGTCATTGCTCGCACAGGGTAAGGACAAGGAAGCTAACGATCTACTAGCAGGTACGCGGCAGAGTGCGGAGCACGTTCTAGCGCTGCAAAAGCAGATTAGGGATAACCAGACACAGACGGGCACGCAAGGTGCTCACCACGGCGATTACAACAAATTTGAGCAAGCATCCATTGAGCTGAAAAAGAAGGGTATCGGGTACACAGATAAAGAAGTAGAGGCACAACAGACCCTTGTGGATGTGTTGCAGAAGCAGGTAGCGGCTCAAGCCACTGTGAACGCAACGGCACAACTAAACAAGGGAAATGCAAAGCAGACGGAGCAAAATCGCGGGGACTCGGACGCTGACAAGGTGTCACGTATCAATGCCCAAACTGAAAGGCAAATGGCGGAGGAATCGCAAAAGCGGTGGGAGGAAAACTATAGCAAAGCTGTTACGGCGCTTCAAGATAACGAAAAGCTCAAGATAGACGCCACTAAGGAAGGCTCAGAAGCGCGGTTAGCTGCCATTAACTCAGCCATCAAAGAGGAAGAGAGCAAGGGACTTCAGGAGACAAGCTTCTATCGTGGTCTGCTCGCGTCCCGCGTAAACATTACCCGGCAGATGGGAGAGGAGCAAGCCAAGCTAGCGGCGGAGGCGGGCAAGCAGGAAGCAGAGCACACGCTGAAGATGGGCGGGCTAGTGGTCCAGGCTGAGAAGCAGGCGGCAGCGCTCCGCATGAGTACCAAGCGCATTAATGACCAAGAGCGGATGAGTGGCGAGATAAAGCTGGCCGATGAGGAGCAAAAGTTTCAGCTAGCAGCAAACGCGGCAGAGATTACCGCACTGGATAAGACCGGGAAGGACTACGAAAACAAGCTAAAGGCGCTCCAGGACAAGCAAACGGAGATGACCCGCGCACATGAGAACCTGATAACCCAGATTAAGGACACGGCGGAGGAAGACCGCAACCGGCGCGTGCTGGCCGCTAGCCAGCGTTTTAATGAGGACTTCTCTAAGGGACTCGCGCAAGTAGCTATGAGACATGAGTCTATGGCGAAAATGGTTATGAGTCTTGGGGACCAGATGATTGCCGGGATGATAGCGAATGCCATCAAATCAATAATGATTGATGACATGACCAAAGAACGGGACGCTGCCGCCGCTGCTAGAGCTGCTTATAAGACCGGCTGGAAGTTCCCATACCCGTCTAATATCGTGATGGCTCCGGCCTTAGGCGCGTTGGCCTTTGCAACTACGATGGCCTTTGCACAGGGCGGTATTGTGCCCGGCTCCGGCAATCAGGACAACGTACCGGCCATGCTCACGCCGGGGGAGGCTGTGTTACCCAAGGCGCTCACGGAAGGCCTGAGCAACGCGGCACGCAATGGCAACCTAACCGGCAGCGGCGGAGACATCCATCTCCACGTCACACACGCGCCACAGATCCACGCGGTAGACAGTGAAGGCGTTGAGCGGATGCTCACCAAACACGCTGACACGTTTACGAAACACATTAATAACCATATTCGAAAGTTGAACCACTGAGGACCCAATGAAAATCTTCTCAAACGCTAAACCCAAAGTGCTCGTGTGCGTGCTCACAGGCGTAGAGCGCCACAACTGGATTAACCCGGCCCTGTCGGGTCATCTGATGCGGATGGCTAGGGACACGCGCTTCGATGTGGATTACTTTCCCGTTCAGGATTGCCGCCCTGTGGAGTCCGCCCGAAACATGACGGTATCCGCCGCAAGGCAGCTAAATGCGGATTGGCTTCTGTCTTTCGACAATGACAATTTTCTACCCGGTCAAGTTAACCCGCTGGACATCATTGCGGCGGCGGGGGAAGACAAGCACGTCATTGGCTTGTCATATGGAGTAGGCAACACAGAAGAGTACAAAATATTCCCGGCGGCAAACCACCACTCCACGGACGGCGCATTCCGGGAAGTGGAGTGCGTGGGCGGCGGCGTGCTCATGGTCCGTAATACCGTGTGGCAGCGAATCAAGAAAGGACCTTGGTTCCGCTGGCAGCACGTGGAAAGCGAGACTCTTGCCCCGGCTCCAGGCGTTCGTGGAGAGGACGGTTACTTCTGCCATCTCGTCCGGCAGCACGGCATAAAGGTATGGACGCATCGGGAGATGTTGGCCGGGCATTACCGGACCACGGATCTAACCGGCATGGTTTGCACAATGTCTCAGCTAGGAAAGCGCATCGCATGACACGTGTTAACTAAGTAGTTATCATCCCGCCACGATGTTTACTAACTTGGCAAAATGGGCTTATCTCCAGCGTTTTCAGCGAACTAAGCCCTTCTAACACTAAAGTAGAGGGACAATCTGCCTCCAGGAGTCGCAAATGTTTGTAGAAAGTTGTAACCGAAAGTGCCAAGTAGTTGTGAAGCTCACAGACGCCGGTAAGGTTTTTTGTCTTAAGCCCGCGACGGTTGTCATCGCGTTCAAGATGCCGGGCGGAGACTTGGGTCTTATGTGTCCGGACTGTGCCCGTGAGCTGGCCAAGGAAATTGTGGACAGCGTGCCGGGCGGCAGGCTTGACGTAAATCTAGTGACGATCAAACGGAAAGGACGGCGCTAATTGACCTTCCTGGACACAGCGTTAGACCTTGCCTCCCGTGGATTCCACGTATTCCCGCTGAAGCCGCGTGACAAAATGCCCGCCGTGGCCGGAGGGTTCAAGGCGGCAACGCGGGACCCGGAGCAAATAGCCCTTTGGTGGAAGCGCAACCCGGACGGCAACATTGGCATTGCGTGCGAAGCGAGCGCCCTATGTGTGGTGGACTGTGACCACGGGCTTACGTGCTATGAGGACTTCATTGCATGGCGTGACCGCAACGGATTGCCAGCTACGTACGCCGTGCGCTCCGGTAGGCGTCCGGAATTCGGCGTCCAGATGTATTACAAGGGTCCCGTTGCCTCAAGCCGCTGGGAGCTGGACGGTTGCAGCGGGGACATTAAGAGCATTGGCGGCCTTGTGGTCGCTCCGCCGTCAATACATCCGGACAGCGGGGAGGCTTACGCGGTCCTGGAGTCCCTAGCCATTGCGCCCACGCCGGACGTGGTTAAGCAGCTCAAGCAAGTAGTTGCCGAACGGACGAACGGCGGCGGCATTGACACGGACAACCGCAACGATGAGATGTGCTCATTCATTGGCAAAGTTAGAAAGCACACGGCGGATATGAGCGAGCCGGAGTGCCTTGTGGTCTGCCTCCAGCGCAATGAGCGCTATGCCAAAGGTCCGATGCCGGAGGAGGAAGTGGAGAACATAGTCAGCGGTCAATACCGCCGCTATCCCGATGTTGGCCCGGACCCTGTGGTCACGATTGGCAGCAAGCCGGAGGAAAAGAAAATCACGGATTGGCGCGAGCGTTATTTGACATTCGAGCGAGTCCGGGACGCAAAACCCGTTGAATTTCTGATTGATGGTTTTCTTGCGTTGGATTCGATTACAGCTCTTGCCGCGCCGGTCGGACAGCGTAAAAGCCTTATCGCGCTGAACATCGCGCACGCGCTGTGTACGGGCGAGCCGTTATTCGATTACTTCAAAGTGGCGGCGCGGCCTAGCCGTGTCGTTTACCTTTGCCCGGAGATGGGTCTTAGTTCATTTTCAATGCGGCTCAAGCAAATTGGTTTAGATTCGCACATTGGGCAGAATCTTTTCTGTCAGACGATGGATGAGGACAGTATCAAGCTAACGGATCTGGATGAGGAATTGCCCGGCGCTGTGGTCATCATTGACACGTTAACCCGGTTTGTTGAAGGGGACCAAAACTCAGCAGAGGACATGAGCCGATTCGCCAAGGTGGTTTTCGGCATCAAGCGGCGCGGCGCAACCGTTCTTTTGCTACATCACAGTCTAAAGGGCGCGTCTAATGGTCTCACGCTGGATTCGGCTATGCGTGGATCTACGGAGCTGGCAGCGTTTGTCACATGCTGTTGGGCTACTCGGCTACAAGATCCAGACGAACCTTACCAATCGCCGTCACTCTTGGTAAACGTCAAGCAACGGGATTTTGAAAGCAAACCGTTTGAAGCTACGTGCGACAAAACGTGTCGAATGCGTATCGTGGGTGAACCTGGACAGATGGTGGAGCTAAAGAGCAAAGCGGATGCAGATGCTAAAACCGCTTTGGCTTCGATTCTGAAAGACCAACCGAAGATGGGTATTAATAAGCTGATAGCGGCTCTAAAAGACGCCGGACACAGAAAAGGGCAACCGTGGGTGACCAAGGCGCGTGCGGCCATACTCGGCACGGGAGTGACTTTTAGCTCATCTTGACCCCATATCTCCGTACCCATATCCCTTAGATAAATACTAAGGGATATAGGTATGGTGTACCTGAATACAGACATACCCATATCCCAGATATACCCTCAGATACAGGAGAACGAGATGAAACAAAGTCGCGTGATTTACCGCAAAGTTACAGAATCCAGGTTGGATGTGGCACAGCGGTTAGTTTACGAAGAGATTGACAGCTTGGCGAACAGTGCGCCACGTGCAACTCTTCTCCGTTTAGAACAGATTGCCAAAGCACTTGAAAGTATCGAATGCTCGTTGTGACGGCAACCACGCCACGCGTAGCAAAGGAATGGCGGTACCCGAAAATGTCTACCATGGATTCATCAGGGACCGCCGCATCCGTTTTATCCATACAAACAAAAATATCTCAAATTTAGGAACTGTTGCAAACAAAAGGCGAAAGTCCAACGCTGTGCCACCTAGCAACGCGCTGGCTAAAGTTAGAGCGGTTTGGGCTAGGGATCTGGCTTGAACACGTGGTTTTGAGTACAGCGGGCTTCCTAGGCTCCGTGGGAGCACTTTTAAAGAGGAAAAAAATGGTAATAGCCTGTTATCCAAAACGAGTCCCGAAGAAAATTGAGGCTGTGCCCGATAAGCCGGTTTACTCTGTGGCTGAGGTATGTGTCCTGCTTGGTTGCAGCCGATGGACGGTTATCCGCATCTTTGAGAATGAGCCTGGGGTCCTCATCATGTTGCGGCCTGAAACGCTGCATAAGCGGGGACGCCGTATGATTCGCATTCCCCGCGCCGTCTACTTGCGGGTTAGGGCCAAGAAATTCTGTGCTAATCTGTGCTAGCTACCCCACATAGGGGCAACAAGTGCACCAAACACATGCAATAGAATCAGCTATCTACAGTGTTTGCAACAGCCGGAAGAGTCCGAATCCCACTCTCTCCGCCATATTTTCAACCACTTGGCTGAGCTGTGATCCGTAGCGCGATCCATTAAGCGCGTGGCAGAGCCAAACCCACGATCTTGCTGTGTGCCTCTGCCTCTTGGTTCGACACCACATCGCCATAGATATTCATTGTCGTGCGGATGTCCGCATGTCGCATTAGTGTTAACGCCGGCGAAAGAGTGATCCGTTTTGGCCGGTCCCGGCCGGAGCCAGTGATCCAGAGAGAGCCCCGGTCGACGGGGACGCGGTAGGAACTCTACAGCAGTTTCTAAATTGGTTTTTCCGCGCAGGCTTGCCTGCCACAGGTGGTTTCGGCTCTCCTCAGTGATTCATCCCAATCATCCCTGAGGAGTCGGCTTGAGCCAGCCCCGCCGTTGTCCTTACTGTAATAGTTCATTTTTAGCCTCCGCTTATCGTCCCCAGCAAATCGTCTGCAGTAAGCCGGAGTGCCAACGCCGGCGCCGCAGCGATTATCACCGGAAGAAGCTGGCGACAGATCCAGAGTATTTCCAGGTGGTGCGCGACAGTCAGAAGCAGTGGTGGGACGAACATCCCGACTACCAGAAACAGCACCGCCAGCAGAACCCGAAGCTAGTCGAGAGCAACCGTCAGGGCCAACGACTGCGGGATCGGAAGCGTCGGGTCGAGCTTCTTGTCAGGAACAACTTAGCTTTGGACCTAAAGCATTCAGCATCAGAGGTTTGGCTATTGGGCCCCAAGGTAGGCAATCTTGACAAGAACAACTTAGCTTCCGCGCAAGTCCTGATTTTGCCGTCACTTGGCCATCCCCCGGAGGACCACGGGCCGTCTTGATAGGAACATCTCTATGGCTGGTGGACGCGGCTAGCTTTATACCGTTGCAGCAGAGTCATGCTGACCGCGGAACAA
>Ga0307474_10002020_pt1 | contig 14589 bp, 15 predicted proteins | sample atmos_gasesECM1C_2_FD_203312 | JGI IMG/M metagenome (GOLD analysis project Ga0307474, IMG submission 203312) | Hardwood forest soil microbial communities from Morgan-Monroe State Forest, Indiana, United States - atmos_gasesECM1C_05 | ecosystem: Environmental > Terrestrial > Soil > Temperate... | reverse complement strand
CCCGCGTTCCCCGCGACATCGGCTTCCACCCGCTTCCGGCGGAAATCGTGACGATCTATCCGGAGTGGCGCGGTTACGAGTTCTTCCTCGTCCGCAACGAGATCGTGGTGGTGGATCCGCGAACGCTTGAGATCGTGGCCGTTCTCGAGGCCTGATAGCGACTGAAACGCGAATCCGGGGCGGGCCATCGGCCCGCCCTTTTTCTGGCTGCCTCCCGGCCGGTCGCATCCCGAGCACGAACGAGCCATTCTTCAGCCTTGGTTAACGAATGGTTTCCGTAGGTTCTGCCTGTGTTTTTACCAGGCGGATGAGGCATTTGGACGGCGCTTCGGCGGGCTTAAAGGCTTCCCCTCGCGCCTGTTGCAACCTATAACGCGGCCACCACCTCCACATTTTCGAGATTTGGATGGCCAAGACAGCAGCCCAGACGATCTATGTGCTTAACGGCCCCAATCTTAACCTCTTGGGCACCCGCGAGCCCGATACGTACGGCCACGCCAGCCTCGCCGACGTCGAGAAATTGTGCGTAAAGACCTCGGCGCAATTCGGCCTGAGGGTCGATTGCAGGCAGTCGAATCGCGAGGGCGAACTGATCGATTTCGTCCACGAGGCCCAAGCAAGGAAGGCGGCCGGGATCATCATCAATGCCGGAGGCTATTCGCATACCTCGATCGCGCTCCACGATGCGTTGGTCGCTGCCAAAATTCCGACCATTGAAGTTCATATCAGCAATATTCACGCCCGTGAGGGGTTCCGCCATCATTCGTTTACGGCGAAGGCTGCCTTCGCGACGCTTTGCGGCTTCGGCATCGACGGCTACAGGCTCGCGATCAATGGCCTTGCGGCCAGGATCGGCGTCAAGGCCGAGGCCTGACCTGTCCGCTCGTCACCATCAGGGAGATTCTGGATCAAGATCATGGCGGATAAACCGGCCGCAAAAATCTCAGGCAGCGACAGCGCGCTTATTCGCGAACTCGCTCTCCTGCTCGATGAAACCAGCCTCACCGAGATCGAAATCGAGCGCGCAGGCTTGAGGGTCCGCGTCGCGCGCAACATCAGCATTGCCGCATCGGTCGCGTCCGTCCCTACTGCAATCGGGGCAACAGGTTTGGCGCCGGCAGTGGCGGCATCTGCGGCGCCCACCGCCGCAGCCGACCTTTCCAAGCATCCCGGTGCGGTTCCCTCGCCGATGGTCGGCACTGCCTACTGGGCTCCCGAGCCCGGGGCAAAACCCTTCATCGAGGTCGGCGCCAGGGTTTCGGTCGGACAAACGCTGCTGATCATCGAAGCGATGAAAACGATGAACCAGATTCCGTCCCCGCGCGCCGGGACGGTCACGCAAATTCTGATCGAAGACGGACAGCCAGTCGAATTCGGCGAACCGCTGGTGATTATTGAATAGGGCCAATGGCGAGTGGCGAATAGCGAGTAGTCATCGCTCGCACCATTCACCATTGCCATTCGCTGCTCGCCTTAGGAAAACATGTTCGACAAGATCCTGATAGCCAATCGCGGCGAAATAGCATTGCGTATTCTGCGCGCGTGCAAGGAGCTTGGCATCAATACTGTCGCGGTGCATTCCACCGCCGACGCGGACGCCATGCACGTTCGCCTCGCCGACGAGAGCGTCTGCATCGGCCCGCCGCCATCAAAAGACAGCTACCTCAACGTGCCCGCGCTGCTCGCCGCATGCGAAATCACCGGCGCCGACGCGGTGCATCCAGGCTACGGGTTCCTGTCGGAAAATGCCCGTTTTGCCGAAATCCTCGCCGAGCACAATTTGCATTTCATCGGGCCGAAGGCCGAGCACATCCGCTTGATGGGCGACAAGATCGAGGCCAAGAAGACGGCCAAGAAGCTCGGGATTCCCGTGGTGCCCGGCTCCGACGGCGCGGTTGGCCCCAATGACGACGCCATCGCGATCGCGCAAAGGATCGGCTTTCCGGTTCTGGTCAAGGCGGCCGCGGGCGGCGGTGGACGCGGGATGAAGGTGGCGCAGACGCAGCAGGACCTGATGCTGGCGCTGTCGACGGCGGCCAACGAAGCCAAATCCGCTTTCGGCGATGCCTCGGTCTATCTTGAAAAGTATCTTCAGAAGCCCCGCCACATCGAGATCCAGGTGCTCGGGGACGGCCGCGGCGGGGCGATCCATCTGGGCGAACGCGATTGCTCGCTGCAACGCCGCCATCAAAAAATCTGGGAAGAAGGCCCCTCGCCTGCTCTCGATGCGGGCGCGCGCGCCAAAATCGGCGCTACCGTCGCCAAGGCGATGCAGCAGATGAAATACCTCGGCGTCGGCACCGTGGAATTTCTCTACGAGGAGGGCGAATTCTACTTCATCGAAATGAATACCCGCATCCAGGTCGAACATCCCGTTACCGAAATGATCACCGGTATCGACCTCGTGCTCGAACAGATCCGCATCGCCGCCGGTGGCGATCTTCCGCTGACGCAGGAGGAAGTGGTCATCAACGGCCACGCGATCGAATGCCGCGTCAATGCCGAAAACCCGGTGACGTTTCGTCCCTCCCCAGGCAAGATATTGCAGTATCACCCTCCGGGGGGCCTCGGCGTTCGCATCGATTCCGCCGTATACCAGGGCTACGTCATCCCGCCCTATTACGACTCGTTGGTGGGCAAGCTGATCGTGCACGGCAAGACGCGCGGCGAATGCCTGATGCGGTTGCGCCGTGCGCTGGACGAAATGGTGGTCGACGGCATCGAAACCACGCTGCCCCTGTTCAGGGCCCTGGTCCGGGAGCCCGACATCATCGACGGCGACTACCACATCCACTGGCTGGAACAGTACCTGGCCGGTCAGCCGCCGGCCTGAGCCGCTCGCCCAAAAAAGTCCAAAGTCGTGGAACCAAACGCTGCGAACGGCGTTTGGGTGCGTTGGGAGCATTCCCGTTCGGGGGATCTTTAGATTTCGTCTCGCAAGATATCTGGAAAGCCTCAGTCCCGGAGACAGCGCGCGGTTGGTCAGATCCTGCTGCTTTCGGCGGCGTTCCTCGTGCTGGTTGCCATCAGTGCCACCTCGGTGATCCTCGTCGACCAGGCGCGAGAGGATAACGCCTGGGTCGTGCACACGGTCGAGGTGGAGAACCAGATTTCGACCCTGCTGCTGCAGATCCGAAATGCTGAAAGTGCAGCGCGGGGATATCTTCTGACCGCCGACGCGCACTTTCTCGCCGAACACGAAGCGTCGGTCGCAAGCATCGTCCCCGCCATCGACAAGCTGGCTCGCCTTGCCGGCGACAATCCGCTGCAAATCGAAAACAGCGAAAAGCTGCGCGCGCCGATCCAAGAACGGCTCGTCGAGTTCGCGAAAGCGATCGAATTCGTCAAGCGCAGCGACGGCGCGAGCGGCATCGCGTTGCTGCGCCAGTCGAGCACAAAGGACTCAATTCAACAGATCGAAGAAATCGCCGGCGCGATGCGCGTCGAAGAGGACCGCCTGCTCTCGCTTCGAACCGCGGCCGCAGACCGCACACAGCGGCTGGCCTCCAGCGTTACAGTCGCCGGGTCGGGCCTCGTGATCGTGCTGGCCGGCATCTCGATCTTTCTGATACGGCGCTCAGCGCGCGCACGTGATCATGCCGAGGTGCTGCTGCGCGATTCCAATCTCAACCTCGAAGCCACCGTCGACGAGCGTACCGCCGACCTTCGGGAGGCCAACGACGAAATCCAGCGCTTCGCCTACATCGTCAGCCACGACCTTCGCTCGCCGCTGGTCAACATCATGGGCTTTACCAGCGAACTTGAAGAATTGCGCGCCGATATCTTCCAGCGGATAGCCACGCTTCGCCGTGTCGCGGCCGCGGCGCCGCCGCCGCTCGACGACGAACCCGTCCTTGAGAGCGAGGACAAGCGGCTGCTGGAGGACTTCTCCGAGGCGCTGGAGTTCATCAAGTCATCGATAGCCAAAATGGACCGCCTGATTTCCGCTATCCTCAATCTGACCAGGGAGGGACGACGCGAATTCCTGCCAGTGCGGATCGACACGCGCGAACTGGTCGAGGCCGTTGTCGCAACCGTGGCGCATCAGGCGTCGGAGGCTCAAGCACAGATTCGCATCGAGCCGCTTCCCGAGCTCGTAAGCGATCGCCTTGCTCTCGAGCAGATTTTCTCGAACCTGCTTGACAACGCACTCAAATACCTCAAGCCCGGCGTTCCCGGCGAAATCTCGGTGCGCGGCCGGACCCGGCTCAACTTTGCGATTTTCGAGGTTTCCGACAATGGCCGGGGCATCGATCCGAAGGACCACCAGCGCATTTTCGAACTGTTCCGCCGCGCCGGCACGCAGGACAGACCGGGACAGGGGATAGGCCTTGCCCACGTGCGGACTCTGGTGCGACGGTTGGGAGGCACCATGACGGTAGCATCGGAACCTGATAAGGGCAGCACGTTCACGATAACGCTGCCCATTTATTGGAGGGCCACCAACCGGAACAGGGATTCATGAGTAAGCCAGTCAAAATCATCATGATCGAAGACGACGAGGGACATGCTCGTCTGATCGAGCGGAATATCCGTCGTTCAGGTGTCAACAACGAGGTCCTGCCGTTCACCAATGGTACAGATGCACTGCGCTATCTGCTCGGCAACGATGGTTTCGGCCTCGACCACAAGGGGGAGGCACTGCTGATCCTGCTCGACCTGAACCTGCCGGACATGACCGGCATCGACATCCTGCGGCGGGTCAAGCAGACCAGGTATCTCAAATGCACGCCGGTAGTCGTGCTGACCACGACCGACGACTCCGTCGAGATCAAGCGCTGCTATGAACTCGGCTGCAACGTCTACATCACCAAACCGGTGAACTACGAGAATTTTGCCAACGCAATACGACAATTGGGACTGTTCTTCTCGGTCATTCAGGTTCCACCCTCCGCGACATGAGCTCCGCAACGCCCACATTGCTGTACATCGACGATGACGAGGCGCTGGCCCGCCTCATCGACCGCGGCTTGACGCGGCTCGGCTTCAAGGTCATTCACGCCCGCAGCGGCGCGATGGGATTGGAGCGGCTGGCGCAGGGCGGCATAGATGTGGTCGCGCTCGATCAATACATGCCTGGTCTGGATGGCCTGGAAACGCTTGAGCGGATCCTGGCGATCCCCAACGCTCCGCCTGTGGTATTCGTCACCGCCGCGCAGGATTCGACGATCGCGGTTACCGCTCTGAAAGCCGGTGCAGCCGACTATCTGGTCAAGGATGCAAGCGGCGATTTTATCCCACTGCTCCAGGTCGCGATCGATGGCGCGCTGCGGCAATCTCTCCTGCAAAAGGCGCGCGACGACGCGGAAGCCGAGGTGCACGCCTCCCGCGACCGCTTTGCGGCACTTGCCGCCGAGCGCGAGTTGCTGCTGCGCGAAGTCAATCACCGCGTCGGCAACAGTCTGCAGATCATTGCCTCGCTTCTGCATCTGCAAGCCAATTCGAGCATGCAGGAGGACGTCAAGGCTGCGCTGACCAATGCAATGGGACGGGTTGCGGCGGTGGCGCAGGTTCACCGCAGGCTCTACACCTCGCACGACCTGAAGAGCGTGTTGTTGAACCAGTATCTCGACGCGCTGCTCGAGGATCTCAGGAGGTCTGCGGAGGGCAACAAGATGTCCCGCCTGACATTGAAGGCGCAGGCAATCGAGATCGACCCGGATCGCGCGGTTGCGATCGGCATCATCGTCAACGAGCTCGTGATGAACGCGGTGAAATATGCCTACCCCGACGGCGCCGGACCGATCCATGTCGAGCTCACCGCGCAAGGCGACGCCCTGATGTTGTCGATTGCCGATGACGGCGTCGGCCTCAGCGCCAGGTCGGATCCGCGTTCGACCGGCATGGGACAGCGCATCGTCTCCGCGATGGCCTCGAAGCTTTCCGCAACCGTCGAGCGGGACGACGCTCATGCCGGTACCCGGATTGTCCTGCGATTTCCCCGCGTTGGAACTCCCGCAGTGAAGCCCTCCTGCGAGGCGGCAAACGGCTAGCCCGACACATTATTCACTTGCGCCCGTATCTCCCCCGTCATCCCCGCGCAACGGCTTTGCCGTTGTCGCTGGAGCCGCGAGCGAAAGCGAGCCTCGAAGGACGACGGGCCACGGCTCCTGCCCGCGCATCCTTCGAGGCGCGCAAAGAGCGCGCAGCTCAGGATGACGCTTCGAGACCGCGCGAATGAGGTCGAACGCCCAATTCGTCTTTTGCCGTGATCCTGCTATCCTTTCGAAGCCATGACGTCGCGCGACTCCGCCTCTTCCGAAATCACCCCTGAAGTTCTCCTGCGCGCCTATGCCTGCGGCATCTTCCCCATGGCCGAGAGCGCTGACGACCCCAACCTGTTCTGGGTCGAACCGGAAATACGCGGCGTGATTCCCCTGGACGGATTTCGCGTCACCTCGCGTCTGGCACGCACGGTGCGCTCCGAAACCTTCACCGTCACCGTCGACACCGCGTTCAAGGCCGTCATCGCCGGCTGTGCGGCTCCGCGGCCCGGCCGCGAGGATACCTGGATCAACAACCGCATCCGCAATCTTTATGTCGCCCTGCACAAGCTCGGACATGCCCACAGCGTCGAGGTCTGGAAGGACGACGACCTCGTGGGCGGACTTTACGGCGTCAACCTCGGCCGGGCCTTCTTCGGCGAAAGCATGTTTCACAACCGGCGCGACGCCTCGAAAGTCGCGCTCGTGCACCTGGTCGCGCGCCTGATCGCTGGCGGATTCGAGCTGCTCGACACCCAATACGTGACTGAACACCTGCGCAGCTTCGGCGCCGCCGAAGTCCCCCGGCGGCGCTACACTGCCCTGCTCGACAAGGCGATCAGGGGTGAAGCCGATTTCGCCAGATTGCCGATCGATCGGCCGATCAGCGGCGCGAGCGCGCTGCAGATCATAGCGGCTCGCGGCAAGGCGGCGCCCGTTGCCTGAACTTCTGTTGCCTGAACTTCTATTGCCTGAAGATGCCGAACAGCCCACCGGATTGTGGCGGTGGCGGCGGCGGCTGTTGCTGCTGGAATTGCTGCTGCGGCGGCGGCGGCCGTTGGGCCTGTTTCGCCGGCGGCGGCCGCTTTTGCAGCGGCGGGGGCGGCGCTGGTTTCGGCAGATCGGGCTGTGTTCTGACGATGGTGGTGTCGGGAGCTTTGCAGTCGGTCAGCCAGATATCGTAGATCGGGTGCTCCACGCCATGGAGACCGGGGCTTGCCGCGAACATCCAGCCCGAAAAAATTCGTTTCACCTCACCCTGAAGGGTGATCTCGTCAACCTCGACGAACGCGTCCGTATTGGCGGCTTCCGTCGCCGGGCGCGTATAGCAGGCGTCGGTCTTCACGCGCAGAGCGCCGAACTGGACGGTCTCGCCGATGTCCTCGTCGAAATTGATGATGCGGCCGGTGATCTTGTCGAGACCCGAAAAGCTCGCCTTCTTGTTGACGATCTTTTGCGCCGGCGGCTCGGTGACCACCTCATCCCCCGGCTGCAATGTCGCCGGCGTTTGCGGAACACCCTTCTGCTGACGCTGACCGGGAGCCGAAGGATTGACGCCAGGTGGTGCTACCGCAACACCCTGATTAGGCTGCGGCGGTGCAACCCCGACAGCGGGCTGCCCGTTCTGCGGAACTACGGTCGTGCCCGGTGGCGGAGCGAGCGGCTGCGATTGCACGGATCCCGGCGGGGGCACCCCCTGCCCCGGTAGCGGACGGTTCGGGGTCGGCAGCAATCGGCCCCGCGGCAATTCCGGCACCTCCTCTTCGTCGTCAGGCACCGCCTGTTGCTGATTGCCCCGGGGGACATTGCCGGGTGGCCGCGGAGAATCGGAAAAGATATTGCCAATCTGCGCGCGCGCGGGCGGCGCAAGCGGCATCGTCGCAGCGGCAATAAGGGCCGCAAAACCGGTCAGGACAATGGTTCGAAGCATCTCGCGGCTTTAGCAGGCGAATCGGGCTTGCGACATTGTAAAGGCTGCCGCCCCTCGCAAACCCCCGGTTAACACGCCGAATACGGCGGGGAAAGGGCGGTTTGGGACACTCCCCCTCTGGTATATTTCCTGGCGAGCGGCAACGACGGGCAATGCGCCTTTGCGCCTGCCGCACCTTTTCAGCCCGCGCGACAGATGAAATAGTCGGCTGCAAACAAGATCGCGTGCCGACAGCAAGAACGGCAGCACGGAAGGAAAACAAATGCCCGACCGCGGCTTCCGACTGGACGGCAGGGTTGCCGTTGTCACCGGCGCTGCCGGCGTCATTGGCATAGCGACCATGCGGCTATTGGCCGAGCGCGGGGCACGCATTGTCGCGGTCGACCGTCTGCAAAGGGAGGTGCAAGCCGCGGTCGCCGATTTGCCGCCCTCCGCGCAGGCCCTTGCGGTTGCGGCTGATGTGACGCGCGAGGACGAAGTCGATGGCTACGTCCGCGCGGCGGTGGATAAATTCGGAACCATCGACGTGTTTTACAACAATGCCGGCGTCGAAGGCGAAATCACGCGCATCACTAAATATCCGCTCGAAGCCTTCCGGAAGGTCATCGACGTCAATGTGATCGGCGTTTTTCTGGGCCTCAAGCACGTTCTGCCGGTAATGCTCAAGCAGAACAAGGGCAGCATCATCAACACAGCCTCGATTGCCGGCCTGGTCGGAGCGGCCGAGATTGCGGCCTACACCGCCAGCAAGCATGCGGTGATCGGCCTCACCAAAAGCGCCGCCGTGGAATGCACCGCAACCGGCGTGCGCGTGAATTGCGTCTGTCCCGGATTGATTGATAGCCGTATGCTGAGTGCGATCATCGAAGGTCGCAACCCCGGCAAAAGCCCCGTGCCATCCGACAAGATCGTGGAGCGGATTCCGGCGCGCCGGCTGGGACAGGCCTCCGAGGTCGCCTCCATCGTGGCATTCCTTGCTTGCGACGAGGCAAGCTACGTCTCAGGCTCCGCCTACACCGTGGACGGGGGACGTATTGCGAGCTGACGTCACACCCCGCGACAACCAAAAGTCATCCCCCAAAGGGCCACTACCGAAACCAGGACTTACGCCCCATGCCCGTTACCCTCGATCCCGACGCCGCATTCGTCTTCAAGGCATTTCAGGAAGCAGGCCGGCCTGCGTATGAGACGCTCTCGCCCGACGAGGCGCGCGAATATTACCGGCAGGCGCGCTTCGTCACCAATCCCGAGCCGCCCGAACTGAAATCGGTCACCCCGCTCTCGATCCCCGCCCCTCACGGATCGATTCCCTCGCGCATCTACACGCCGAAGACGCTGAGGCAAACCAACGGGCTATCGCCGTGCCTGGCGTTCTTCCACGGCGGCGGCTGGGTGATCGGCGACCTCGACACGCACGACGTCGCCTGCCGGAAATTGGCCGACGAGGGCCAGCTCATCGTCATTTCGGTCGACTATCGCCTCGCGCCCGAGAACAAATTCCCCTGCGCCGTCGATGACGCCATCGTGGCGACGGCATGGATCGCGGCTCACGCGAGAGAGCTCGGCATCGACGCCTCGCGGCTGGTGGTCGGCGGCGACAGCGCAGGCGGCAATCTGGCGGCGGTGGTGGCAATCGCCGCCCGCGACGGCAATGGTCCTGCGATCGCAGGCCAGGTGTTGATCTATCCGTCGACCGATTTTGCGATGACCCAACCCTCGCACAGCGAACCCGAGACCAGCATCCTGCTGACGCATTCCGTCATCAAATGGTTTTGCAATCACTATCTCGGCGGCGCTGCCGACATCAGCGATTGGCGCGCGTCGCCCGCGCGAGCGAGTACGCTGGCTGGTCTGCCGCCGGCCTATGTGCTGACTGCGGGTGCCGATCCCCTGCGTGACGAAGGCGACGAATACGCAAGACGCCTGAAGCAAGCCGGCGTTGCCGTGACCTATCGCACTTTCCCCGGCCAATTCCACGGCTTCTTCACCATGGGCAAGCTCTTGCAGCAGGCCAATGTAGCCGCAGAGGAAATCGGCGCGTGGCTGCGGGCGTTGAACTAGAATCTGAGGTCGGATGCGCCAGACCTGCGGAAACGATCATGCCTTGAAATCCCGCCTGGATGCGCACCGCGTCACACCCAGCGCCGCACCTGCTCGACGTAATCGTCATATCTGGTGGCGAACTGACGACGCATCTTGGCTTCCTCAAAGGGGATGTGGACCCAGTTTGCGGTGGCGAAGACGGCACAGGGCACGAGAAACATGGGCCACGCACCCACCCATATCGCGATGCCGAGCGTGACCAACACCAGTCCGAGATACATCGGATTGCGAGTGTAATGGTACGGACCATCGACGATGAGCGTGCGGTTGGTCGGCGAAGTCGGATCGATTTCAGTGCCCGCGCGGCGAAACACCACGACTGCCCAGACGGGCAAAATCCACGGAAGCAACGCGAGGATAAGACCGAGGGTGGGAAGCGGAAGCCCGGGTACCTTGGGCCAGCCCAATTGCCAGCTGACTACGAGAGCGATGAGAACATAGACCAGCGCCCAGACGGGCGGCGGAAGCTTGAGCACGACAACGCCTCCTTTCACCTGCGATTTCCAGTCCACACGGTTCTAGAGGCTGGCTCGGGCGGTTGGAAGGCCGACAAATTTGCTCGGACTGAACGAAGCGCATGCCGGACACGTCAATCATTGGGACGGTCAGAGCAGAAATAGACGGTAACCAGATGTTACTTGGCGCGTTGAAATGGTTGCCGCATGGTCGCGGGCCGCCCGCGCCCTCCGCCGAAAATAAAATCCAATGACCGACGCCACAAAATACATCGTCGCCCTTCCGGTGCGCGCGTTGACGTGGCTTGGCGGTCAGGGCACACGCGCAATAGGGGCGCTGGTGTTCATCGGCATCGCCGCGCCGCCGCTGGGCGTACTGCTCAAGCCTTTCGTCACCGAAGCGGTTTTTCTGCTGCTCTGCACGTCGTTCCTTCGCGTCGACCTTCGCGCGTTGCGCGACTATCTGCGGCGGCCGGGACTCGTTCTCGCCGCGACCGCGTGGACCACGGCTGCCGTGCCGTTGATCACGGGCGGAAGCTGCTTTCTGACCGGCGTCGAGCAACGTTCTCCGGATCTGTATCTTGCTTTGATGCTGCAGGCCGTGGCGTCGCCGATGATGGCTTCGCCGGCGCTCGCGGCCGTGATGGGACTGGATTCAACGCTCGTGCTCGTCACTCTTGTATCCAGCACCGCGGTAGTCCCGATTACGGCATCGCTGTTCGCCTACATTTTCTTTGGCTCGGCGCTGACGATCTCGCCGTTCGGACTCGGTTTGAAGCTGATTGTCATCCTTGCAGGAGCGATGCTTGCGGCGAGTGTGCTTCGCTGGTGGGCGGGCGCGCTTGCCATCCAACGCCATGCCTGCGCAATCGACGGACTGACAGTGCTGTTTCTGTTTGTTTTTGTCGCCGCCGTGATGGGCAACGTGGTTGGCGGATTTCTGGCAAACCCCATGGTCACGTTGGCACTGACGTTTGTTGCCTTCGCGGTGTTTTTCGTGCTGCTCGGCGCAACAATGCTGGTTTTTCGCAAGGCCGGCTACGGGCCTGCGATGTCTCTCGGCCTCATGGTCTCTCAGCGCAACATGGGACTGATGCTGGCGGCGACCGACGGCGTGCTCCCGGGGACGACGTGGCTATACTTCGCCCTCTCGCAGTTTCCGATTTATTTGTCGCCGCAACTGCTCGGGCCAATCGTGCGAAGGGGCCTGAGCGCCCATCAGCCAGCGTCCCCGGCGCCCGATCCCAGGGTGCACGAGGTCTGATCGGTCGGGACATGCCAAGCCGAATTCGGGGTACAGTTGGCGAAGCGAATCGAACAGGCTTCCATGCTGGGAATTTTCATGCGCGTGATGCCGGCCACAGACGAAGCCAAGACCTCTGATGCCGCCCTGACGACGCGCTTAGTCGTCCACGTCGGCAGCTAGCGGCAGCGTGGAACCGTCCACCTCCATCGAGATCGCAAGGCACACGCTGCTGAGTTGCGGTCTCATTCTGGCGGTTGGGACAATCGCCGGCCTTGTGGCGCAAAAAATCAGGATTCCGGATGTCGCGGTGTTCCTGGTTGCCGGGATTGCAATCGGTCCGCACGCGCTGGGATTTGTCGACATCAAGGCGGACTCGGCGCTGAACCAGATCATCCTGTTGTTCGGCGCGAGCTATATTCTCTTCGATGGCGGTGCGGCGTTGCGGTTGGACGTCCTCAAAGGCGTGTGGATCACAATCGTCGTCCTCGCCACCATCGGTGTGCTGATCACGACCGGCATCACCGGCCTTGCTGCCCATTATCTTTTCGGCGTCCCCGCGATCGTTGCAATGCTTCTGGGCGCGTCGCTGGCCTCGACCGACCCGGCGACGCTGGTGCCGATTTTCCGCCAGGTTCATATCAGGGATCGGGTGGCGCAAACGGTGATGAGCGAGTCCGCTTTCAACGATGCCATGTCGGCGATCGTCACGCTTGGCCTGTTGTCGGCGGCAACCGGGGGCGCCCAGTTTTCGCTGGCATCATCGCTCTCGGCGCTGGTGGAGCAAGCCGTCATCGGCATCGTCGCCGGCATTTTGCTCGGATATCTGGCAGCGTTGCTGATCGCCCACGAAAGATGGGCATTTCTGGCGGAATATGCGCCGATTGTCACGCTGGTCGCGGTAATCGCCGCCTATTTCGCGGCGAGCGGCCTTCACGCCAGCGGCTTCATGGCGGTGTTCGTGTTCGGTATCGTGCTCGGCAACAAAGAAGTCTTCGGCTTCCGAATGGAAGCGGGCGAGGCGCAGAAACTCGATGAATTCATCCTGACCACCGCATTCATCATGCGGATTTTCATTTTCATCCTGCTTGGGGCGCAAGTCGATTTCACGCTGATCGGCCGCTATGCAATGGAGGGCGTCATCATTGTCGCCATCCTGATGCTGGTTGCCCGCCCGGCGACCGTCTTCCTGTGCGCCCTGCCCGACCGCCGCGCGCGATGGAGCATCCAGGAAATGCTCCTGATGTGCTGGACGCGGGAGACCGGCGTCATTCCAGCGGCGCTCGCCGGCCTTTTGCTCGGCATGAGAGCGCCGGGCGCACAGATGATCGCCTCGGTCGTGTTCCTTGCGATCTTGATGACGATCTTGATTCAGGCGCCGACCACGAAGTGGCTGGCGCGCAGGCTTGGGCTCCTGGAGCGCGATCAGGCCCGTTCCGCTTCCGATTGAATCATGGCGGGGGCGCCATTATCGCTGGTTGTCGGCGCGGCCGGCTTGCTTAGGGGATGCCGCGCCACGACGCATTGGATGGCGAAGGAGTTTCCAGAGCCTTACCAAGCCATGCCCACCGAGGCGCGCAAGGAAGCAACGAACGGGTAAAGAAAAAGGCCGCCTGGTTTCCCAGACGGCCTTTCCTTTCCTACGGCAGCCTCACATTCAACGGGCGATCTCAGGGCGTCCGCGCTCGGGGGCCTATCTCCCGGCTGCATCCTGATCGGAAGCCGCTGCTTATCGGGTCAGTCGCGATTCCGTTGCCCGAACCGTCGCGGTGGTTTCCCATCTCCGTAAGATGACCCTATTGAGCCATCGACCCACGCGAGAGGCAACAGCGCTGCGGCGGCTGTCCCCGCTGTTCCCGTTGTTCACAGGGCATTTGACTTGCGCTCGAGGCTTCAGCTGCCTGGCGTCCAGGGCTGATAGTCGCCGGTGGCCGCGGGCCGGCGGCCATCTGCCAGCGTCGAGCCTGAGGGCCGGTAGGCCGCGGGCGTTCCGGTCAGGTTCGGCAGATGCGGCTTTTCCCATTCGCGCGGCGTGTAGTGCTGCTCGGTCGGCGGCACGTCGACCGTATGATGCAGCCAGCCGTGCCACGCCGGCGGAACCTTGGTCGCCTCGGCGTAGCCGTTGTAAATGACCCAGCGCCGCTCGAAGCCGAGCGTCGGGTCGATTTGGCCGCCCTTGGTGCGGTAATAGCGGTTGCCCTGCTCGTCGGTGCCGACCAGCTCGCCAAAGCGCCACGTCCACAATTGCGTGCCAAAGGTCTCACTGTTCCACCACGTGAATAGTTTGAGCAGGAATTGTTTCATTGGGGGCACGGGGGCGTTGGAGAATGGGGTGTCGGAGAAATGACAGGGTTCTGATGCCATCGGCGCGCCGGATTGTCCAGTTTTGAGGCGATGATCGACCCGTCCGGATGGTCACCACCCGATCAGGACCGCGTCGCCAGCACAACGCCTGCTAGCGTGAAAACGAGTGCGGCGATCTGGCCGATGCCAAGCGGCTCATGCAGCGCGAGCGCGGAAGCAACGACGCCGATGACCGGCACCGCCATGGTACCGATTGCGGCAACGGACGCCGGAAGCCGGGCGAGAGCCGCAAACCAGGAAACATAGGCCACGCAAAACTGCACCACGGTCGCATAGGTAAGGAGCAACCAGGCGCCAGCCGAGAGCCCAGCCACATCAGCCTTCTCGAACAAAAAGCCCGCGATCGCCACCGGCAGGCACCCTATTCCGATCTGCCAGGCGGCCGCCGACACCGGCGGCAAGTCTATCGGCAGCTTCTTGGCGAGAACGGCGCCGATGGCAAACCCGAGCGCCCCGCCCAGCGCCATGATGATCCCCGGCCATTTCGACAAGCTCGCCGCAAAGCCGTTG
>Ga0307474_10002019_pt1 | contig 14589 bp, 11 predicted proteins | sample atmos_gasesECM1C_2_FD_203312 | JGI IMG/M metagenome (GOLD analysis project Ga0307474, IMG submission 203312) | Hardwood forest soil microbial communities from Morgan-Monroe State Forest, Indiana, United States - atmos_gasesECM1C_05 | ecosystem: Environmental > Terrestrial > Soil > Temperate... | reverse complement strand
GGCGCCGACGCCAACCCCTACCTGATGATCGCGGCCATGCTCGCGGGCGGCCTGCACGGCATCGAGACGGCGGCCGAACCACCGGAACCCTCGCGCGGCAACGCGGCGGAAGACCTGCGCTCGCCACCGCTGCCCGGCTCGCTGCCGGACGCCATCGCGGCGCTGCGCGGATCAGATCTGGCCCGGGAGCTGCTGGGCAGCGAGTTCGTGGACCATTTCGCGCTGTCCCGGCAAGTTGAGTGGGATCTGTGGACCCAGTGGTCCAGCGCCCAGGTCACCGAATGGGAACTACGACGCTACTTCGAGGTGACGTGATGAACGCCGCACCGCCAGACCGTGATGCCCCCGACCTTGACCCCCCCGACCTGGACAACATTGCCGAGCGTCTGCGGCGCGACAAGATCGAGACCGTCCTGTGCGCGATCCCCGACATCTGGGGCCGGCTGGTCGGCAAACGGGTGACCACCAAATCGTTCCTCAAGACCGCGCTCGGGTCCGAGGGCCTGCACGGGTCGCTGTACCTGTTCGTCGTCGACATGGACATGGATCCGCGGCCGGGCTACGCCGTGTCCAACTGGAACAGCGGCTTCTCGGACTTCCGGCTGGTTCCCGACATGAGCACGCTGCGGACGCTGCCGTGGCTGCCCGCCACGGCCGTGGTCATCTGTGACGCCTACCGCGAGGACGCCGACGGGCTGGTCGAGGTCGCGCCGCGCACCATCCTGCGGCGGCAGATCGAGGCCGGAAGGGCGGCGGGAGTGACGTTCAAGTTCGCCTCGGAATTGGAGTTCTACCTGTACCGCAACGCTCCCGCCGATGCGTGGCAGCGGCAGTACCAGGGCCTGGAACCGCTGTCGTACTACCGCTCGGACTATCACATCCTGCAGTCGACCAAGGACGACTGGATCATCGCCAAGATCAGGAACGGCATGAACGCGGCCGGGATCGAGGTCGAGTTCTCCAAGTCCGAATGGGGGCTGGGCCAGCAGGAGGTCAACCTGCGCTACACCCACACGCTGGAGATGGCCGACCGTCACCTGCTGTACAAGAACGGGGTCAAGGAGATCGCCGCGCTTAACGGCCTCACCGCGACGTTCATGGCCAAGCCGTCGATGGACGACATCGGCTCTTCCTTCCACGCCCACGTCAGCCTCTGGGACGAGGCCGGCGAACGGTCGCTCATGCACGACGCGCAGTCACCGAACCACATGTCAGAGGTGTTCCGGACCTTCCTCGGCGGACTGCTGGAGAACTCCCGCCAGCTGGCCTGGATGGCGGCGCCCAACGTCAACTCCTACAAGCGCTTCCAGTCCTCGTCGTTCGCCCCGACCGCGATCGCCTGGGGCGAGGACAACCGCACCTGCGGGTTCCGGGTGGTGGGCGAGCACGAGTCGCTCCGGGTTGAGAACCGGATCCCCGGCGCCGACGCCAACCCGTACCTGGTGTACGCGTCCATGATCATGGCCGGCCTGTACGGCATGCGGGAGAAGATCGACAGCGGCCCGGCGCACACCGGGAACGCGTACGAAGACCGCGGACTGGCCACCATCCCCGAGACGCTGCACGACGCGGTCGAAGCATTCGAGCGCAGCCCGCTGGCGGTCGCGGGGCTCGGCGCTGACGTCCACGCGCACCTGGCCAACTTCGCCCGGCAGGAACTCCTGGCCTTCGAGCGCGAGACGGTGACCGACTGGGAACGCGTCCGGTATTTCGAGCGGGCGTGACCGGGCGGCCCAGCGGGCGGTCCGGCGAACGGCCGAGGTGACCAGGTCCGACGGGTATTGCCCCGTTCATGGCTCATTGGTATGCTGATCAGACCAATGAACGGAAGGAGCGCTCATGGCCCGCCCACTCGCGTTTCCGAAGGCCAGCCACGCATCCACCGTCATCGGGTCCCACGGGACGCTCGTCGTGGGGATCGGCGGGTCCAGACGACCCGGCTCGTCCACCGAGCGGGTTATCGCCGCCGTCCTGGAGGACCTGGAAAGCCAAGGCGCCACGACCAAGCTGTACGGCGGGGAATCGCTGCTGTTCCCGCACTACGAGCCGGGGGCACCGCTCACCGCGGCGGCGGCGGATTACCTGGCTGCGGTGCGCGCGGCCGACGCGATCGTGCTCGGCTCCCCCGGCTACCACGGCGGTATCTCTGGACTGGTCAAGAACGCGGTGGACTACCTGGAGGAACTGCGGGACGACCCGGCTCCGTACCTGGACGGGAAGGCCGTGGGCTGCGTGACCACCGCCTACGGGTGGCAGGCGGCGGTGAGTACCTTGTCCGCGCTGCGCCAGACGGTGCACGCCCTGCGCGGCTGGCCCACCCCCTACGGGATCGCGATGAACGTCGCGGACGGCCTGTGTGCGTTCGACGGGCGGTTTACCGACACGCGGGCCGACGAATCCGCCCGCATCGTCGCGGGTCAGATCATGCAGTTCGTGACCGCCTTCCGCGACATGCCCGCATCCAGCGCACCAGAGTTGCGCGCGTGCCCGGTGCCCTGACGGACCGGCCTGCGCTCGTTGGAAAGGAGACAGCGTGACCGACGTTGCGTTCGTCACGGGAGCGGCGGGCGGCATCGGGCAGGCCATCTGCGCCAGCCTGACCCGGGCGGGCTTCACCGTGTACGGCGGGGACCTGTCCGTGGCGGAGGAACGGGCCGACGGCGCGGTCGTCCTGGGCCCGCTCGATATCCGGTCTTCGGACAGCGTCGAGACGGCGGTGGCCGGCGCCGCGAAGCTGGGATCGATTACCGGGGTCGTCAACTGCGCAGGAATCGTTCGGCACACTCCTCTTGACGACCTGAATGAAGCGGACGTCGACGCGGTATGGGACGTCAACGTGGCCGGCGCCGCCCGGGTCTGCCGCGCCGCGGTCCCCCACATGCCGGACGGGTCGGCCATCGTCAACATCGGATCGGTCACGGCGCGGTCGGGGCGGCTCCGCGGCGCCTCGGCCTACGGGGCGTCCAAGGCCGGGGTCGAGGCGCTGACCCGGTACCTCGCGGTGGAACTCGCGCCGCGCATCCGCGTCAACGCCGTCGTGCCCGGGTACATCAACGTGCCCATGAGCCCCTCCATGCGGGCGGTGTCCGGCGGTGAGGAACGGCTCAGCGAGATGGTCGCGCTCAGACGGCTCGGCGAGACGTCGGAGGTCGCCGACGCGGTGGAGTACCTGCTGTCGCCGCGCTCGTCCTACATCACCGGGTCGTCGCTGCTGGTAGACGGCGGACTGCTGGCATGGTGACGGCGAGCGCGGTCACCGCCGGCCGCGAGACGGCCAACGCCGAGGCCGTCCGCCGCATGACCGCGGCGGATCCGGTACTCATCGACGTCCGCCCGGCTCGCGACGTCGTCCCCGGGATGGCCGAGGGCACGGTGCTCACCTCGGGTGCCCCGCTGCCCTGGCTGGCCTACCAGGGCGGCCAGCGCGACGGGATCATCGGCGGGGTGCTGTACGAGGGCCTGGCGGCCACGCCCGCCGAGGCGGCGGCGGCACTGTCATCCGGGCAGGTCACCGTCGACGGATGCCACAGCTACGGCTGCGTGGGCTCGCTGGCCGGCATCTACACGGCCTCGATGCCCGTGTTCGTGGTCGAGGACCGGAACACCGGACGCCGGGGGTTCTGCAACTTCTTCGAGGGCGGGTCGGTCAAGCGGCTCAACTACGGCTGCTACGACGACGAGGTCCGCGATAACCTCCGCTTCGTCGAGCGGGAGATCGCGCCCTTCGTCGGCGAGGCGGTGCGCCGCGCGGGCGGGATCGGGCTCAAGCCGCTCATGCGCCGCGCCCTGCACATGGGCGACGAGCTGCACAGCCGCAACACCGCAGCCACGCTGCTGTTCGGGCGGGAGATCTACCAGCCGCTGCTGGACATGGCGTGCGAGGACCGCGACGCCGCGGGCCGGGTGATCTCGTTCCTGACCGACAACGAGTACTCCTTCCTGCGCCTGTCCATGGCTGCGGCCAAGGTCATGGCCGACGCGGCGCACGGCGTGGACGGGGCTAGCGTCGTGACCGCGATGACGTTCAGCGGCGTGGAGTTCGCCATCCGGGTCAGCGGCCTCGACGACACCTGGTTCCGCGGGCCGCACGGGCGGATCCGGGCGCAGCTGTTCGACGGGCACACCGAGGACGAGATCACCTTCATGGGTGGCGAGAGCCCCATCACCGAAACCGTCGGCCTGGGCGGCTTCGCCCAGGCCGCGGCGTTCCCGCTGCAGGCCTACCAGGGCGGTTCAGCCCAGCTCATGGTCGAGCGGAACCTGGCCATGTACCAAATCACGGCCGCCGAGAACCCCGACTTCCGGATCCCCTTCTTCGACTACCGGGGCACCCCCACCGGAATCGACATCTTCCGGGTCGTCGAGTCCGGGGTCCTGCCGCTGATGGACGTGGGCGTGCCGGGCACGGGCGGCGGGCAGATCGGGGCCGGCGTGCTGGAGGCGCCGATATCCTGCTTCACGGCCGCGCGAGAGGCCTACCAGGCACGCTACGGCTGATCACTCGCTACGGCTGATCACTCGCTACGGATGATCAGGAGCTCGTGATGACCTTGCTTGACCTACCCACCGGGGCCACCGTGGCCTGCACCGACACCGGGTCCGGACGGCCCGTCCTGCTGCTGCACGGCGTCTGCATGTCCCAGAAGTTCTTCGAGCGCAACATCGGACCGCTGGCCGGCGGTCACCGGGTGGTCGCGCTGGACTTCCGCGGGCACGGCGAATCACCCTCGGTCGAGGGCGGGCACACCGTCGCCCAGTACGCCCGGGATGTCCGCGCCGTCATCGAGATGCTCGACCTGCGCGACGCCGTGGTGGTCGGGTGGTCGATGGGCAGCATGGTCCTGTGGGACTACCTCGGTCAGTTCGCCGACGACCCGCGGCTGGCCGGCGCCGTGGTGGTGTCCCAGGGCCCGTCGGACCTCACCCAGGCCGGCTGGCCCTACGGAATCGCCGACGTGGCCGAGCTGCGCACCTACCTGCAGCTGGCGCAGGACGACTTCGCCGGGTTCTTCGCCGGCTTCGTGCCGGAGATGTTCGCCGGCGAGCTGACCGAGACCGAGCAGGCCGGATTCGTCAAGGCGATCTCCGCGGTCGGCGCCAACGCGGGATCGGTCATCTTGGTGAACCAGACCCTGCAGGACTACCGGGAGCTGATCCCCCATCTAACCGTGCCGCACCTGCTGGTCTGGGGCCGGGACGAGAAGGTGGGCAAGCTGGCCGCGGCGGACTGGCTACACCGTGAGCTGCCCCGGTCCGAGCTGCACGTCTTCGAAGAGAGCGGCCACTGCCCCATGTGGGAGGAGCCGGAGAAGTTCAACGCCCTGCTCACCGAGTGGGCCGCCCGGCTGTAGCTCATCAAGCGGTTTCCACGTAACGCCGGATCTCCCATTCCGACACCTGCTGCCGGTACTTTTCGGCCTCGAACCACTTCATGAGGGCGAAGTGCCGGACGAAGTCCTCGCCGAACATCTCCCGCGCCACCGTGCTGCCCTCCAGCAGGCGCACGGCGTCCTCCAGCGACGCGGGCACCGACTCGAACCGACTGGTGGCGTACGCGTCGCCCTCGTAGGCCGACGGCGGCTCGATCTTCTGCTCGATCCCGTGCAGGCCGCCGGCCAGGCAGGCGGCGACCACGATGTAGGGATTGGTGTCGGCGCCGGGCAGCCGGTGCTCCAGCCGCGCCTGCGCCGGGCGCTCGGCGATGGCCCGGATGCCGGTGGACCGGTTCTCATAGCTCCAGCTCACGCTGGTGCCCGCCCACGAGTAGGGCGTGAAGCGCTTGTAGGAGTTCGGGGTCGGGGCGAACAGCGCCGTGAACTCCCGCATGGTGGCCAGCAGGCCGCCGGCGTAGTACCGCCCGGTCTGCGACAGCCCGTGACCGCGCGCATGGTCGAAGAAAGCGTTAGGGCCGTCGTCCCGCTCCCACAAGGACTGGTGGACGTGACAGGACGAGCCGGCCCAGTCGCGGCGCGGCTTGGCCATGAACGAGGCCATGAGGCCGTGCTGGGCGGCTATCTCCTTGACGCTGTTCTTGTACACGAACGCATCGTCGGCCGCCTTGAGCGCGTTGTCGTAGCGGATGTTCAGCTCAAACTGGCCCGGGCCGGTCTCCGGATTGCACGCCTCGACGGGTACGTCGGCCACGGCCAGCTGACGGCGGATCTCCCCGATCAGGTCCTCGTCCAGGCTGCCGCCGTACACGCCGTAGGTGTAGGGGCGCGTCCGGAGCGGCTGCAGCCGCCAGCCGGACTGCGCCAGCGCGGCCAGGTCGCCGCGGAACAGGTAGAACTCGTACTCGATCCCGGCCTTCGGCTCCAGGCCGTGCGAGCGGGCCCGGTCGATCAGCCGGCGCAGCGCGATCCGGGGATCGACCGGCACGCCCTGGCCATCGGGGAGCCGAAACTCGCCGAGCACCCCCACTGTCCCCTCATGCCAGGGCAGGCGCCGGGCGGTGGACAGATCCGGGACGGCGAAGATATCCGGGAAGCCTTGCTCCTTGCGCGGGAAGTAGAGCGGGTACGCGCCGCCTCCGGGCGGCTCGACCAGTTCCTGGCCCTCGTCGGTGTCCTCGGAGTGCGTGATCACCAGGACCACGTCGCTGAACGGGACGCCGCGCTCCAGCAGGTCCAGGAAGGCCGCCACCGGGAGTCGTTTGCCGCGCCAGATCCCGTGCGTGTCCCCGGCCCCGGCGATCACGGTGTGGATGCCTTCCGTCTCACACCAGCGGGCGAAATCGTCCCGGTTAGCCGGGATCGGGTCGCCGCTCACGTCCCCGCCAGGGCGAAGCCGTCGTATCCGCGCTCGACCACCTGCTCGCACTCCCTCCGGTACGTCCCGCATCCGCCGGTGTAGGGCATGAACACCCTCGGCTTGCCCGGGATGTTAGCCCCGACGTACCACGACGCGGCCCGCGGGTAGAGCGTCCGGTCGGCGAGCTGGCCGACGTGGCGGACCCAGCCGGCCTGCGCTTCGGCCGTCGCCTCGATCCGGTTCAGGCCGCGGCTGCGCAGGTGATCTAGGCAGTCGAGGATCCAGTCGGCGTGCTGCTCGATCGACACCACCATGTTGCTGAGCACCGAGGGGCTGCCCGGCCCGGTGATCATGAACAGGTTCGGGAATCCCGCCACGCACAGCCCGAGGTAGGTACGCGGCCCGGCCGCCCACTTCGCGGCCAGCCGAACGCCGTCCCGGCCCCGGATGTCGATCTCGAGCAGGGCTCCGGTGATCGCGTCGAACCCGATCGCGAACACGATGACATCGAGCTCGTACTCCCCGGCCGCGGTGGCCAGGCCCCCCGGGGCCACGGTGGTGATCGGCGAGCTCCGCACGTCGACCAGCTCCACGTGATCCTGGTTGTAGGTCTCGAAGTACCCGATGTCCACGCAGGTTCGCTTGGTGCCTATGTGGTGTGCCGGGCACAGGGCTTCGGCCACAGCGGGGCTGCAGACCAGCTGGCGGATCTTCTCGCGGGCGAACTCCTGGGCGGTGAGGTTGGCCCGCTCGTCGGTGAAGAAGTCGGTGAAGGCGTACGACAGTGCGTTGATGCCGCCGCGCCGCCAGCCGGCCTCGTACATCCGCTGGCGTTCGGCCCGCGACACGTCGAGCGCGGCGAGTTGCGGCGGGGCGATCGGCACGCCGGCGTCGGACTGCTCGGCGGCCCGGCGCCGCGCAGGGTACCCCTGGACCACCTCGCGGAGCTCGCCAGGGGGCAGCGGGCGGTTCCGGGCCGGCATGGAGTAGTTCGGCGTGCGCTGGAAGACCTGGACGCGGTCCGCCTGCCTGGCGATCTGGGGCAGCGCCTGGATCGCGGTGGACCCGGTCCCCACGATCCCGACTCGCTGGCCCTGGAGATCGACACCCTCGGCGGGCCACCGGGCGGTGTGGTACCACTGGCCGCGGAAGCTTTCCAGCCCGGGGAAGGGCGGCGGCTTGGCCGAGGAAAGGTTGCCCACCGCCAGGACGCAATAGCGGACCGTTAGCCTCTCGCCGGCGTCTGTGGATACCTGCCATGCGTTTGTTTCCGCGTCATAGTGCAGCGACATGACCCGGGTGCCGAACTGAATGTCCGGCCGCAGGCCGAAGCGGTCCGCGACGTGCTGGAGGTAGCGCAGGATCTCCGGCTGGGCGGCGTAGCGCTCCGTCCACGTCCAGTCGGCCAGCAACTCGGGAGAGAACGAATAGCAGTAGTCGACACTCTCGATGTCACATCGCGCGCCGGGATAGCGGTTCCAGTACCACGTGCCGCCGACGTCCGCGCCTCGCTCGAACACACGAACCCGCAGTCCCCGGCCGCGCAGGCGGTACAGCATGTAGAGCCCGGAGAATCCGGCGCCCACGATGGCCACGTCGAGGTCCGGCTCGGGGGACGTCATGGCTCCTCAGTTTTCCGGCTCGGGTTTTCCAGCTCAGTTGTTGCGGCTCAGTTTTTGCGGCTCAGTTTCCGGCTCGGCGCTCTGGCCAGGGGTGTTGCCACCCTGACGCGCGCCCCTTAGGGTTCAATGGCATGAATACTAGACCAAAGTACCGCAGGGGCGCCTGAGTGGCCGCGCTGGACGGGAAGGTCTGCGTGATCACCGGCGCAGCCGGGGTGATAGGCCGGGAAAGCGTCGGCGTCTTCTCCCGGGAGGGCGCGATCGTGGTCGGGGTCGACGTCAAGGGTCGTGGGGATGAAATCGACGCTTCGCTCTTCCTCACCGCCGACCTGACCGATCCCCGTCAGGTCGAGGCCGTCTACAGCGCCTCCGCGGAGCGTTTCGGTCACATCGACGTCCTGTTCAACAACGCGGGCATCGCCGTGCCAGAGGACGGTTCGGTGCTCGATACCGACCTGGATACCTGGCGCCGGGTGATCGAAGTCAACCTGACCAGCATCTTCCTGTGCTGCAAGTACGGCATCCCGCACCTGCTGCGGGCGGGCGGCGGCTCGGTGATCAACACGTCGTCGCTGGTGGCGACCATGGGCTCGGCGGTGTCCCAGATCGCTTACACCGCCTCCAAGGGAGGCGTGCTGTCCTTGTCCCGGGAACTGGGCGTGGAGTTCGCCAGGCGCGGGGTGAGGGTCAACGCGCTGTGCCCCGGTCCGGTGGACACTCCGCTGCTGCGGTCGCTGTTCCGGCCCGAGGAAACAGCGCGGCGGCTGGTCCACGTGCCGCCCGGCCGGTTCGCGCTGGCCAGGGAGATCGCCGCGGCCGCCGCGTTCCTGGCCAGCGACGCGTCCTCCTACGTGAACGCCACGGAGTTCCTGGTGGACGGCGGGATCTCAGCCGCGTACGTCACGGCCGAACCTCCTGACGGCGCAGCAGGCCACCAGTAGCGGCGCTCGAACTCACCAGTAGCGGAGCGCCGGACCTTCTGGACCGAATGCGTTGCTACCTGCCCATTGACAGCCGATCAGGCGTGGTCTTATGGTACGCGAAGTAGACCAAAGTAACCGTAGGTGTAAGGGCGCACCCGCCGTTCAAGTCAGCGCCGACCAGGGACAACACGAACGCACTGCGAAGCTGAATGCATGCTTGCGGTGATCCCTGAGCGGCGGCCTAGTCGGGAGGACATATGGACGTCATGGGCTCCGGCGAAGCCTCCAGCGTGAAAGAGGCCTCGGCCTCGCTGGACATCTCCGAGCGCCGCGATGTTAACACGCTGCGCAAGAGCGCCATCGGGCTGAGCGGAGTGCTGTTCATCTCCTTCGCGGCCATGTCGCCGCTGACCGGGCAGCTCGGCAACGTGCCGCTCGCGATCGGGCTGGGCAACGGCATCGGGGCGCCCGCCGGGTTCGAGATCGGCATCGTCATGCTGGTCCTGTTCTCGGTGGGCTACGTCAAGATGATGCGGAGCGTTCCGTCCTCGGGCGGCTTCTACTCCTTCATCAGCCACGGGCTCGGACGCCCAATGGGGATGGCCGCAGGGTGGTCGTCGATCTTCGCGTACGCGTTTGTGGTGGGCTCGCTGATGGGCGCGTTCGGTTACTTCGGCAACATCACCATCCAGCAGTTCTTCCACGTGGGGATACCGTGGCCGTACCTGGCCTTCGGCGCCTTGGTCGTCATCGTGTTGCTGGGCCATTTCGACGTACGCCTCGGCACGGCCGTGCTCGGGGTCGCCCTCGTCCTGGAGATAGTCGTCCTCACCGTCATGGACGTGGCCGTGTTCGCGCACGGCGGCGGGCCGACCGGCGTCTCGGCGGCTCCGATCAACCCGGTCAACGCATTCAAGGGCCTAGCCCCGGGGGTCGGCATCTTCTTCGCCGTGTGGTCGTGGGTGGGGTTCGAGACCATCCCGAACTATGCCGAGGAATCGCGTAACCCGCGGCGGATCGGGGCGCAGGCGCTGTTCATCAGCGTGATCGGCGGCGGTATCTTCTTCGCCATCTGTGCGTGGGCGGTCGTCTCCGGATGGGGCCTGCACGCCGTGGTCCATCAGGCGGCGACCAACGGCGGCAACCTCTACTACGGGGTCACCACCAAGTTCGCGGCCAAATGGGTGACCGACGTCATGGAATGGCTGATCCTCACCTCGTCGTTCGCCTGTGCGCTGTCCTTCCACAACACCCACTCGCGGTACCTGTACGTGATCGGGCGGGAGAAGATTTTCCACCCGCTTCTCGGCCGGACCCATTCCAAGTGGAAGAGCCCGCACGTGGCCAACCTCACGGCCGCGATTATCGAGGCCGCCCTGGTCGGGCTGTTCCTGGTCATCTGGTACTCGAGCAAGTCGGCCCAGTCCTTCGCCAGCTTCGCCAACGCCCCCTACTACGAGCTGTTCGGCTGGTTCGCCATCGTGGCGACGTTCACCGTGCTGGTCAACCAGACGCTGTGCTCGCTAGCCACGATCGCGTACTTCCGCAAGCCCGAACACCGCAGCGAGCGGAACGTGTGGACCACCGAGATCATCCCGGTCCTGGCCATCGCGGCCATGGTGACCGTGCTGTATCTGCTGTGGTCCAACCTGCACGCGATCGGCGGCTCGATCATCTGGGTGGACATCATCCCGTGGCTCTGTCTCGGCTGGCTCGCCGTCGGCGTGCTCCTCGCGCTGGGCATGCGCAAGCGGAACCCGGCGAAGTACGAGGTCCTGGGCAGAATGGTGAACGGCGGGATCGAGTAAGCCGCCCTCGGTCACCGGGCTAGGCGATGGCGTGTTACACGGTGTCCGGTACCAGCCGCGTCGCGCGCAGAGCCCAGCCACCCCGCCCAGAAGAATACGGCCGATCCGGCCGTGAACGGTCAGACCGCAGGTCGGCCCGGGCCTGGTCGGGGCGGTCTCGGGGCAGTACCGGATCATGGCCGGTGCCGCCGGGCCGCCGCTCGCCCTGGAGTCTCATGCCGTCCCGGCCCGGCGCAGGCGGCAGCTGCCTGCGGGAGCGTCGCTCGTGCCACGCGTCGACCACCCCGTACCCCAAGAAGCCCGACGCCGCGAGGATGGCAATGAGCGCAGACAAGAAGGCCATGCCCCTCAAGGGTCCCGACTGGGTCAGGACCGCGATCCCCACTAGGGCGAACGCTGCGAGCATGCAGGTCCCCGACCTGCGGGCCGCTTTCGCCAGCGTCCGGGCCGGCGAACCGGCAGGCTCAGCAGCAGGCCCGCCAGCAGCAGGCCCGGCAGCAGCCGACTCGGCGGGGATGTCGGCGGTGAGGTCGGCCAAGTCCGCATAGGTCCGCGAGGCGAGCGCCAGGCCAACCCGCGTGTCCAGTTCTTCTTGGGTTAGCCGGTCCTGTACGAACGCGTCCTTGAGCAGCTCGATCACCCGCTCACGGTCCATACGGGACACCCGCAGGTGGCCGCGGCCGCCAGCTGCTGCTGCCCTCTCGCCTCCCGGCTCTGCCATCACGGCGCCTCCCCGACCCAGCGTGATGCCGGCAGCGTAACGCCGTTACCGTCCGCTGGCTATCCCCGCAACGGTCAGACCGGGTACTCGGTGGGGCTGGTGGCGTAGGTGCGGCCGGAGGGTGTGCGCCATTTCAGGACGCCCGGTTCGGGCTGATCGAGGTGCCAGCCTTCGGCTTGTTTGGCGCGGTGGTGCCGGCGACAGAGGGGGGCCAGATCGCATTCGCAGGTGATCCCGCCGTCATCCCAGGGGACCGTATGGTCCAGGTCACAGCGAGCCGCGGGGCGGCGGCAGCCTGGGGCGGTGCAGGTCGCGCTGCGAGCGCGGATCAGGTGGGCCAGCTTGCGACTGGGGTGGTATCCGATCTCCGCATGAGCATGGTCGCAGGGACCGCGTGTGACGGGGAGCATGCGGATGGTCAGGCCGGGCGGGTCGGGGCCGCCCGGGGGCCGGGTGCCGGGCGGCGGGTCCCGACCGGGTAGGCAGCCATGTGCGGCGGCGGTGCCGTCGGGGTTTACCACCGTGACGCACCATCGGGTGCGGGGGTGGCGGGCCGCGGCGGCGGCCAGGTCGCGGGCGTCGTCGGCGTCGAGCGGGCCGAACCCGTCGGCGTGGCCGGGTGTCTCGGAGTGGCCCTGGAAGGTGGCCCACGGCACGGTGATGTTGACCAGCGCGGCCAGGCTTGGCCCGGCCGCCGGGCCCGGGCGGGGAGCGGGACCTCCGGGGCCATTGGGGCCACGGCCGGGGCCAGGATTAGGACCAGATCCGGGGCCGGGCGGCTGGGTGTCCGTGGGCGGCTCGGGGTCCGTGGGCGGCTCGGGGTCCGTGGCCGGTCCGGGGTCCGTGGGCGGCTGGGTGTCGGCGGGAGGCTGGTCCGGGGTGCTTTCGGCTTCCGAGCCGCCGGCGGGGGCGGTGGCGAGCAGGTCGCGGCTGTCACGCTCTTGCAACAAATCGAGGTAGGCCTGCACGCGAAGCTCACGCAGGCTGCCCGGAACTCCGGCCGCGCGCAGGTCCAGGGCCCGCTGCTCGACGTGCTGCCAGGAGGCCAGGACTTCGTCGGAGGGGAGTTCACGGGCGACCATGCCGGCGTTGCCGGAGTTCTCGCGGAACGGGCGCACATGGGTCTGCCGTTTCCCGGCTTCCTTGCGCTTGCGGACCGCCTCGGGGTCGAGCTTGAGGACCAGCTTGTGCGCGGCCGAGCGCACCTCACCGAACGTCATCCCGGGCGCGGCCTCGGCCAGCTGCTTGTCGGCTGTGGCCGCGTCCTTATCACTGAGGATGCTGGTCTCGTCCTCGATGATCCGCAGGTGCACCGCATGGATCCGCCCGGCGGCCAGCGCGGCGAACGTCCGGGGCAGCCGGGTGGCGACCGTGGTGGCGTAGTGCATCTGCTCGGCGGCCGACAGCGGGGTCAGGTGCAGCTCGAAGCCCAGCTCATCGGCGGCGAACTCATCCAATGGTTTGGTGCCGGAGTGTCGGGAGGCGTACTCGGCCATGGCCGCCATCGCCGTCCACTCGTCGCGGGCGGCCTGCCGCCTGGCTGCGGAGATAATCCCCATCAGCTGGTCATCTGAACATCCCGGCAGGCCCTGGCCGTCCTGGCCGGTGACGGTGTGCACGACGGTGGACAGCAGCGGGCCGGGGGTCATCGTGTCGGCCTGGCCGCCCTGGGCGAACCCGGCCAGGGTCAGCTGCTCCGGCGGCAGGCACATATACAAGCCCTGCCCGGTGAAGCCCGGATCGTCCTCCTCGTCGGCCGCGGACGGCAGCGGGAAGCCGCCGGGCTCCTCGTCGTCGCCCGGCGGGCTGGAGAACAGGTCCTGGGGCACGAACCACCGCCCGTTCGGAAGAATCCAGAAATACCCCTTACGAACAGTATATCTTATCCACGACCAGATGACGATTCTATCCGAATATACGTTTTATGGGCCCAGCCGGACGCGGCCGACGGCGGTCTCGGCCAGGCTGCCGAGGTAGAGCCAGCCGTCGTGCTGGCGGACGCCGACGATCTCGCGGTAGGAGCCGGCCGGGCCGTGAAGGGTCTGGAGGATCGCTCCGTCGGCACCGATCCGGGCGACGAGGCCGTAGCGCTGCGCGGCGGGCTGCAGCCGTTCGGGGAGCCGGGCGGCGATGCGGCGGGAGGCCGGGTGCGGCATCATCCGGTCGACCAGCGGCAGCCGCGGCGAGGGGAACGCGACCCAGTAGCTGCCGTCTCCGGCCCTGTCCTCTCCGGCCGGGGACATGTTGTCGGGCAGGCCGGGCAGGTTGGCGGCGAACGGCTCGGGCCGGCCGAGGGTCGGGCCGGTGAGCGGGATGCGGAGGATGTCGTACCCAGCGGTCTGCGCGACCAGCAGGAACGATTCGTCCGGAGCAAGGGCCACGCCGTTCGGGAAGTACAGGCCGTCCGCGATCAAGTCGAGCTCGCCGCCGGCCGGGTGGTAGCGGAAGACGCGGCCGTTGGGCCGGTGCTCGAGCAGGTCCTGCTTGTAATGCTCCATCCGGAACCGGGTCGAGCTGTCGGAGAAGTACACGGTGCCATCGGTCGCGACGGCCGCGTTGTTGGTGAACTTGAGCCGTCGGCCGTTATGGGTGTCGGCAAGGACCTTGGCGTGACCCTTCTGGTCGATTCGGAGCAGTCCTCGGTATGCGTCGCATACGACGAGGCTTCCGTCCCGCAGGTCGACTTCCAGGCCCAGCGGGCGGCCGTGGGTGTCGGCGAACAGTTCGGCTCCGCCGACCTCGGGGAAACCGGCCGGCGGTTCCAG
>Ga0307474_10002017_pt1 | contig 14595 bp, 10 predicted proteins | sample atmos_gasesECM1C_2_FD_203312 | JGI IMG/M metagenome (GOLD analysis project Ga0307474, IMG submission 203312) | Hardwood forest soil microbial communities from Morgan-Monroe State Forest, Indiana, United States - atmos_gasesECM1C_05 | ecosystem: Environmental > Terrestrial > Soil > Temperate... | reverse complement strand
CAATGCAGGTCCCGAGTCTGCTGTTGCAGCCGCTTGTTGAGAACGCCATCAAGCACGGAGTATCCAAGCGCCGATCGGGCGGCGAGGTTCGAGTCGCCGGGATGAGCCGCGATGGTGCGCTTCGCTTGACCGTCTACAATGACGGCCCATGGGAACAGGAGGATATGGCGCTCGCTCCCCACCGCGTCGGACTCGGCAATCTGCGCACGCGTCTCAAGATCCTCCATGGCGACCGATCGAATCTTTTGCTGCAGCCAGCCGAAGAGGGCGGCGTCGAGGTCATCGTGACAATGCCGCTACGGGAGGCATGAACGTGTCGTCTTCCAATCCGCTCGGCTCGATTCGAGCCCTTGTGGTTGATGACGAAGCCCCGGCGCGCCGCTACCTGACCCTTCTGTTGCGCCGAGACCCCGATGTCGGACGGGTGATCGAATGCGAATCCGGGTTCGAGGCGATCGAGGAGATCAGGCGGTCCCGACCGGACCTCGTGTTCTTGGACGTGCAAATGCCAGAATGCGACGGCTTCGACGTGCTCGAACTGTTGGGCGCGGATTTGCCCGAGACTGTCATTTTTGTGACGGCCTACGCCGCCTATGCTCTGCGTGCTTTCGAAGCGGGCGCGCTCGACTACATACTGAAGCCTTTGGACGACGCGCGTTTTAGCCGCGCGCTCGAGCGTGCCAAGGGTAGGCTCGCCCGCGGAAATCCGTACCATGCCCACTCGGTCAGTCGGGTTGCAGTGAAGAGTCGTGGCCAGACGCTATTCATAAAGGCCGGGGAAATCGATTGGATCGAAGCCGCGAAAAACTATGCCTGCCTCCACCTGGGCCACGATACGCACATCGTGCGGAGGACTATTCAGGAACTCGAGCAGGATCTGGACCCTCGCACATTCTTCCGGATCCACCGCTCGATCATCGTGAACCTCGAAAGGGTGCGGGGGCTTGAGCTGCAGGAAAGCGGCGAGTCCGAGGTCGTGCTGGACTCCAAGGTCCGTCTCAAACTGAGTCGACGCTTTCGCAAGCGCTTCCAGTGTCGTCTGGACGAGCTGTCAAGCGGACGCTGACATCTCTAGGGGATACTTTGAACGCACGGCGATGTTGCCTACCGCCGGGATGCGTACTTGTCGACAGCTTCGTCTTCAATGACTCTGCGCGCGCGTCCACGTGGGACTGCCCGCATCGCCAACGATTGTCTGATGGTCGCTGCTGAGCGTGCCCCGAAATTGTTTTCCGTTGGGTGTTGTGTAGCTAAACGTTGTGCTGCTGACCGCGACGTCTTGCAGGCTCACGCTCGCCGCTTGCGCCCCGAGCGACTGTTCGAGAGTACCTTCCAGCGAGCCGCTCGCCCCTGGCCGCAGGTGCAGAACCGCCAGCGGCTTGGGAGTGGCGCCCATGCGCAACTCCCAGTCACCCGCGATCGCTTGAACGGCGGCGGGGTCGCTCGGGGGTACGGTCTTTTTCAATGACTGTTTTAGTTCAGCTTGTTCGTTCCGATCCGCCTCCGTTGGCACGGTTTGTTCCGACTTCGGGAGGGGATGATTGCCGTCGGGACAACTCATGTAATAGCCACCCGCGTATTGCCTGAAGCAGGACGGGGTGAAGCAACGAGTCTTTGCACACTGAGCGGAGTCGCCTTGCGTGTCGCTTTGGGCGAGCGCGCTGCCGGCAAAGCCTGCACACAACAAAAGCGAGACCCTTGCAAATGCACCCATAGCGCTACTCATGGCACGCGACTCCTCCGGTATTTATTGAATCGAAGACCCAAGACTGGCATTCCTGCGCTTCGCGCACGACCTCGGTCGCGCGCGAAGCGCGATCATCAGTGCGTCGCGGCCGCGCTGGCACTCCTCGTCAACCTCGCCTTCATCGGCTCACTCGAGAGAGCCATTGCGAATACGGGATTGTTTTTGCCCGTTGTCCAACTCCCGGTGAGTTGATCGCCGCTCAAAGTACCGATGAACGCGCCGGCGTACGGGCCGAAGATTTGGATATCGGCGCCCTCGCGCTTCATTTCGCAGGGGACGTCGGTGTAGGGTGCTCCCTGGTTTTCCGTCGGCAATTCCAACCTGACCGAGCAGGATATGGGCGCGCTGCCGAGATGTACCACATAGCGGAAGTCCCCCTTAGGCGGCGTTTTGACGAACTGGGACCATAAAATAGGTGTGATGACGCCGCTCCAAGTGCCATCGGTTGGCAGAGGCTTTTCTTTGCTGTCCTCGGCCAACGCCTGCGCCAGCGTTCGGGCGCGTTCCCAGGTGAAGTTGCCCTGATCGCCGAGGATCATGCGTCGATCGTTGCTGAACGTGCCGTGCAACACAGTGCCATTGTCCAACGTATAGGTCAGGGTCGTACCCTGGAGCCGCACCTCGCGTAGCGGGGCGCGCCGCGGAATGGCGAGGAGTTCGTCCAGATAGCCTGTCAATGATCCGCTCGCATCCAGTCGTAGGTGCAATATGTGCGTCACTTTGCTGTAGGTGCCGGAGTTAATTTTCGAATCCCAGTCGCCGCCCACATCGCGTGCGGAAAGCGCGCTCGAATTGACTCGCTGCCAGATCTGGGCACCCAGCATGCTGTTTCCGTCGTCTTGAACGACTTCCATGATCGTGCCTCGCTGAGGCCAGGTGTACTTGAGGATCTTGCCCGAGAGTTGAATGTCCTTGAGCACAACGTGCTGGGGAGGCGATTCGGGTGTATCGATCGTGCCGGCGAGTGCACCGTCCGCGCCGACCTGTAGATGCAGGACCATCTTGACCGGTCCGTTGATGACGTATTCCCAATCTCCGGCAAGCGAGGCGGCGCCGTTGGCGGCCTTTTTTTGCTCCGCCGGCGCAGCAGTGCAAAGCGCCAACCCGGCGCAGATCAGCATCCAGCGGGCGGCATGGGCAATCGCACGGTCGATCATTTGCAAACTCCTTGGCGTTTTCGGTCTACGAGAGATGACAGCTGAGCGGCGCCGCTGCGGGAATGGCCGGCTGCCCGCCGTTGCTCTTGACCGGATCAGCGAGCCCCGAGCGCAACTCCTCGAGCCGGTCCCGGGTTCTTTTGATGGCCTCGCTCGCGGAGCGTTGGCCGCGGGCATGTAGGCTTCGGTTCACGTAATCATTGGCGACTGCGCGGGCTTCTTTGTCGCTCGGCGAGCGGCTGTCCTCTGCCGACTGTTGCTTGCCGAGCGCGGCTTGCACCTCGTCGACAGTGGCTTGTGGGCCACCCAGCTGACACAGAGTGTTGCCGATGCCGGTGAGCGCCGCGAGCATGGACCTTCGGAATCCGATCATCGCGGCCAGGACCTTGGGATCGCCGAATGTGGTGCCATCGGCGTAGATGGCAGCAATGGCGGAGCCGGCCGGATACTTCGCGCCGCCTTCGTAATTGGGCGCAAGGGTCTTGGCGTGCAAGCTCAACACCCGGCGTTCTCCCGGCTTCATCGGCTGCTCGCCTCGCACCCGGAAATCCTCGACGACGGTCAAATTTGCAGCCCCCTCGAAATGGCTCGAGTAGATGGCGTATCCCGTGAGGTCGGCTGAATACCAGTTGTAATAGGGGGCAGGCCGTCGCCCAACGCCGTAAATTTCGTCCTGGGTGATGGTCTGCACGGTGCCTAGCAAGGTATGGACCACGGGGGTGACGAGCGGAGCAGCGCGCCAGACGCCTGTGTTGGGGGCGCCCCTGAACGTGAATGTCATCTTTCCGTCACTGAAGCGCGAGCCGTCCCACTTCGCTGTGTACGTGGCGTCGAGCCCAGCCAGGCTGCCGGAGGTGTCCTGGCGATGTACGCTGATCTCGCTGTGCTCGCCGCTCGTCACGTTCAACTGGCCCATCGCGCCGATCGACCAGGTAGCCGAATACGAGGCGCCCTGCCAACTCCACACCCCGCACGCTTCGGCGCTCGCGCCGGACCCGACCTCGCACTCCCAGATGAAGCGCGGCAGATGGGCCGGAGGCGGGAGCCCTGGGTTCGCCTGCCCGAAGGCTGTTGCGCAGGGCAACGATGCACAGATCGCGAGCGCGCCGGCCCAAGGGCTGAACCGGGTCCATGTGGTCCTGGAAGTCATGAATTTACTTCGCCTTTTCACCGATGGCAGGTCCCCACGATCAGCCACAAAGGCGCATGCGTCCTCACGCATTGCTCACGGAATTCTATCGTCGAGTCCCTGCTAGACTCGCTTCCGACCAATCCTGGTGCCGGTTGATAGCGAGGTTAGGCCAGTCAGTGGATTCAAAAGAGGGTTCCGCTCGCGCGACCCAGTACCGCTATCGTTTTGGGGCCGCGGTGTTCGACGAATCGCGATTCGAACTCGAAGTGAACGGTGCCGTGGTCGAACTCGAGCTCAAGCCGTTGCAGGTCCTTGGCCAATTACTGGCTCATGCGGGCGAGGTGGTCTCCCGAGAGGAACTCCTAGACGAGATCTGGGCGGGTCGGGTAACCGTCGAGCACGTGCTGACCAACGCGGTGGCGAAGCTGCGCAAAGCCCTGGGCGAGATCGACGGCGAGCGCATTTTAACCGTACCCCGAATCGGTTACCGGCTAACGGACCCGGTCGAGAAAACTGCCGTCGGAACCGCACTGGGAAGCTCGCTCGATCTGAAGGCGGGCGCGACGCTCGTCGGGCGCGAGCATTTTGTCCTCGAACGCCAATTGAGTGCGTCGGGGGGTGCCGAAGTGTGGCTCGCCCGGCACCGAAAGACCGGCGAGCAGCGCGTATACAAATTTACCGATGACGGTGAGCGGCTACGCACGCTCAAGCGCGAGGCAACGCTGTACCGAGTGCTGCGCGAAGGGCTGGGTGAGCGCGACGATCTGATTCGTGTGCTCGACTGGAACTTCCAGACCGCGCCTTTTTATCTCGAGTGCGAATACGGCGGACCGGATCTCATGCAATGGGCCCTCGCCGGCGATGCGTTGGCTCGGTTGTCAGCGGAAGAGCGTATCGCGCTCTTTCTCAAGTTCGCCGAAGCGGTGGCGGCGGCCCACAGTGTCGGAGTCCTGCACAAAGACCTCAAACCGTCGAACGTCCTGATCGCGCGCCGGAGCGACGGCTCGCTTCAACCACGGGTTGGAGATTTTGGCAGCGGACGACTCTTGGACCCCCATCGCCTCGAGGAGTTGGGTATCACGCGTCTCGATCCGCCCGCGTTGCAGGTGTCGGAGTCTGACGCGGCGGGATCCGGAACCCTGATGTACCTGGCGCCCGAACTCATGATCGGAAGGCCTCCGACGGTGCAGAGCGACCTCTTTGCACTGGGATTGATTCTGTACCAGTTGCTGATGGGAGATCTACGGCGACCCATGAGCGCGGGCTGGGAGCAGGACATCGCCGATCCACTTTTGGTCGAGGACATTGGGGCCGCCTGCCACGGCGATCCGGCACGTCGGCTGAGCGGCGTTGCTGACCTTGTTCAGCGGCTCAAAAGCCGCGCCGCGCGTCGGGCGATGGCCGAGTCGTCGCGGTCCGCGCGAGATCGCGCTGCGGCGGCCGAGCGTGCGCTCGAGCGATCGCGGACGCGCCGTCCCTGGGTTGTCGCCGCGCTGATCGCACTTCTGTCGGGCCTTGGAATCAGTTCGGCGCTTTACCTGGGAGAGAAGAGAGCTCGACTGGAGGCGGCGCACGCGGCCGCTCGGGCGGAGGCGATCAACCGCTTCCTCTCGGATGATCTGCTGGGGGCCGCGGACCCGAGCGGCCCCGGCGGTGCACATAATCCGACCATGCGCGATGTACTCGCGCGCACCGCGAACCATCTCGATGGGCGCTTTGCAAACGATCCTGAGACCAAGGCATCGATCGAACTTGCCCTCGGCACCGCGTATTTTGGCTTGACCGACTATGCAAACGCGGAGAAATACCGTGCGCAGGCACTCGATGCGTTGGATGCAGGCGAGGGCGAGGACAGCACCGCCGCGCTCGAGGCTCAGTACCAGTTGATCTCGGTGCTCGTGCAGACCAACCGTCTCGATGAAGCGCAGCGCCGCCTGAGCGCGGCTGATCGCCTGGCCGGTGCCCGCCTGACGCAGGAATCGCACCTGGCATTTCAGGCGCATTGGACGCGCGCCGGCTATTACAAGCTTCGGATGAGCGTTCTGGACGCCGCTCGCGAATATGCCGCCGCCGATCGCATCCGTGCCCGCATCGACCCGGACAACGACACGTTGTTGCTTCGTCTCCGGGACGCGTTGAGCTGGTGTTACGTGCGGCAGGGCCGCAACGAGGAGGCGGAGCGCGTGCTGCGCGATCTCATGACACCGAAGTATTCGCCTCAGCGGGTCGGCCCCCTGTTCTGGGCGCAAGCGCGCATCGACTACGGCATTGCGCTCAAGAGTCTCGGCCGGGACGAGGATGCCGAGCATGTCATGAGCGCTGCGCTCACGGAGCTGCGCGAGTCGCTCGGTCCCGATCATTTCTTCGTCGCGGTCGTCCAGAATGAATTGGGAGATCTTTATATCCGCCAGGCCCGCTGGCAAGCGGCCGTCCAGAGTTTGGAGGAGGCGCAGCGGATCTTGCGCCAGCGGACGGGTGAGCGGGGGCAGGCGACGCTCATCGTCGGCGCCAATCTCGGTATCGTGCAATACCGAACGGCCCAATACGCCAGGGCCGTCGACAGCTTGAGCGGCGTGCGGACAGATCTGGTCGGCTTGCTCGGCGCCTCGAGTCCTCAAGCGCAAAGCGTCTCTTATTATTTAGCGGCCTCCCTGGCGGGACTGGGGCGTTACGCCGAAGCCGCGCCGTTGCTGCAAGATTTGCAACCGGCGGATCTCGCCAGCGCCGAGCCGCGCGACGACTGGGCGGCTCGTCTCGATGCGATGCGCGGCGAGGTTTTGCTCGGGCTGGGCCAGAAAGCCAATGCGATCGCGTTGTTGGCCCCGGCAGTGAGAACGATGCAGGAGCGAAAAACGCCGGCCGCCGATATCGAGCCCTTCGTGGAGGCGCTGTCGCGCGCGCAGCGGGACTCGACGCTCAGGTCGCGTTGAATTATCAATCTCGCCGTAGCAAGTCTTCTCAAGATTGCTGACGTTGATCAATTCCGACATTCGGCTACCAACCGGAGATCTGGGACACTTCCTCGGGAAGGACCGCCGTGAAACGTGGGTTCGCCACCAGCATGACGACGTTGGTATCGTCAAGTGCGAATCCACCGTGATCTCCATTCATGGTCGTGCTGCCGGAGTAGGTGACGCCCACATTCGGCGTCACGATGATGTGAACCTCGCCACATAAGCTCGGCGAATCGAATGCAGTCGGAAAGCCAAAGCGGCCGACGTGACAGCGGCCGCCGCCGGTGTTACGTGCCAATTCGGCGAGGCAAAGCGAGACGTTGAGCTTAAGGCGCCTTAAGAGTCGACGGTATTGGGCGCCGTCAGTTTGGACCCCAAAGCGATTTTTGCGACAGTTTTCAATTGGTTGACATTGCTGCGGCAGACAACCGTCTGTTGGCAGGGATTCTTCGGCATTTCAACGTCCTGTCACATTGAAACCGTAACTTCCTCCTGCAAAGTGAAGCATCACAAAGTCGGCGCTGACGTCCGACTAAAGCGCTTCCGAGGATGCGACATGACGGGTCTAAAATCGTGCGCGGCCGCAGTGGTCGCGCTTCTGTGTGGTGCATCAATCGCGAACGCAGACACGCCACCGCAGGAGACTAAACCAGCCACCGACATTGGCCGCGTGACCACGGGCACGACAAAGGATCAGGCCGATCAACAGATTGTGCCGAATGCGACAATTAATCGCGCCGATGCGATTGAGATGAAAAAGGAGGCACCGAATCTTGTGGAGATTCAGCCCCTGAGCGAGATCATCAAACTTCCCGATATCAACACGGCCGAAGCGTTGGGGCGATTGCCCGGGATATCGCTCGAAACGGATAGCGGTGAAGGGCGCTTCGTCAGTATTCGAGGGTTGGATTCGGATCTTAACGGCACGACTTATGGTGGCGTGCGCTTACCGGCATCGAATCCCTCTTCTCCGTTCGGGGGCGGTCGGGCGGTGGCTTTCGATACTTTTCCGACTGGCATCATCGGCGGGGTGGAACTGACCAAGACCTTGCAACCGGACATGGACGCTGAGGCCCTGGGTGGTTCGATCAACCTTGTGCCTCGCACCGGCGCCGAGCATGGGGGTTCGCCCTTCTTGGACGCTGATATCGGCAGCGGCTATGAAGCGTTACGAGAAACTCCGGTATATCACGCTGAGGTCAGTGCAGGCCGCGGGTTCGACGGAGGCGACGGGATTGGTGGCTTGTTTGCCGGCGCCAACGCGTTCAGTGCTGTCGTCACTGCCGTCTACCATCAGGACGCTCGCGGTATCGATGATGTGGAGGAGGCCTATACGGATCAACAAGCGAGCGGTGTCCCCGACAAGGTGTTCAGTGATCTGGAGCTGCGTCGCTATGAGTATCACCGCAAGCGTTATGGGCTTGCGGCGAAGAAAAACTCTTGAAGGTCGAGGCCGGCCATTTCGATGACGTGGTTGTCCGTGGCAATGCGGAGGCGGTCTCGATCTTAAGCTCCACGCTCATCGACAATGCCGTGAAATACACCGATCGCGGGGGCCGGATTCGCGTCGGGGTCCATGGGGGTTCAAGCGCGGAATTGCGCATTGAGGACTCGGGGCCGGGCATACCGGCGAATGATCGGGATCGCGTGTTCGATCGATTCTACCGGCGGCGCGATGCGCTGGGCAGCGGCAGTGGTCTTGGCCTGGCAATCGCCAAGGAAATAGCAACACGATGTAGTTCGACGATCGTACTCGGCTCGTCGGAGGAATTGGGCGGACTGAAAGCCAGCGTCTTCTTTGCGCCCGTGGTCGTACTGGCGACATCCGGCAGCCCGAACGGCGATTTCCCCGATGAAGCGCAGCATATCGAACCTGGCGAAGCCTTTATCGCGTGGCCGCCGGTCTCCAGAATATATAAATAACTGTAAAGTTTCGTCTCCGCCGGGCGTGCTACCTTTTATTTCATCTCGTCAGAGGTGGTTTTTGAGGGATGCATGGCTGTGAGCCGAACGTCAATTCGAGTCAGCTTGGCTTTGAGCTTGGCACTGGCAGGGTGCGCCGCGCAGAATCTCGCGCCGCCGATGCCGGAGCTACCCGCTGAATTTGAAGGCAGTCGCGAAGACGCCACCGTACAGTGGCCGTCGAAGGATTGGTACCGTGAATTCCAGAGCGATGAATTGAACTCGCTCGTGGAGCTGGCGGAAAAGAGCAATTGGGATGTGGCGGCCGCGCGGGCGCGAGTGGCGCAGGCCGACGCCCGCGCGCGACAGGCCGGCGCCGCCATCCTGCCGAGCGTCGATGCTGCCGGCAACGGAAGTTTTCTCGCCGGCCATTCTTCTCAAGGCGGCGGCCATGAACTTGATTGGTCGGCCATGCTCTCAGCGAGCTATGAACTGGATTTTTGGGGTAAAAACCGCGCCACGGCACAGTCGGCGCGACTCCTGGCCGGCGCGTCCAGAGCGGACCGGGACACCATTGCGCTGACTACGTTGGCGGGAGTCGCCAACGGTTATTTCCAGGTCTTGGCGCTGCGGGAGCGGCTCGCCATCGCGCATGCCAATCGCGAGGCGGCACATCAGTTGCTACAAGTGGTACAGGCGCGTTTCGACGCGGGGCTCGCCAGCCCGGTAGAGCTGGCGACTCAGAAATCGACTTATGATTTGGCACAGATCGCGATTGTCGATTTGGAGCAAAGCGAATTCGAGGCCCGCGCGGCACTGTCACTGCTGTCGGGACGCGCTCCTGAACATTTCGAGGTCAGGGCCAAGCTGCTCGAGGGATTGCGAGAGCCCCCGATTGCCGCGGGGCTGCCCTCGGAGCTCCTTCGGCGTAGGCCCGACCTCGTGATGGCGGAGACAAACTTACGGTCGGGACACGCAGATCTGGCCGCGGCGCGCGCAGCCATGTTCCCAAGCATCAGTCTGACCGCCGGCGCGGGCGTGCAAAACCCGGCACTACCCGCCACCGTGTTGACCATCCCGGGCGTCGGACCCTCTTTTGCGCTCGGCGGGAGTTTGGTCCAACCCATCTTCGATCGCGGACGCCTCAAGGCGCAGCGCGATGAAGCGCAGGCCAAGGAAGAGGAATTGTTGGCCGGGTATCGGTCGGCGATCATCTCAGCGCTGATCGACGTCGAGAACGCGCTGGCTGAAATTCAGCACTTGAATTCAACGCGAGAATTTCAGATGGAGAACGTTGCCCAGAGCGAGCGCGCCTTCGAAGGCGCGAAGTTGCGCTACCAGGCGGGCTCCGGGGACTACCTGACATTGTTGGAAGCGCAACGGACACTCTATCTCGCCCGGGATCAGTTTGTGCAGTACAAGTTGCTACGCCTCAACGCGCTCGTGAGCCTGAACAAGGCGCTCGGCGGGGGATGGACGCAAGCTGCAACGACAGATTCCGCGGCCGCAAAAATGACGTGGAATCTGACCCGATGAGTCTGAAAGCGCCAACTGCATTGCTGGGCTGCCTCGCCTTGTATTCAGTGTTGACCTTGAGTGGCTGTCACAAGGCACCCAACGCAGCCGATGCGCCGGGCGCCGAGGTGGCTGGCGCAAAGGAGAAGGCCGACGCAGCCGAGGAGTCCGAGGGCGTGTCGTTGAAACCCGAAGAAGTCGAGAAAATGGGCCTTGTTACGGCAGAAGCCAAGACCGTCATGCATGCGCCGGAAGCCATCGGATTCGGGGTGGTGCTTGCGCATGAGAGTGTCGCCACGGCGGTGGCGGAACTGGACACGGCCGCGGCGACCGAGCGTCAAAGCCGCGCGGCACTCGAGCGCACTCAACGTCTGGCGGGTACCGCAGGCGCAATGCCTGCCGACACCGAGGAGGGCTTACAGCGGCAGGCAGCGATCGATCAAGTGGCGCTGGAACTGGCGCAGCGAAAACTCTCGTCGGCGTTTGGCCAGAATTCTCCCTGGAAGAATCAAATCAACAATCCGCAGTTGCGGGCGTTGGCGAGCGGCGAGGCGAAGTTGGTGCGCGTCAGCTTTCCTCTCGGCACGGCCATTGATGTGCCTCCGACCAGTGTGCGCTTGGCGCCCATCAACGCCTCCCAGGGCGGCAAGAGTATCGAAGCTCACCCGGTGTGGAGTGCGCCCGCGGATGCGAGCGTTCCCGGTCGCAGCTACTTCGCGTTTTTGAAATCCGGTGCTTTTGGCGAAGGCGAGCGCTTACTTGCGTGGGTGCCGATCGGCGAGTCGGAAACCGGCGTATTAGTGCCTGCATCCGCCGCCGTCATTAGCGGCGGAAAGTATTGGTGTTATGTCGAGGAGAAGCCCGGGCAATTCGTGCGCAGCGAACTTGACCCGAGCCTGGCGACTACCGACGGCTACTTCGTCAAGGAAGGCATCGCAGCCGGCGCGAAGATCGTGACGGCGGCCGCCGGCCAATTACTGGCCCGTGAAATCAATCCCAGCACCGAGGCGGACTGAGGCGTGATTCGGGCGCTGGTCGCTTTGTCGGTGCGCCACTATGGCGCGATCACCGTGCTGACCCTGTTGGCGCTCGCGCTCGGCACGTGGGGGGCATTGCAGGCACCGCTCGACGTGTTTCCCGAATTCGTGCCCTCGCAGGTTGACATTCAAACCGAAGCGCCTGGGTTCGCTCCGCAACAAGTCGAAGAACTGGTCACGAAGCAGGTCGAAAATGCCGTGAACGGTTCCGCCGGACTCGCGACGCTGCGCTCGGAGTCCATCCCGGGACTCTCGGTCGTGACGGTTACCTTCACCGATGGCATCGATGTTCACATCGCTCGCCAGGGCATTTCCGAGCGTCTATCTGAGCTCGGCGGCAGTCTGCCTGCAGGCGTTTCGACACCGAAATTGTCGCCGCTGGTGTCGAGCACCATGGATTTGCTGATGATCGGGCTGTTGTCCGATCAGGTGGATGCGTTCGCGTTGCGAGACGAGGCCGATTGGATCATCAAGCCGCGGCTGCTGGCCGTGCCCGGCGTTGCCCATGTCATCGTATTTGGCGGTGACGTGCGCCAAATCCAAATCCTGCCTGACACGCGCAAGCTGTCGAGTTTCAATCTGTCTTTTTCCGAAGTCGCCGATGCGGCGAAGGCGGCATTGCCTTTGCGGGGCGCCGGATTCATCGATTTAGCTGCGCAGCGCGTTCTGCTGCAGTCTCCGACCCCGGAGCCCGATGTGAAAGCGCTCGGCCTGGCCGTCGTCGCCCTGCGCAACGACACGCCGATCCTGTTGCGCGATGTGGCGGAAATCAAGGTCGCGCCGGCACTGCGTTTCGGCGATTCGCTGATCATGGGCAAACACGGGGTCATGTTAACGCTGGCCAGTCAGTTCGGCGCCAACACCTTGAGCACTACGCAGGAGGTCGAAAAGGCGCTCAGCGATTTGGAGCCGGCGCTCAAGAAACAAGGCATCACAGTCTATAAAAACTTGCACCGGCCGGCCAATTTCATTGAGCGAGCGCTGCAAAATCTCAAGGAATCGCTGGTTATCGCCGCAGTGTTGATTCTCGCGGTGCTGTACCTTTTCTTGCGGGACTTTCGTGCCGCATTGATCGCCTTCACCGCGATACCGTTGTCGTTGATCGCGGCGGTGGCGGTGCTGCGCCACTTGGGCCTGACGCTCAACACCATGACACTTGGCGGCTTCGCCGTGGCGCTCGGTGTTCTGGTCGACGATGCCATCATCGGCATTGAAAACATCCTGCGTCGGCTGCGGGAAAACGTGCTGCTCGCGACACCCCGACCCCGTCTGAGTGTGGTCCTAGACGCCTCCTTGGAAGTACGCGGGCCGGTAATCTACGCCACGGCGGTGGTCATTGTGGTGTTTTTACCGGAATTGTTCACCTCCAGTGTGCAGGGCCATTTCGTTGGTCCGCTGGCGCTTGCGTTCATTTTTGCCGTGCTCGCATCGCTGCTCGTGGCCATGACTTCGACGCCGGCCTTGTGCGCACTTTTTCTGCACCGGCACGATGCGCGAGCTGAGGCCGGATGGCTCAAGCGGCTCAAATCCTGGCAGGGTGCCGCGGTCTACAAAGTGGGCGCTCACCTTAAGGCCACTATCGTTGGGCTCGTCGTTCTGGTCATCGCAGCCGGCGTACTGCTGCCATTCCTCGGCGGCACATTCATGCCGGATTTTCGCGAAGGGCATTTCGTGATGCAGGTAAGCAGTTCCATTTCGGGCACCTCCCTGACCGAAATGTTGAATGTCGGGGAGCGCATCAGTAAGGAGGTGCTCGCGCTGCCCTATGTCGAGTCGGTTGAACAACAGGTCGGCCGCGCGGAACTCAGCGAGGATACTTGGGGACCGCAGCGCAGCGAATTTCACGTGGAATTGAAGCCTGACGCGACGATCGATCAGCAGGTCGCGCAGGAGGAACTGCGTGCCATCCTGCAGCACTATCCGGGATTGCAAAGCGAAGTGGTGACCTTCCTTGGCGATCGCATCAGCGAGAGTTTGAGCGGCGTCAATGCACAAGTGGTCATCAAGATTTTCGGCGACGATCTCGACCTGCTCGATAGCAGCGCCAACAAGGTGGTCCGGGCGCTCGGAAAGATTAAGGGCGTCGTTGATTTGCAGTTCAAACGCCAGAGTGGCACGCCGGCGATTTCGATTCATCTGATTCCGCAGGCACTTGCAGCGGCCGGTGTCAAGGCGCAGGACGTGCTGGAAACCATCGAGACCGCCTACGCGGGAGCCAAGGTGGGACAGAGCTTCGAAGGCACGCGCACCGTCGATGTGGTGGTACTGCTGCCGGAGGACGTGCGGCGTCAGCCGACGCAACTGGCAAAGCTGATGATCAGCACGCCGCTCGGCCCGGTGCCGCTCGCGCAGCTCGCCAATGTAGAAGTCACGCAAGATCGCTACAGTATCGAGCACGATGGCGGGCAGCGCCTCGTCACGGTCACGTTTAACGTCGGTTCCGGATCGCTGCAAGGTATTGTGCAAGAGGCGCAACAGGCCATCGCGAAGTCGGTGGTCCTGCCGGCCCACGTATTTGTGCAATTCACGGGGGCCGCCGAGGCCGAATTGAAGACACGCAATGAGCTGGTGCTGTACTCGGCACTGGCACTGGCGCTGATCGTGATGATCCTCTTCATGTCATTTCATTGGCGGGCCAACAGTTGGTTGGTGCTGGCCAATCTGCCGTTCAGTCTGATCGGCAGCGTGCTGGCGATCGCCGCTACCGGCTTAGGCATCTCGCTGGGCACGGTCGTCGGTCTGGTCACCGTGTTCGGTGTCAGCGCGCGCAACGCCATCCTTCAACTGACCCATTATGAGCACCTCGTCGAAGTGGAGGGCGCTGGCTGGAATGTTGAACTGGTGGTGCGCGGCGCGAATGAGCGGCTGGTGCCGATTCTCATGACTGCGGCGGTTACCGCACTCGGCCTCGCGCCGCTGGCCTTCGGCCTGCATCGCCCGGGACAGGAAATCGAAGGTCCGATGGCGGTCACGGTGCTCGGCGGGCTGTTGTCCTCGACGCTGCTGAACCTCTTGGTCCTGCCGGCACTGGCCAACCGCTACGTTCGATTGCCAAGTCCGGCGCTCGAGCCGCTTGAAAATATCTGACCCTTCCTTTGGTATGATGGATCGGGTGCTGACGGGGGCCCCCTTTTCTGCATTGCGACCCGCT
>Ga0307474_10002016_pt1 | contig 14602 bp, 16 predicted proteins | sample atmos_gasesECM1C_2_FD_203312 | JGI IMG/M metagenome (GOLD analysis project Ga0307474, IMG submission 203312) | Hardwood forest soil microbial communities from Morgan-Monroe State Forest, Indiana, United States - atmos_gasesECM1C_05 | ecosystem: Environmental > Terrestrial > Soil > Temperate... | reverse complement strand
TTGATCCATTTGATTCCCGACGCGCCGTGATGATGGTCCGGCGTCGTAACGAAGGTAATGGTGCGCCGACGCTGCTCCTTCGGCAGTGCCGCGTAATGACGGGCGATCTGCAGCAGCATCACGATCCCAGAAGCATTGTCGAGCGCGCCGTCGAACATTGCATCCGTGTGCGCCATAACGAGGATGTTCTCGTCCGTCATCCCCGGCAGCACGCCCCAGACATTGGCAGTCTTTAACCCCGCCTTGCGTTCGATGTCGGCGCGGAGGCGCAGCGTCGGGTCCTTGCCGGCCTCGATCGCCTCGCGGATCGCCGTCCCCTCCTTCATGCTGATGGTCAAGGTCGGCACTGTGGTGCCCGCACCCGCTTCGGGCTCAGTCGTCACATTGCCCGGAATGTCCATGACGATGAGCACCATCGCAGCGCCCGCCTTGTTGGCGCGCATCGTCGAGCCACTCCACCGCGCGAAATGATCGCGACCACCGGGCGTCGGATTGCTGTAGAGCAGCACCGCCTTGCCGCGGACATCGCGGTCCCTAAAGTCGGCCGGCGTCCCCAGGCCCAACCAGATTGCCTGCGCCTCGATGGTCTTGCCACCGGTGCCGACCGTGTCGGTGATCGGAAACACCGTCTTCAGCGGGGTCGCGGTATCGCCGGCGAAAAAACTCGCCTTCCACGAATTCGGGTACCACAGCGGCGACATGTCGATTTCCTGGCGCCGAACCTGCTCGAGCCCGATTTCCCTGAACTGCTGCGCGATCCAGTCCTGGATCATGCGGTCGTAGGGGGTGCCGGCGATCCTGCCCCAGAACTGATTGCCGTCGTCGCGACTCTTGCGCGAGATCGCGGTGATTTCCGGAATCTGCTGTTTCATCTTGAGGCCGTCGACATCCGCATAGGCCTCCTCGCCTGGAGGCAGCGGCCAGCGAAGATAGGCATCATCGGGCAGGAACAGCTTGCCGGCGTCGTCGGGCAGACGCAGGTCGTTTTCGTAGAGTTTCGTGGCCGGCGGTGGCGACTTGTCCTTGGTCAATCCCTCGGATTGCATCTGACCGAAAGACGGCCCGCAGAGGCCGGCAGTAAGAGCAAGCGCCAAGGTCATTGCGGCGAGGAAAAAATTCTTCATGGCAATTATCGAGCCCCTAGGGAATTGAACCACGCCTCGATAAAGGCGCCGCACCGCGATTCGAACCGCCGTCGAGCAGGGATCAACCCGAAAGCGTAGCGCAACTCGCGAACGCCCCTCGCCTTGGTTTAAAATTCCCTAATCCGATCCATCAATTACAAGGAAGATCACGATCCGCACTTTAAAATTTCAGACGTATGACTGGCCCCAATGGGAGTAAAAGGCGGGGGCCGAAAATGACAATCGAAATTATCGCAATTCCCGGACTGGCTTTTTTCGCGGCTACGATGGTCACGAAACTCTTCGAACTTCAAAACGACGTCCTTTATGGTCCCTATATCGAGGGCCGCAAGCATTCTTTGGCCGATATCCGGCATGTGCTTGCAGAGATTTTCCTGCCGATGGGCTTGCGGCAGGGCGCCGGGCGCTTCGCCCTGAAACTCGGAACGGTCGGCTTTTTTGCCTCCGCAATCATCGGCTAGACGAGATAGGCCAATGAACGTCGATCAGCATCAGCCCGAAGCACGGCCCGGTTTGAAGGTCGTATGCGAGGAATGCGGCAACCTGTCGATCAAGCCGATCGATCCTGCGAGCGCGCCCGATGATCTCGCCAAGATCTACTGCCGTCGCTGCAACGCGGTTCGCGGAACCGTTGCGGATCTGCGCGAGCTGGCGCGGCGAAGCACCGACGCGTTCGAATTTTAGTGTCCCGATTCCGACGTTCGTATGATTTTGCCGCACGCACTTTTACGAACGTCGGAACCAAGGGGACACTAGCAACTTTATGATTCTAGCGTGGCTTTGGATTTGACGTTCCTACAACGCACTCGCGGCGGGAATGATAGGAACGTCAAATCCGCCACACTAGAGTATCGGTTGGTTAAAGAATCGAAAATTGATATTTGCGAGGCTGTCGCCGACCTCTGCCGCCGGCTGCGGCCGGTAGCGGAGCCGTTCGGACATCAGTTGCAGGTTGGCGCGCAACTCGACCTCGCTTTGTCGGATCCGGTTTCGGATCTCGCGACGGTCGAACGTGGTGAGCGCCGGGCTCGCAAGCTCGCGCCAGGCTTCGCGCTGCACGGCCTTCAACGCGTCGATTTCACTCTTCAACGCATCACCCTCGGCCATGTTTTCCGCCCCCGTCTTGAGCTGAAGTCGCTTTCTGTCTCTATTTAAGAATGGTTAACGAAACCCTACCGGCCTGGCCCGTTCTTCAGCCCGGTTCATCTTTCTTCAAGCCGCAGTGCGTAGTGATGGTGGATGCCGTCAGCATCCCCATCGATTGAGGCGCCACGCGAAGGCGCGCCGCCGCTTCTCATGAAAGTCTGCCTGCTGCTCGCCGTTTTCAACGCGGCGATGCTGCCGGCCTTGTATTTCAGCCACGCCTGGCTGGTCGATGCCGGCGGTCACTTCATTCACTGCGATTTCGCCAACGTCTGGGCCGCGGGCAGGCTCGCGCTCGACGGACAACCCGCGCTGGCCTGGGACTGGGCCGTACACAAACAGGTCCAGGTCGGGATGCTGGGGTACGACTTTGTCGGCAGCTACACTTGGCACTATCCGCCGTCCTTCCTGTTCGTCGCCATGATGCTTGCGCATTTTTCCTATGCCTCCGGACTAGTCGGCTGGGCTGCGGTCAGCTTTCTGCCTTACATGGCGATGATGCGCGCCGCGGTCGGACAGCGGTTTGGCCTCGTGGTGGGCGCGGCGTTTCCGGTGGTGCTCGCCAACGCGATGGTCGGCCAGAACGGTTTCCTCACTGCGGCGCTGCTTGGCGGAACGCTGGTTCTGATGCCGATGCGGCCGACCCTGTCCGGCATCTGCCTCGGCCTCCTGTCCTACAAGCCGCAATACGGCCTACTGTTTCCGCTGGCCCTGATCGCAGCGGCGCAATGGAGAACCCTTGCCGCCGCCGCGGTGACGACGGTGGCGCTTGCAGTGGTATCGTGGATAGCCTTCGGTACTGACACCTGGCAGGCATTTTTCCACTCGTTGCCGATGTTATCGCAAGCCTCCTTCACCGAAGGCGCCGCCACCTTCTATAAGCTGCAGAGCGTGTTCGGGATGGTGCGGACGCTGGGCGGCAGCGAGCAGCTTGCGTGGACCTTCCAGTGGGTGATGTCCGGCGCGGTTCTCGTCGGCATCGTCACACTCTGGCGCAGCCGCGCCGATTTTGCCCTGAAGGCCGCGGCGCTCGCGGCAGGAACGCTGCTGCTCACGCCCTACCTCTTTCTCTATGACATAATGGTGCTGGCGATCCCGGTCGGCTTCCTGCTGCGCATCGGTCTTGCGGAAGGTTTCCGGCGCGGCGAGCTCGCAAGCCTCGCCTGCGCCATGTCGCTCTTGATCGCGTTTCCCTTCTTCGAAATTCCGCTCGGACTTGCCAGCACGCTGATCGTCGCCGCGCTGATTGTGCGTCGCGTGATCGAGCCATCGGGCAAGGAAGGACTATCGGCATCCCCAATCGCTGCAGCCAGCCGGTGATCTGATTCCGACGTCCGCTTCCCCGTGCAGCGCACGCGATGGCAAAATCGCGGGTCTTTTTTTGACCGGCTTTCCGTCTTTTGCTAAGGCTGTCGCACGTCCAACCGATCGCGAGAAGGCGGCCATGATCAATCGTCGCACGTTCTCCACCCTCCTTGCCGGCGCCATCGCGGCTCCCGGGGCCTCACTTGCGTAAAATCCCATGTCGAAAAGCGTGTTCTATTCCGCCGTCGGTCCCGACCTGACGCTCTATGGCGTCGACGCCGACAATGCCGCGCTCGTCAAGCAAGGCACGGTATCGACACCGACCAATATCCAATATGCCTGGCCGCATCCCTCGAAGCGCTATCTTTATGTCGTCTCCAGCAATGGTGGCCCCGGCGGGACAGGCGGCGCCGGCGACACGCACGTCGCCAACGCCTTTGCCATCGATCCCGCTTCCGGTGCGCTGAAAGCACACGGCGAAGCCGTGAAATTGCCTTCGCGTCCGATTCACACCAGCGTCGACGGATCGGGCCAGTATCTGCTGATCGCCCACAACAATCCTTCCAGCGTGAGCGTGCATCGGATAAGCGCGGATGGTTCGCTCGGCGAGCGCGTCAATCAGCCGCAGAAACTCGACACCGGAATTTTTGCTCATCAGATTCTTGCTACGCCCGACAACCGGCAGGTGATCCTGGTGACGCGCGGCAACAACGCGCCCTCTGACAATCCGGTCGATCCCGGCTCGATCAAGGTCTTCGGCTTCAAGGACGGCGTGCTTACGAATGTTGCAGCGTTCCAGCCCGGCGATGGCATGCAGTTCGGCCCGCGCCACCTCGACTTCCACCCGACGCAGCCTTGGGTTTACGTCTCGATAGAGAGCCAGAACAAGCTTTACGTCTATAAGCGCGACGCTGCGAGCGGACTTTCCCGTGAACCGCTTTTCATCGAGAACACGCTGAGCGACCCCGGATCGAAGCTGCGGCAAGCCGCCGGACCCATCCACGTCAGTCCCGACGGACGCTTCCTCTATCTCACCAATCGCGCCTTCTGGACGACGGAGTTCGAGGGCAAGCAAGTATTTTCGGGCGGCGAGAACTCGGTCGCGGTGTTTGCAATCGATCAGACCACCGGTGAGCCGACGCTGATCCAGAATGCGGATGCACACGCCAACTACCTGCGCACGTTCGGAATCGATCCGCAGAGGCGGATTCTCGTCGCCGCGTCGGTGTGGCCGATACTCGTGCGCGAAGGAAAGGACATCACCACGCTTCCCGCGGCCATCGTCGTTTACCGCATCGGTGACGACGGAAAACTCACCTTCGTGCGCAAATACGACATCGACGCCAGCGAAAAGAAGCAACAGTTCTGGGCTGGAATGGTAACGCTGGCGTGAGGCGCACGCCATATCGATCGGCGCGCCAAGAAAAAATGCAATTGAGGAAACCCATGCCCGATCTCAAGCGTACCAACGCGAGCCTGATCTCGCGCCGATCCCTGCTCGGCACGGCGGCCGCCGTGGCCGCAACACCCGCTTTGGCCGAGGAATGTCGGATCGGGCCGCCCCCTCACGAAAAGGGACCGAAAGTCTGGATGGAGATGGACCAGATCGAGCTCGACGCGGCCTATGATCAATCCACCTACGCGCCTCTGGCTGGCCAAACCCTAAAGCGCCTGGCCTCAAGCAGCGATGCGACGCGGACTCGCCTAGGCGAGCCGAGGCGGTTCGCCTATGGGCCCACGCCGATCGAGGCCCTCGACCTCTATCCGGCAAAAACGCCCAACGCCCCCATTTTCGTAAACATCCACGGCGGCAGGTGGCTTCTGGGCAATGCCAAGGACAATGGCTATGCCGCCGACCTTTTTGTCAATGCCGGTGTGAACTATATCGCACTCGATTTCATTCAGTCCGACGCGGCCAACGGCGACATCAGACCGATGGCCGCGCAGGTGCGCCGCGGCATCGCCTGGGCCTTCAAGAACGCGGCGAGTTTCGGCGGCGACAACAAGCGGTTTTACGTCGGCGGGCATTCGTCGGGCGGTCACCTCTGCGGGGTGGCGCTCGTGACCGACTGGCAGAAGGATTTCGGACTGCCACCCGAGATGATTACCGGCGGTTTGCTGATGAGCGGCATCTACGATCTGAAACCGGCGCGGCTGTCCGCCACTCGCAGCGCTTACATCAAATTCGACGACGACATGGAGCAATCCTTAAGTTCGATGCGGCACATCGATCTTCTGCGCGCGCCGATCACCGTCACCTATGGCACCAACGAGACGCCGGAGTTCCAGCGTCAGTCCCGCGACTTTGCCGCGGCGGTGAAAGCGGCCGGCAAACCGGTCGAACTGATCGAGGCGCCGAACTTCAACCATTTCGAGATGGTCGAAAGTCTCGGCAATCCATACGGTCCGAACGGTTTGGCCGCACTCAAACTGATGAACCTTGCCTGACGCGCGCCTTTTGGACCTTCACGATACTCCGCTTGTGCCGCGGGGAAACCGGGGGCGAATGGTTGGAATTGTCTGACCGCAGATGAAGAGAAACCGGGAGGGAAGCACCATGGCGCGAAGACTGATCGACATTTCCGTGCCGCTGCAAAATGACGTGCCGGCCGACCCGCCCGGCATCAATCCGCACATTCAGTATTTCGATCACCAGCAGAGCCTGCCGCGCATGCTTGGCTTCTTCCAAGGCCTCAAGGCCGAAGATCTGCCGGATGGACAGGCATGGGCGATGGAGACTGTGCAACTGTCAACCCATAACGGCACCCATCTCGACGCGCCCTACCACTACCACCCGACTATGAATCGCGGCGAGCGTGCATGGACTATCGACGAGGTGCCACTGGAGTGGTGCCTGCAGCCCGGGGTCAAGCTTGACTTCCGCCACTTTCCTGACGGCTATGTCGTCACCGCCAGGGACGTCGAGGCTGAGCTCAAGCGCATCGGCCACACGCTCTCGCCGCTGGAAATCGTACTGGTCAATACCAGCGCCGGCGCCAAATACGGTCGACCCGATTTCGTCAATTCCGGCTGCGGCATGGGCTATGAGGCAACGATGTACCTGCTCGAGCGCGGCGTGCGGCTGACCGGCATCGACGGCTGGAGTTGGGACGCGCCATTCGTCTATACCGCAAAGAAATTCGCGGAAACCGGCGATGCGAGCCTGATCTGGGAAGGCCACAAGGCCGGACGGCATATCGGCTATTGCCACATCGAGAAGCTGCACAATCTGGAACTCTTGCCGTCGAGGGGTTTCACCGTTTCATGCTTCCCGGTCAAGATCGAGCGCGCCTCGGCGGGCTGGACGCGGGCGGTGGCGATCATAGACGCGTCGTAAAAGCCCGCCTAAAATACCATCCACCGCCGCCGACGCCGGAGTAACCGGCGCGGCTCAAACGGCGGCACGACCGCCGGCAAAAGGGGAGAGAATCATGGGCTATTTGTTGCGGATTCACCGCTCCATCGCACTATTGTCTGCCGTTATCGCGACCTCGCTGGCTTTAGCGCCGTCGGCGTTCGCAGAAGAGAGCTTCAAACTTGGCATTGTGACATTCCTGTCCGGGCCGGGCGCCGACAGCTTTGGCATCCCGGCGCGCAACGGCGCCCAATTCGTCATCGACCAGTTGAACAAGGGCTCGGCGCCTCCGCCTTATGAGAAGGTCGGGTTCGGGGGCATGAGGATCGAGCCGGTCATCATGGATGAGAACGGCGGCGCGACCAAGCAGGTGCAGGAACTGCGCAATCTCTATGAGCGCGACAACGTCGATGTCGTGCTCGGCTATATCAGCTCCGGCGATTGTCTTGCGGTTTCGCCGATCGCCGAGGAACTGAAAAGGATGCTGGTGCTGTTTGACTGCGGCACGCCACGCATCTTCGAGGAAGCGAAATACAATTATGTGTTCCGCACAGCCGCGCACGCCACGATGGATAATGTCGGCCTCATCCGCTACATGAAGGCGAAGAACGTCAAGATGGACACGCTGTCGGCCATCAACCAGGATTACGCCTGGGGACAGGATAGCCGAGCCGACTTTATTGCCGCTGCAGGACAACTTTATCCCAGCGTCAAACTGGAGACAGACCTGCGGCCGAAGTTCGGCGCCGGCCAGTATGGCACGGAAATCTCAGCGCTGGTTGGTGCTGGCTCCGATGTGGTCTATTCGAGCCTGTGGGGCGGCGACCTGCAGGCCTTTGTGCTGCAGGCTGCGCCCCGCGGCCTGCAGAAGCGCAGCCAGTTGGTGTTCAGCGCCGCCGACCACGTGCTACCACCACTCGGTGACAAGATGCCCGACGGCACCATTATCGGCGCGCGCGGGGCTTATGGACTGATGTCGCAGAAATCGGCGCTGAACGATTGGCTGTTCAAAGGCTACGAAGCCGCCAATGGCGTCTATCCGGTACAGGCCGCCTATCGCACCGCGCAATCGATTCTCGGGCTGAAAACGGCGGTCGAGAAGGCGATGGCCAAGAACGGCGGCAAGAAGCCCTCGACCAATGAACTGGTCGAGGCCATGACCGGACTGGAATGGCCATCGCCCGGCGGCCTCATTCAAATGAAACTTGCCGACGGCCACCAAGCCATCCAACCGATCGCCTTCGGCCGTACCAAATATGATCCGCAGAAAAAGCGGGTCGATCTGGTCGATATTGAGTACTTCCCCGCCGAATGCGTCAATCCGCCTCCCGGCGTAAAGTCAATCGACTGGATTAAGGGCGGCATGGAAGGCGCCAAATGCAACTGATGCAAGTGCGATCCAAAAAAGTAATTCAAAAGTATCGATTGAACGTCACCCTTGGCTGAGCGAGGAATGCAGCGGCGTGGGTAAATCACCCGCGCCGCTGTACCACTGCCGGCTGGCGGCATCCGATCGTGTTGGCCGCATGTTCGATAACCGCGTCGAATTCTCCGCCCCGCTCGCAAACTTCCGAAGCCACCGCCATGAACTTGTTTCTGACGATCCTTGTCGACGGGCTAATTCAGGCCTCCTGGCTTTTCGTCGTTGCCCTGGGGCTGACCCTGGTGTTCGGGGTGCTGAAGATTCTCAACATCGCCCATGGCAGCTTTTACGCGCTCGGCGCCTATATCGCGGCGTCGGCCGTAACCTTGGCCGCAGCCTACAGCCTTCCGCCGAGCGCAGGCTTTGTCGCGATGCTGCTCTCGGTCGCTATTATCGCTTCCGCGGTCGGGATTTTGCTCGAGCGCGGTTTGTTGAAGATGTTCTATGGCCGGGATGAAGTGGTGCTGCTGCTCGTGACCTATGCGGTGTTTCTCATCCTGGAGGACGTCACCAAGCTGATCTGGGGCGTGAACCCGATCTATGCGACACAGCCTTACGAATTGTTCGGGAACGTCGGATTCGCCGGCCTTTACTATGTCGGCTATGATCTGGTGTTGATACCGATTTCTGCCGCGATCGGCTTTGCGGTCTGGTTCGGCCTCAATCGCACCATTACTGGCAAGATCGTGCTGGCGGTCATCCACAATGAGGAAATGAGCGTCAGCATGGGGGTTAGGGTCAACCGCGTCTATGCGGCCGCCTTTGGTTTCGGCGTGCTGCTTGCGGCGCTCGGCGGTGCGCTGACGGCGCCCAAGATTTCGATGCAGCCGGGCCTCAGCTCGGACGTCATCATCCTGAGTTTTGCGATCGTGGTGATCGGCGGATTGGGCAGCGTCGAGGGTGCCGCAGTCGGCGCGATCCTGGTCGGGCTCGCACGCGCCGCGTCCGTGCACCTGATGCCGCAGGCCGAGCTGTTCATGATCTATTTGATCATGGCAGCGGTACTGATGTTTCGTCCCGAAGGCTTGTTCAAGCGCGAAACGGCGAGGCGAATCTGATGGAGCGCGGCCAGCACCCTCTTGTCATGGTCGCGTTGGTCGGCGCCGTCACGCTGTTTGGCCGGGTGCTTCCAACCTGGACGCTATCGCTCGCGACCGTCGCCGCGTCCAATGCCCTCATCGCGCTCGGCATCGTGGTATTGGCGCGCACCGGCAACGTGTCGTTCGGCCAGGGCCTGTTCTTTGCAGGCGGTGGCTATGGCGTAGCTCTGATCGCCAACGCCTGGGGCATCACGGACGCGGTCGCTCAGGTGGTCATCGGCGCTATCTGCGGCGGCCTGCTGGGCCTTTTGATCGGTCCCTTGATTGCCCGCTACAGCGGCATCTTTTTCGGCATGCTGACGCTCGCGCTATCGATGGTGCTGTACGGTGCGCTGGTCAAGTCGACCGTACTCGGCGGCTCCGACGGGTTCAATGTCGGGCGGCCGAGCCTGCTCGGCATGGTCTTCACCGACACGCGCGAGGCTGACTTCATGCTCTATGCGGTCTCCGTGGTCACCACCGGGCTTGCCGCAATCGCCGCGACCATCCTGTTCCGCTCCGAACTCGGCCTCGTCAGCCTTGCGGTCCGTGAAAATAATTTGCGCGTCGAATATCTCGGGCTCTCGGCCAACCGCATCATCACCGTCAATTTCGTGATCGCGGCGCTCTTTGCCGGCGCCAGCGGCGCCCTTGCGCTGATGGCCCAGCGACACATCGATCCGCAATTCGCCTATTGGACCACATCCGGCGAATTCGTCTTCGTGGCGGTGCTCGCCGGATATCAAAGCGTTGCTGCCGTGTTCGTCGCATCGCTGGCGCTCGAACTGGTTCGCTCCTTCTCGAACCTGTATGTTCCCAATACTTGGCAGCTCGTGCTGGGTGGGTTCCTGCTCGGCGTCATCCTGTTTCTGCCGCGCGGCGTCGGCTCGCTGTGGATTAGGGACAAGCGGAGGATTCGGCCCGCGGCGATGGCCGCCACGACACAAGAAGAGGCGGCTCAGTGAAGTCGGTGCTTTCCGTGCGCGACCTCGACAAGCGCTTTGGCGCAGTGGTTGCTGCCGACGCCTTGTCGATCGATATCGCGGCAGGCCAGCGGGTCAGCCTGATCGGCGCCAATGGCGCGGGCAAGACAACCTTCGTCAACATGGTCACCGGCTATCTCAAGCCCGACTCGGGCTCGATCATGCTGGACGGCTTGGACGTTGCTAGACGTTCACCGCGAAATGTCGCTCGGCTCGGCATCTCCCGGTCGTTTCAGATTCCACAATTATTCATCCATCTCACCGCGGCCGAAAACCTGGCCGTGGCGGTTTCCGGCATGCGCGCGCTGGCCCTCTCATTTCATTCGCCGGCCGAAGCTCAAGGGCGGCGCGACAAGGCGATCGAATTGCTTTCGCGTTTCGGCCTTAAGGAGGTAGCCGACCGCCCAATCTCTGAACTCGCCGGCGGCGTACGTAAGCTGATCGACATTGCGATGGCGCTGGTCCGCCGCCCGAAATTACTGCTATTGGATGAACCGACATCCGGCGTTTCGGCGGAAGAGAAATTCGCAACGATGGATCGCGTAATCCATGCCGTCGCGCCGGATGCCGCGACCATCGTCTTTGTCGAACACGACATGGAGATCGTGAACCGTTATGCCGACCGGGTATTGGCTTTCTACCAGGGACGAATTCTCGCCGACGGCGATCCCCGTGATGTGCTGAGGGATGCGGAAGTGCGCCGTTATGTTACGGGCGGCACGCGATGAACGCCGCCGCTCCATTGATCGAAATTGACGATCTGGTCGTCGAAATCCAGTCGATGCCGGCATTACGCGGCTTCTCGATGCGCGTCAAAAAAGGCGCCATGGTGAGCCTTGTCGGCCGAAATGGTGCCGGCAAGACGACGCTGATGCGCTCGATCATGGGCCATCTCAAACCGGCAATGGGCGCTATCCGCTTCGATGGGACTGATCTATCGACCCGACCGCGCCATTCCCGCGCAGCGCTGGGAATCGGCTACATGCCCGAGGATCGTTGCTTGGTGCCTCAGCTCACGGTCGAGGAAAACATCCTGCTGCCGTTGTGGGTCGCACCGCATCTTGACCGCCAGGCGCGGCTCGACTTTGTGTATGAGGTGATCGGCGAACTCGCCGACATGCGCCAACGCAAGGCACTCCTGCTCAGCGGAGGCCAGCAAAAACTGGTTGCGCTTGGCCGTGCGCTGGGCATCGGCACCAAATGTCTTTTGCTCGACGAACCGTTCGAGGGGATCGCGCCAGCGCTCTCCGAGCGGCTGTCCGACGTTCTGGGATCGTTGAAAGGCAAGGACCTCACTTTGCTTATATCGCAATCCGACATGAATCATTCGCGTGGGCTGGTCGACGTCGAGTTCACGATCGAACGCGGCGCCAACTTGGCGTCCGGATGAGCGACCCTGCTCCGCCTGCAGCCCGGACTTCCGCCGCTTTCCCGACGCAGTATCCTGAAGCGGTCTGGCGCTCTAGTGTCCCGATTCCGAAGGTTACGCGGCAAACCCGTTTATTGAACCGCCACGAGTCCCGCGCGCATCGCCCGTACCGGCATCGTGCAGTGCCCGGATCGCGCGAACCGTTCGGCGAAATGAGCGTTCGCGAAAATCTCGACCTCGGCGGCCAGCACCTGAGCGATGAGGACAGGGAGAAGCAGCTTGCCTGGCTGTTCGAGTTGTTCCCGATCCTGAAGGAGCGCCAGGGCCAGATGGCTCAGACGCGCTCCGGCGGCGAGCAACAAATGCTCGCGATCGGCCGCGCGCTGATGATGCAGCCAAAAATCCTGATCCTGGACGAACCGACGCTCGGGCTTGCGCCCGTCATCCTCGAACAATTGTCGAAGGCACTCGAACGGCTACGGCAGACGACGCAGATCACCGTGTTGCTCGGCGAGCAGAACGTGATGTTCGCGCTCCCGCACGCCGACCGCGTCTATGTGCTCGAGCATGCCCGGATCGTATGGGAAGGCGATCCTGGCCGCTTCGCCGTCGAAGCCGGCGCCGGTTATCTCTGAAGGCGGGGGCCTTTCTACTTGGCGCTGACGGTGCGCGTTTGTGTCGCGGGTTTTGTGTTCTGCGCCGGCGCATCGGCGGAAGCCGGACTCTTGCCAGCAAGCTCCGCCTGCACGCTCTCCGCTATCCAGTTGGAATTTATCGGTTGAATGACCGAAAGAATGATCATCGCAATCGCGAGCAGGACCGGCAACACCACAAATCCGAAGCCCCACTTTTCGAAGAACCCCTCTTCCTTCTTACGCGACCTGTCGAACCGGGAATGCATGAATGCCTCCACAAAAGCGGATGTATCTCATGCCTGTGTAGCTCAAGGCACGCTCGACCCATGTGAGCTGTTTCACATCGGCGACCGCAAGGCGCATTAACTTTCTTCGGTTCCTGTTCCCGCAAGTTCCTGGAGCGACGCGACGTCCAGCACCACGATGGCGCCGTGTTCGAGCCGAACCCAATTGCGCGCAGCCCAGGCGCGTAGTTGCTTGTTAATGCTCTCGCGTGTCATGCCGACCATCTCGCTGAGCTCCTGCTGGGTGACCGCGATCGTGCGATCTCCTAGCGCGGGCTTGTGCCGTTCACTCAGGCGAATCAGGGCGCTGGCGACCCTCCCCGGCAGATCCTGAAGAATGACCTGTTCGACCTGATCGCTGGTCCAGCGCAGCCGCGCGCAAAGCAGTTCGATGAACTTCATCGCCAGTGCCGGCTGGCTGCGCACGAAGGGGAGAAATTCGCGGCGGTCGATGATGAAAATCTCGCAATTGGTGTTTGCGGTGGCATCTGCCGTGCGGGCCTGACCGTCGAGTACCGCGACCTCGCCGAAAATCTCGCCGGGACCGATCAGGTTCAAGATCGCCCTGCGCCCATCAGGCGAGGAGATTGATATCTTCACGGTGCCGCTGATCACCGCAACGAGGCTGTTGCCGGGATCGCCCTTGGAGCAAATGGTGGCGCCGCGCTTCAGCGTGGCATGCTTGGCATAGCGACAAAGCTGATCGAATGCCGCGGAATCAAGATCGCGGAAAATCGGATGCTTGCGCAGCACCGCTAATTTGCTGCTCGGGAAATGCCGAGCTTCACCAATTTTGTTCTCAGCCACGCCAGTAAAGTCTCCTGAAGCGGGGCCGGCACGATACAGCTCCCGACGCAAGCAGCGTAACATCATATTGGACAGGCAAATGAAGATCGATGGCGACCGTGCCTGCGCTCTCAGACCGGCAAAAGATCCCGTCAAAACAATGATTTGGAGTGACTTTCGGATGCTTCGTCGGAGCGACGTGACCGGACCAAGCCTTCAGGAGCGGCGCTGCCAGCCTTAACAGGGATTTAAATTTATGCGTCGCGGTGGTGCATGGCTCGGCGCAAGGTCGGCAATGACGCTGCTCGCCCGCGTTGCGGCGACGGACCGACCGCGTGGCGAAGCAACGTGGGAGATGTCAGCGTTTTTTCAGGCGTTCCGGTCGTGTCTGATAGTCGGCCCAGGCAATCACACCCGCAAACACAATAAATATGACGAGCACGACCGCGCTCATCACCATGGAGTCGAACGGCATCAGAAAATCCCCCTTAAGCCGGCGGGATCGTCGTCCGGCGCGAATCAAATTGTCATTGATGCGGATCAAATCGAGGCAACTGCGTCACGCCGCGGCTAGGGCTTCCGCGCGCGCCGGATCGAGGATTGAGATGCCGCCATGGATGATTTCGATGACGCCGTCGCGCTCGAACCTGGTGAAGGTCCGGCTGACCGTTTCGATGGTCAGCCCGAGATAATCAGCGATGTCCTGCCGGCTCATCGGCAGCGGCACCGTGTGCGATGGGCCCGCGGCCTCCGCGATTCGATTGCGCCAGCGCACGAGGAAAGTCGCGACCTTTTCCTCCGCCGAACGCCGTCCGAGCAGGACGATGTGATCGTGGGCCTGGCTGAGTTCACGAACCGCCAACTCGTTGATACGGCGCAAGAGGTCCGGCTTTTCCTCGCAAAACCGCGCAAAGGCTGATCTCGAGAACTGGCAAAGCTCCACCGGCCCGATCGCGTCGGCGGAGAAATTGTGGCGGCTCGAAGCCGCCAGACCCAGAAAATCGCCTGGCAGCGCAAATCCGATGATCTGACGGCGTCCGTCCGGAAGCAGCTTGTAGAGCCGCATGACGCCATCGACCAGATTGTAGAAGGACG
>Ga0307474_10002015_pt1 | contig 14611 bp, 14 predicted proteins | sample atmos_gasesECM1C_2_FD_203312 | JGI IMG/M metagenome (GOLD analysis project Ga0307474, IMG submission 203312) | Hardwood forest soil microbial communities from Morgan-Monroe State Forest, Indiana, United States - atmos_gasesECM1C_05 | ecosystem: Environmental > Terrestrial > Soil > Temperate... | reverse complement strand
ACTGGCCGGCCCTCACGTCTGGGGACCGCCGAAAGATGTCGATGCCGCGATCGCGGTGTTGCGCGAGGCGATCTCGCGCGGCGTCAATCACATCGACACGTCCGATTTCTACGGCCCGCACGTCACGAACCAGATCATCAGGCAAGCCCTCCATCCGTACCCCGAGGACCTGCGCATCGTGACCAAGGTCGGAGCGGTACGGGACACCGACGGCGGCTGGCCGCGCGCGCGATCGCCGCGAGAGCTGCGCGATCAGGTTCACGACAACCTCCGCAACCTCGGCCTGGACGTGCTCGACGTGGTCAACATGCGCGTCGGGGGCACCGACAGCCCGGAGCCCGGCTCGGTCGCTGAGTCGTTCGGCGCGCTGGCCGAGATGCGGCAGGAGGGGCTGATCAAGCACGTGGGCATCAGCACCGCCACCGCGGAACAGGTCGCCGAAGCCCAGTCCATCGCGCCGGTCGTCTGCGTTCAGAACATGTACAACGTCGCGAACCGGGCCGACGACGACCTGGTCGATGCCCTCGCCAAGCAGGGCATCGCCTACGTGCCGTACTTCCCGCTCGGCGGCTTCACCCCCATACAGTCCGCCACGCTGGACGCGGTTGCCGCCCGTCTTGGAACCACCCCGCTGGCCGTTGCCCTGGCCTGGCTGCTGCACCGCGCGCCGAACATCCTGCTCATCCCGGGCACGTCCCGCGTCGAGCATTTGCGCGCGAACGCCGGCGCCGCGGACCTTACCCTCCCCGACGACGTCCTGGATGAGCTGGACGCGCTCTAATGCCGCGCTGACCTCGCGGTCCGGCATGGCCGAACCGGTGGATGTTACGGCACGACGGTCACCGGGCAGCGGCATCGCCGGACCGTACGTATGGCGGTGGATCCGAACAGCTTGTGCCCGATTGCCTTGCTGGCACCGAGGACGATCCCGTCAGCGTGATGTGCTTCCGCGACCTTGATCAGCATCGTCGCCGGATCACCTGCCACCGGCACGAACCTGGTCTGGACGTGGTAGTCGGCCGCCAGGGCCTCGATCCTGGACTTCAGTTCCCCGGCCAGTTCGAGGCTGGCCTGATACGGAGCAGCGCCGGTCGCGTCGTCGTAGCAGGAGAGGGTGGTCATGGCATAGACGGCGATGACGCTGCTGTGCTGGCGGCGGGCCAGGCCGAGAGCGTAGTAGAGCGCGCGGGTGGCTGTGTCCGATCCGTCGACGCCGACGACGAGCGTCGTGGGCCCGTCACGGCCGAGCTCGAAGCGGGCCGCCATCTCGCGAGTCCCGGCCTGACTACCGGCGCTGGTTGCCGAGTGCGCGATCCTCGCGGAGTGCCTCCCCGGCGATGATGGCCTCCTCCTCCGAGCCGGGGACCTGGAAGACGGCGTCTTCGGCGTCGATGCGTTCGTGTGAGGGCCCGGGCTGGGCTTCCTCGGCATCGGCCGCGGTCAGCGCGCGGTGCACGGTGCTCAGCACCAGGGCGCTGGCGGCGACGGTGACCGCGCCCAGGACGAACGGGACGTGGGCGTTGTAATGCTCGACGAGCTGGCCGGCCGCGAAGGGCGCGAGCCCGCCGCCGATGAACCGCACGAATCCGTAGGTGGCTGAGGCGACCGGACGGGGTACCGGCGCGATGCTCATGACCGCGGTGGTGACCAGCGTGTTGTTGAGACCGATGAAGATGCCCGAAGCGATGGTGGCGCCGATGACGACCCAGCGGTGGTCAGGCCAGATGCCGATCGCCAGGGTGACGATTGCCATCACGGCAAGGCTGCCGTAAAGCGTGCGGGGGGTGCCAAAGCGCGTCTTGAACGCCGGGGCGCCGAAGACGGCGAACAGCGCGACCAGGACTCCCCAGGCGCAGAACACCCCGCCGAGCTTCAGCGGCGACAGGCCCATCAGGAACGGGGCGTAGCCCAGGATCGTGAAGAAGCCCCAGTTGTAAAGCAGGCCGGTGATGCTGGTCGTGGACAGGCTGCGGTGCCGTAGCGCTCTGAGCGGCTCGGTGATCGAGGATCGCTGGGCCGGGCGTGGTGTCGGCGAGACCAGTGCCACGGTGGCGACCAGCGCGATCACCATGAGGACGGCGACGCCGAAGAACGGGCCGCGCCAGCTGATGTTGCCCAGCAGGCCGCCGAGCAGCGGTCCGCAGGCGATGCCCACGCCCAGCGCGGTCTCATACAGGACGATCGCGCCGCTGAAGCCGCCGCTGGCCGAGCCGACGATCACCGCCAGCGAGGTGGCGATGAACAGGGCGTTGCCCAGCCCCCAGCCGGCCCGGAATCCCACGATCTCGCCGATGCTGCCGCTGCTGCCTGCGATAGCCGAGAAGACCACGATCAGGACGAGGCCGGCGACGAGCGTCCGCTTGGCCCCGAGGCGGCTGGAGACCCAGCCGGTGACCAGCATCGCCACCGCGGTGACGACGAGGTAGCTCGTAAACAGCAACTCCACCTGGCTGCGGCTGGCCTGCAGCTTGGTGGCTAGCGACGGCAGGATCGGATCGACCAGCCCGATGCCCATGAACGAGATCACGCAGGCGAACGCCACCGCCCAGACCGCCTTGGGCTGGCGGAACGGGCTCGGTGGCTCCGCATTCTGCGGCTGGCCGGCATGGGTGTGGCTCATGAGGCGGTTCCCGTCGGGGTAGTGGCGCGGCAGTGCCGCGTCGGTTCGGTTCGTGTCACTGGTCCGGCTCCGTCATGGGTGCGCGCTCCAGGCATTCGGCCCGTTGGCCGGTGCCGACATCGGCTGCCCTGGCCGGCCGGAAGCCGGCCCAGATGCTGGACCAGCGCGGCTGCCCGCGACGCCTGCCGCGCGTCGAGGTAGGTGCGGCCGGCGGCGGCAACCGCGATCCGCCCCGGCACAGCGTGCCGCTCAGCCCGGCATCTTCCGGCCGGACACCGCCCCCAGCGGCACGGGCATCCGTGTCTTGGGCTCGGCCGTCATGCTTCGAGTGTATAGAAGATTTATATAGAGTGTCAATGCAGTCAGGTTCACGCGCTGGACCAGGATCTAGCCTCACAACGGGTGGGCCGGTGCGAGTGCATAGAAGCTTCATATAGACGCCCGCTATGCTGCACGCATGAGCGATCAGCCGGCTCCGTCGCTGCGGAGCGGACCCGGCGGAAGCCCGGCCGGCTCAGCCAGCGCGCTGTACGGGCTGCTCACCACGCTGCTGCGACGGGCACCGCGCGACTTCAGCCTCACCGCGCTGGCGACACTGTCCACACTGGACCGCACCGGCCCGCGACGGATCACCGACCTGGCCGTCATCGAGGGCGTCACCCAGCCATCGATGACTGTGCTCGTCAGGAGCCTGGAACGGGCGGGCCTGGTGGCACGGCACAGCGACCCCGCCGACGGGCGCGTCACGCTGGTCACCCCCACGGCCGAGGGCTTGCGCTATCTGCAAAGGCGGCGCAGCGCCGGAGCCGATGTGCTCGCACAACTCATCGATAAGCTGCCGCGCGGCGAAGCCGCCGCGCTGGCCGCCGCAATCCCGGCGCTGCGGCATCTGCGGGACCTCGACAACGAGCAACGCGATCCCGACAACCGGGCGCCGGGCGAGCAGCAGGCTCCCGGCTAGATCAGCTCGGCGTCGGCCCGGTGCTGGAACGCCGGGATGGTCACGAATGTCCCGGGGACTGCGGATCGGCGGCCGGGGAGGCAACCTCCTGCTCGCTGGCCGCCGCCTTTTTCTCGTCATGCGTGACGGCCGCGGGGGCGTGCCGGGCGATGACCACGATCCCGGCGACCATCAGCGTGAGCGTCAGGATCTGGCCCACGATCGCGCCCGGTGAGCTGTTCAGCCTCTCGTCGAGGAAGACCACGGCGAGCAGGATGGAGATGAGCGGGTCGGCCGCGGTAATGATCGACAGGACGGGCGAGATCAGGTCGCCGCTCTCCTGGAAGGCGTTCTGGTTCAGTAGGAAGCCCACCGGCCCGACCACGATCAGCGCGTAGATCGGCCAGGTGGTCAGCAGGTGATGGATCCCGTTCCCAGTCACGATCTTGATCAGGAAGGCTGAGACGCCGTAGCAAACGCCGGTGGCCAGCGCCAGGGCCAGGGCCTGCACCTTCTTGTTCCGGTTGGCCACGAACAGGGATCCCCCGACGAGCACCACGAGCGCCACCGCGAGCGGCAGGAGGACGAGGGCGCCGACGGACGTCTTGCCGCCCGACGGCTGGCCGATCAACAGGAAGCCGGCCACGCCGGCCGCGCACATGGCCGCGCCGACGAAGATGACCGGGTCCCGCTTGTGCCGCAGGTGCGCGTTGATGAGCACCGCGAAGATCAGGTCGCAGATCAGCAGCGGCTCCACCACGGCCAGGCTGCCGTACTTCAGCGCGAGGACCTGCAGCACGAATCCGAGCACGGTCGCGCCGATGGCAGTCACCCAGAGCGGGTCCCGAACCAGGTCGAGCAGGAGCCGGGGCGACAGCGCCCCGCGCTCTTCGACGTGCCCGGTACCGCGCTGTTCGGCGACCGACGATATGCCGAAGACCAGCGCGGCGGCGAGCGCAAGTATGACCGCGATTACGGCTCCCTGAAGGCCCGCGTCATGCAGCCGGCGGCCGCGGAGATCCCCCCGGCGGCGACGGAGACGGCCCTATCTTTCCGAGCTCGCGCCTGATGCGCGGTTTGCCGGTAGCCATGGCACGCCGGGCCACGAAGTGGCCCGGCGCCATGGTGTCTCCGCCTACATCAGCTTTGATTCAGCTCCGAAATGACCCACTCAACCATCACAGCCGAAAGGCAGGCGGCGCCAGCGAGCAGGAGCGCTACGCGTGCTTCTTTACCCATGAGTTCCCCCTTGACAGGCGCGCCGGAAACGGCGGGCTCTGCGGCAGCTGAACAGGCCGGTTTTGTCAGTTAGATCCAGCATCCGCCCGCGCCCGAGCCGCCCACATCCTTAACGCGGGTAGTCCTTATGCGGCGGGCGCGAAGCGCAGCTTGAGATCGAGCCGGCGCAGCGCGGAGCGGAACCAGAGGGCCGAGGCGCCGGTTCCCGCGGCGATCAGCGCGACGGTGGCCACGGTCGAGAGCATCAGGAACTCGGTTGTCGGCACCATCGCCAGGAGCGCGCCCAGGCAGGCGGCCAGGGCCAGGAAAATGCCCGCCCAGAACAGCGTCGCCCGCTGGAAGAAGCAGTGCAGTCCGTCCTGGCAGCCGGTCGGCTGCCGCAGCGCGATCATCTCGGCGGCCAGCCTGGCGCACAACGGGTTGGGGCCGCGCGCCGTGCGGGCGAACAGGACGCACAGGCACAGGTTCGCGAGCGGGAAGTGCAGCAGGAAGACCCACATGTTGCCGGTGGCCACCGCGACCACCGCCTGCAGGGTGAGCACGAGAGCCGAGATCATCAGCAGGCCGGTAACGGACCCGGTGGCGATCTTGCGGATGGCGGCGATGATCCAGATGATGGCGACGCCGGCCAGCAGGCCAACGTCGTATCCCCCGAGCCACGCCCCGGCGGCGAACGCGGCGATCGGCAGGCCCACGGACTCGGTCAGGTTCCAGCCCGCCGTGCGCAGCAACCGCAGCGGCCGAGGAAGCTCAAGGTGCTCACCCATCGCATTAGTGTACGTGCGCCACACAAATACAATATCGCAGGTCAGAGCGCTCTAACGGGATCCATGCGGCCGGGCGATCAGGCGAGGCGCGCGGCGAGCCTGCGGTACAGGCCGGGGAAGTTGACCTTCAGGCGGGCCGGCACCGACAGCCACTGAGGGATGACGATCTCATCCCGGCCACGCTTGGTGGCATCGACGATCGCGTTCGCGGCGGCCTGAGCGCTCATCAGCTGCGGGTGCTGCCGCTGGTACGGCACCTTGCGGCGCTCGAAGAACGCGGTGTCCACCACCCCGGGCGTGACCAAGGTCACCCCGACCCCGAGCGGCCGCAGTTCCGCGCGCAGCGTCTCGGCCAGGCACGCGAGTCCGGCCTTGGTGGCCGAGTACCAGGCCTCGCCGGGCACCCCGACCAGTCCGGCGATCGACCCGACGAAGACCAGCCGGCCGTTTCCCCGCTCCAGGTGCGGAATCGCCGCGCTCGCCAGGTGGGCGGCGGCGCGTAGGTTCACGTCTATGAGTCGGTCGATGTCGGATTCACCCATCGCGGCGAACGGGCCGGCCCAGCCCACCCCGGCGTTGGACACCAGGATGTCCAGCCCGCCCAGGGCCTCGCTGGCCGCGCTGATGGTCCGCCGGGGACAGCCGTGCTCCCGGAGATCGCCGGGGATGGCAACGCCGCCGGTATCGGACGCCACCTGCTCCAGCGCCGCCAGGTTGCGCCCGGCCACCGCCACATGGACGCCCTGGGCGGCGAACGTCCGGGCGGTGGCGGCCCCGATACCGCTCGACCCGCCGGTGATCAGCGCACGCAGCCCCGTCAGCGCCCGGAGCCTGAGCATTCAGGCTCTCCGCCGCGCTGGGGCGTGGACGTAGAGTTCCTTCCGGTCGGGCGCGGCCACCGGGGTGTCGGCCGGCGGCGGCAGCAGGTACTCGGTCTCGCGCTGGTGCTCGCCGTACTGCCGGTCGGCGTTGTAGACCTGGTTGAACTTCCAGATCATCTTGACGAAGTTGGTCTGGCCGCGCAGCAGCTGGCGGGCGACCAGGCCGGTGGTCTCGGCGAGCGCCGCCACGCCCAGGTGCTTGCGCGCCAGGACCGCCTGGGTCTTGACCAGCTCCTCATAAAAGCGGTGGAGCGGCAGCCGGGTCGGGAGCACCGCGTGCTGCACGTCGAACAGGCGGTAGTCGAGCGTGGTCAGGCGACGGGACTCGGTGAGCCAGGTCTCGGTGCCCGGATAGGGCGTCTGCACCGTGATGTTGACGATCTCGGGGACGCTCATGGCCCATTCGCGCACGAAGGCGAAGCGCGACTCGTCCCAGTCCGGGTCGGCGATGATGTTGATGGCCACCATGAGCCCGATGGACCTGGCCACCTCCAGGGCCTCGTTGTTGAGCTTGGGCGTCGTCCGCTTGCGGAACTGCTTGAGCCCGTCCTCGTCCAGGGCCTCGAGGCCGAGGAACATGTATTCGAGGCCGAGGCGCTTCCAGCGGCGGAACACCTCCTCGTTGCGCAGCAGCACGTCGCAGCGCGTTTCGAGGTAATAGTTCTTGCGGATCCGCCGCTTCTCGAGCTGCCGGGCGATCTCGTCGCCCTCCTCCGCCTTGATGAACGCCACGTCGTCGACGATGAATACGCCCGGCTCCTTGATCCGGGCCATGTCCTCCACGGCCGCTTCCGGCGAGAGCCTGCGATAGCTGCGGCCGTAGAAGGTCCAGGCGCTGCAGAAAGAGCAGTCCCAGGGACATCCGCGGGTGAACTCGATCGACGCCGCCGGGTCCATCACCCCGATGAAATACTTGCGGCGCCGCCCGCCGAGATGCCGGGCCGGCAGGTGATCGTCCAGGCTGTGCACCATCGACGGGGGGCGACCGGGCCCGTCCAGGGTGACCGCCCCGGGCACCTCAGACAGGGCGCGGTCCGGCAGGGCGGCGAGCAGCGCGGGCGCGCCGACCTCGCCCTCGCCCTTGAGCACGACGTCGATCGCGCCGTCGGCGTGGTCGAGGACCTGCTCGGCCACGAATGAGACGCTGTGCCCGCCCACGAACACCGTGCAGCCGGGCCGCATGACCTTGATCCGCTTGGCCAGGTTCACCACTTCGGGCACGTTCGCCAGGTAGTTGAGGCTGAAGCCCACCGCGTGCGGCCGGAACTCGATGATCTCGCGCTCTAGGTCTGCGTGGTTGTAGACCTGCAGGTCGATCAGGCGGACGTCATGGCCGTCGGCCAGCGTCGCGGCGGCCACGCGCTCGAGACCGAGCGGTTCGAGCCGCAAGAAGATCTCCGAGTACATCAGCGCGCTGGGATGTACGAGCAGGACACGCATGAACCAAGACCCCCCGTGGTCGGCGGCAGCTCACTGCGCTGCGGGTGTTCGGGCACGCCGGCTCAGGAAGCGGACGAACTCGCCGCCCTCGCGCAGCCGCCGCGCCGCCATGTCCGGGCGGCGCAGCAGTTCAGCCGACATCTCGGCCAGCTTCCCGGCGCGGAAGTAGAACCGTTTGTAGAACGCGTCGACGGATTCCAGGATCTCGGTGCGCTCCAGGTGCGGATACGACAGCGTCGCTAGCTGCGTGCCCCCCTCGCTGACCAGCGCGGCGCCGTCGTCGTCTTGAGGAATCCACCCGCTCTCGGTGGCCTTGCGGTGCAGCTCGGTCCCCGGATAGGGAGCCGCGACCGAGACCTGGATCGTGTGCGGGTTCACCTCGCGGGCGTACCGTATCGTCTCCTGAATGGTTTCCCTGGTCTCCCCGGGCAGGCCGAGAATAAACGTTCCGTGAACGGTGATCCCCAGGTCTTTGCAGTCCCGCGCGAAGCGGCGGGCCCGGTCTACCCGCAGGCCCTTCTTGACGTTGTTCAGTATTTGCTGGCTGCCCGATTCGTAGCCGACGACCACGAGGCGCAGTCCGTTGTCCTTGAGTACGGCCAGAGTCTCGCGGGGCACGTTGGCCTTGGCGTTGCACGACCACGTGATGCCGAGCCGGGCCAGGCCCCGGGCGATCGCCTCGGCCCGGGGCCGGTCGTCGGTGAACGTGTCATCGTCGAAGAACAGCTCCTTGACCTGCGGGAACACCTGGGTCACGAGCTCGGCTTCGGCCAGCACGTTGGGCACGCTTCTGGTCCGGTACCGGTGCCCGCCAACGGTCTGCGGCCAGAGGCAGAACGTGCAGCGGGACCGGCATCCGCGGCCCGTGTAGATCGACATGTACGGATGCCGGAGGTAGCCGATTGAGTAGTCCTCGGCCCGCAGGTCCCGCTTGTAGACCGGGGTCACGAACGGCAGCCGGTCCATGTCCTCCAGGATCGTCCGGTCCTTGTTGTGCACCACCTGGCCGTGCGGGCCCCGGTAGCTGACACCGTCCACCGCCTCGAGCGGACGGCCCTGCGCCACCTCTGCGATCGTGAAGTCGAACTCCTCGCGGCCCACGAAGTCGATGGCGGAGGAGGCCAGCAGCGATTGCTCCGGCTCGACCGCGACCTTGGCCCCGACGAAGCCGACCTGCAGCGCCGGGTTTTCCGCCTTGAGCGCCTCGGCCACCTTGATGTCGCCGGCGAAGGTGGGTGAGCTCGTGTGCACGATGGCCAGGTCGTGGCGACCGGCCAGCGGGGCGATGTCGGCCACGGAGAGCCCCGCGGGCGGGGCGTCTACCAGCCGGCTGCCCGGAACCATGGCCGCCGGCTGGGCCAGCCAGTTCGGGTACCAGTACGAGCGGATCTCCCGCCGCGCCTGGTAGCGCGCGCCAGCGCCGCCATCGAACCCCTCATAGGAAGGGGGATTGAGAAAGAGCGTGCGCATCATCGGGACTGACTCCTCTCAAGGCTTCGCTAGCGATAAGGCGACCGGTCCGAGCCGGGGCGAGGCCGCGACCAGGTCGGCCTCGGCGGCCTGCGGCGGGGCCGGGAGCTCTAGGTCGAAGCCGATGCTCTGCAGCGCCGCCGCGTAGGCCGGCTCCCACCGCTGCTCCCGCTGGGCCCGGTGCGCCCCTGGTGCGGGGCCGGCCTGCGGCGCGGCGGCGGCCGCATCCCGTAGCGCCAGGATGCTCGCGGCCACCCCGGCCGGGGTGGGCACGCAGACGTGCGCTCCGCCCTGCTCGAGCTCGTGCAGCAGGTTGTCCCGGCCGTGCCCCGGCATGACGTCGAGGAGCAGCAACTGCCGGCCGACCACCCGGGCCTCGCTGCACGTCGTGGCGCCGGGCAGGGCCAAGACGATGTCGGCCGCGGCCATCAGCTCGGGGACCCGGTCGGTGAAGCCGAACGCGGTGATCCGGGGCGTCGTGGCGGCCAGCTCCCGCAGGCGCCGCTCGATCGCGCGGTCGCGGCCGGCCACGGCCAGCACGTGCACGCCGGCCTCGGCCAGCGCGGCAACGCCTTCCACCAGGGGCCCGAACCCCCAGCCGCTGTCGATGACCAGAACGCAGAAGTCCGCGGCCGGCACCCCGAGCGCCGCCCTGGCCTGCTCCTGCGGCGGAGCGGCGTAGAAGGCGGAGCGCACGGGGGGCGGCACGACCGCCACCCGGGCCCGGGGCAGGTAGCGCCGGACCGATGCCTCGGCGGCGGGCGAGGTCACCAGGAACAGGTCGGTCCCTTCGCGCACCCACATCCGATGCACGGTGACGTCGGTGCACAGCACCACGGTTCGCAGCCCTGGCATCCGCTCCTTGAGCCTGGCCGCCGCCGAGGCGCCGGTCGCGAACACGCTGAGCACGAGGTCAGCGGGCTGACGCTCGAGCTCGGCCTGCAGCGCCGGGACGAGCCTGGAGCTCGCCGCGCGGTCCATCAGGTCGGCCAGGCGACTCCCGGTGCGCAGGTGGGCGAAGTGCAGCCCGTCGTACAGGCCCGGAATCGTGACCAGGCGCCCGAAAAGCCGCATCCCGGCGTCCCCGCCGACCGGCCCGAGCAGCGACATGCTGTCGAAGCGGCGAGTTCGCCAGCCCGACTGCTCGAGCAGGTCGGCGCAGCTGCGCGCCATCATTTCGTGGCCGAGCCCGAGGGACCCGGCCAGCAGCACCGCATCCTGGGTCACGTCATCTCCAACGGGACGCGACCGGGCGGCTGGCTACCGGAGCTCCTCCACGACCCAGTCGATCATCACGGCCAGAAGACAGGAAGTCCCCGCGAGAAGCAGCGCGACGCGTGCCTCTTTTCCCATGATTGCCCCTTTCGCGGGCGGCCCGGCTGGTGCGGGCGGCCCGTCGCTGGCGGATGGCTGCGTGAGGTCAACCGGCGGACCGGTTTGCGACATAGATCAAGGCTTTCCCCGGCGTCGTCCGGACTACATCCTTAATCCGGGTAGTTCCGGACCGCGGGCCCGTCCGGGGCGTCCGGCCTGGTCTAGCCGGCGTCGGCCACGCCGAGGATGTACCGCTCGACCGCTTTCGCGAAGCCCTCGTCCTCGTTGGACGCGGTCACCCGGCGTGCCGAGTGCTGCACCTGGTCGCTGGCGTTGCCCATCGCGATGGACAGTCCGGAATGGGCGAACATCAGCACGTCGTTCGGCTGGTCGCCGATGGTGGCGATCTGCTCCGCAGGGATCTTGTAGCTCGCCGACAGGTACTTGGCCACGCTGCCCTTGTTCGCCTCGGGGTGCGTCACGTCGAGGTAATACGGCTGCGAGCGCGCGGCGGACACGTGATCGCCGAACCGCTCCCGCGCCTTGTCGGCCGCCGCCGCCACCGCGTCAAGATCGTCGCTTACCCCGACGATCTTGACCAGGCCGTCGGTGAGACCGTCGTAGCTGGCCACCAGCGTGGGGTCGAACCGGACCGTGGCCTTTTCCCTGGCCACGTGCGGCCCGTTCAGGTCGCGCACGTACCAGTCGGCGCCCTTGTAGAGCCAGACGTCCAGCCCGGACGACTCAAGCAGTGAGATCGCGGGCCCGACGACATCGGCCGGAATGTCCCGCTCCGAGATGACCGACATGTCATCACGGGTGTAGATCCCCCCGTTGAACGCCGCGATGGGCGTGGTGAGCCGCAGCGGCTCGATGAGCATCGACATGCCCCGGGGCGGGCGGCCGCTGGTGATCGCGAAGAGCACGCCGGCCTCGCCCAGCTTGCGCACCGCCTCGATGGCGCGGGGCGTCAGGACCTTGTCGTTGGTCACCAGCGTGCCGTCGACGTCGGCGAGCAGCAGGCGGATCGACGGTGCGCTCACGCTCGCCACCCTATCGGCTGCGGTCGGCGGCGATGCGGTCATGCCAGACTATGCAGTCGTGGACAGGGAACGGGAGAAGCTGGTCGCGGCCGAGGCGGCCGCCGAGCTCGTGCGCGACGGCATGGCCGTGGGCCTTGGCTCCGGCACCACCACCGAGGACCTGCTCCCGGCGCTGGCCCGGCGGCGACTGTCGATCCGCTGCGTGGCCGCCGCGCCGCACATCGAGCGGGAGGCACGGGGGCTCGGCCTGATCGTTGACTCGTTCGACTCCGTCGATCACCTGGACATTGCCATCGACGGCGCGGACCAGATCGCCGACGACGGCTGGCTGATCAAGGGCGGCGGCGCGGCGCACACCAGAGAGAAGATCGTTGCCGCGGCGGCCACCGAGTTCGTGATCATCGCGGACTCGACCAAGAGCGTGCCCGCACTGACCCCGCCGGTCCCGGTCGAGCTGCTGCGATTCGGCCTCGCCGCGACCATGCGGCATCTGGGCCCGGTGACCCTCCGCGACGTGCCGCCGAGCCCGGACGGCGGGGTCATCGCCGACTACCGGGGCGACGTCAGCGACCCGGCCTCGCTCGCGGCCCGGCTGTCGGCGCTGCCCGGGCTGGTCGGACACGGGCTGTTCCCGCCCGAGATGGTGACGCTGGTGCTGATCGGCCGGGGAGAGACGGTGGAGCGCCGCCGGACCCGTTAGCTCCGATCAGGCGGCCGGAGGGGCCGCCGCGGTGTCCGCGATCACGAGCGAGGCCTCCGCCTCGACCCGTCCCGCCGGGATCGACCGGTCGCCTGCGAGCAGCTTGGCCAGCGGCTCCGTCTTGTCCGCGCCGGTCACCAGCCACATGATCTGGCCGGCCCGGGCCAGGGCCGGATAGGTCAGCGTCATCCGCCGGTGCCCCTGATAGGGACCGGTGACGGCCACCAGCCGGTCGGTCACCTCGAGCACCGGGTCGCCCGGAACCAGGGACGCGGTGTGCCCGTCCGGACCCAGCCCGAGGTGGACGAGGTCGAACCGGCCCGGCAGCAGGCCGGCGTAGCCCGCCGCCGCCGCGTCGAGGTCGGCCGCGGTGACCGGCATGGCCACGACGCTCGCCTTGGCGTCGCCGAGCGTGTCGTGCAGGTGGGTCAGGTTCCGGTCCGGGTCACCGTCCGGGGCGGCGCGCTCGTCCACCTGGTACAGCGTGACCTGGCTCCAGGGCATGTCCATTCGGGCGAGTTCGGCGAACATCGCCCACGGCGTGTGCCCGCCGCTGACCGCGAACGTGAACTGCCCGTGTTCGGCGACGGCCGCCACGGCCTGGCGTTGCACGTACCCGGCCGCCGTGCGCGCGACCAGGTCCGCGCTGGCCATGACCTCGAGTTGATGTTGCACGGTGCTCACTCTAGGCCGCGGTGAGCGTCTTGGTCTGCTTGGCGATCCTCGCCATCAGGTCCTTCCATGACGTGTCGAAGGACTTGGCGCCGTCCTTCTGAAGCTTCGTCGCAAGAGCCGCAACGTCGACCCCCGCGTCCTTGAACCGGGCCAGGATGGCGTCACAGTCGCCGCCGTCGGCGGGCATCGTCGGACCGATCTCGCCATGGTCGTAGAACGCCATCAGGGTCTTGTCGGGCATCGTGTTGATCGTGAACGGCGCCGAAAGCCCCTGCACGTAGAGCGTGTCCAGAGCCTTGGGGTCCTTCGTGCTGGTGCTCGCCCACAGCAGCCGCTGCATGCGCGCGCCGGAGTTCTCCAGCCGCTGCGCCCGCGGGGAGTCAAGAATCTGGCGGTAGGCCCGGTAGGCGTCGAGGCCGACCGCGAGCGCGAGCTTGTCCTTGAGCTCGCCCGGGACCTGGTCGGCGACGGCGACGTCCCAGCGCGACATGAACAGCGAGGCGACCGAGCCGACCACCGGGTCGAGTCCCTGGCTGACCCGGCGCTCGATGCCGTCGAGGTACGCTTCGGCGGCCGCGCGGTACTGGTCGGCCGAGAACAGCAGCGTGACGTTGATCGGTACCCCGTTCGCCACGCACTCGGTGATCGCGGGCAGGCCCTCCGGGGTGCCGGGGATCTTGATGAACAGGTTCCGCCGCGCGGCCCGGACGTACAACTCCGTGGCGGCCGCGATCGTCGCCTTGGTGTTGTAGGCCAGCAGCGGCGAGACCTCCAGCGACGCCCAGCCGTCCACGCCGTCGGTCCGCTCGTGGATCGGCAGGAACAAGTCGGTGGCCCGGCGCAGGTCATCTATGGCCAGGTCGAAGAAGAGGTCTTCGCCGGAGCTTCCCGCCTGCGACTTGGCCCGGATGTCGTCGTCGTAGTCGCCCGACTCGATCGCCTTGTCGAAGATCGACGGGTTGGAGGTCAGCCCGGTGACGTCGTAGTCGCGGATGTACCGCTGAAGCTGCCCGCTGTCGAGCAGGCCCCGTGTGATGTTGTCGAGCCACAGGCTCTGACCCTGAGCGTGCAGGGCCTCGGTCGGCTTCACGTCGGCTCCTTTCCCTCGCGCGGGGGCGCAGCACCCTTGTTTCAGGGCGCAGCGATGGGCTACCCACGGGTGGCCGTCCTCAAGCCACCTGGTTCGGCGCCGGTCAGGGGCGCGCTTCGCCGGCCGGCGGCGCGACCCGCTGCGCCGTCCCGCCGGTCTGCCCCGTCCGCCCGGCGTGCGCCGGAACCAGCCGGGCGCACGCCGCTGCCCAGGCCGGCGGGCACATCCGCTGCGAGCCGCGATTGATCACCGGTGCCAGCATGATCAGCCCGACCGATACCACGATCCAGAGCAGCAGCCCGGTGCGCGGCCAGCCCAGCCGCCGCCACAACCGGCGCACCAGGCTCCACGCCCGGCTCCAGGCCCGGCGCCGCGGGCGGCCCCGCGGCCGGTGCCACCAGCGGCGGCCCCGGATCCTCTCCCGGCCGGGCA
>Ga0307474_10002014_pt1 | contig 14612 bp, 8 predicted proteins | sample atmos_gasesECM1C_2_FD_203312 | JGI IMG/M metagenome (GOLD analysis project Ga0307474, IMG submission 203312) | Hardwood forest soil microbial communities from Morgan-Monroe State Forest, Indiana, United States - atmos_gasesECM1C_05 | ecosystem: Environmental > Terrestrial > Soil > Temperate... | reverse complement strand
GACTTTTTCTTCGGTCTGTTTCTCCTGTATCAAGCCCCACGGGGCTGTAGCTTCGAGCCTGTGCTGACCGAAAGCGGTTACGTGCATCGTTCTGAAGATGTCGGTTATCGGATCCAATGTGGCCTCTTAGTTTGGACGAATAGACAAAACATTAGGACTCCCGAGCAGTTCTCGTCCACCGCCAAAGAACTCTACTCTACTGTACCGAATGCTACACATCTACCGAAGGGAGTAATTATGGGAAAGCTTAAAGGTAAGGTTGCAGTCATCACAGGTGGATCGAGCGGCTTGGCGCTGGCGAGCGCCAATCGGTTCGTTGAAGAAGGCGCCTACGTTTTCATCGTGGGCAGGAGGCAGGAAGCGCTCGATGAGGCCGTCAAGCTGATTGGCCGGAACGTGACCGGCGTGCGCGGCGACGTGTCCAATCTCGACGACCTCGACCGCCTGTTCGATACAGTCAAGCGGGAAAAGGGCAAGATCGACATCCTGTTTGCAAGCGCCGGCAAGGGCGAAGCCGCCAAACTGGGCGAGATTACCGAGCAGCACTTCGATGCGGGATTCGGCCTGATTGTGCGCGGAACGCTGTTTACGGTTCAGAAGGCGTTGCCGCTGTTGAACGATGGCGCATCGATCATCATGACCGGGTCAGTTGCTTCGGTGAAAGGCTTTCCTGGTTTCGGCGTGTATGCGGCGAGCAAGGCGGCATTGCGCTCCTTCGCACGCACGTGGCTCAACGAACTGAAGGGCAGGCATATCCGGGTGAACGTGCTGAGCCCCGGGCAGGTCGACACACCGGATTCCCGGCGACTCGACAGGGAGACGAGGGAGATGTTCGAATCCCTGATCCCGCGGGGAAAGATGGGTCGTCCAGAGGAAATTGCAGCGGTCGCGCTGTTTCTTGCTTCAGACGAATCGAGCTATGTAAATGGGGTGGATTTGGCTGTCGACGGCGGCTTCTCGGCCATCTGAATTCGCGCCGGATCGCCGGAAGTAGCTGATCCGCTTCCTTCCAGCGTCACAACTCCTACACTCCTTTTCCTCGAGCCGCGCGTCCCAGCTCAATCAAAAGGGGCAACACAGCTCGGTTCAGCCCTATTTTGTGGACGAATAGACAAAAGATTGGGACTCCCGAGCAGTTCTCGTCCACCGCCAAAGAACTCTACTCTACTGTACTGAATGCTATAGATCTACCGAAGGGAGTAATTATGGGAAAGCTTGAAGGAAAAGTTGCAGTCATCACCGGTGGCGCTACCGGCATCGGTCGCGCCGCAGCCAAGCGCTTCATCGAGGAGGGCGCCTTCGTCTTCATCTTCGGCCGCCGGCAGGAAGCGCTCGACGCCGCTGTGGCCGACCTCGGGCCCAATGCCCGCGCGGTGAAGGGCTCGGTCTCCGATCTGGCCGACCTCGACCGACTCTACGCGGCGGTGAAGGCCGAGCGCGGAACCCTCGACATCGTCTTCGCCAATGCCGGGGCGGGAAGCCAGCTTCCGCTCGGCAAGATCACCGCCGAGCACATTGACGAAACCTTCGACACCAATGTGAAGGGTACGATCTTCACGGTCCAGAAGGCGCTGCCGCTGATGGGCGAGGGCGGTTCGATCATCCTGACCGGCTCGAGCGCCGGCACCACAGGCGCCCCGACAATGAGCGTCTACAGCGCGAGCAAGGCGGCAGTGCGCAACCTCGCGCGGACCTGGGCGGAGGACCTGAAGGGCACCGGCATCCGGGTAAACGTGCTGTCGCCCGGGCCGACGGCGACCGAACTCGCGAAGGCAGCGCTAGGCGAGGAGGGCATGAAGGTCTACGCCTCGATGAATCCGCTCCAGCGCATGGCCGATCCGGCGGAGATCGGAGCGGCGGCTGCCTTTCTCGCGTCGCAGGACAGCAGCTTCATGACCGCCAGCGAGCTCGCCGTCGACGGCGGCCTAGCCCAAATCTGACGCGCTCGCCCTACGGCGCTCCATTCGATTATTCGGAGCGCCGTAGGGTTCGGTAAACCAAAGGAGAATATATGAGCTACGCAATTGTAGGATTCGGTAAGATAGGCTAGGCCCTCGCCCACGCCTTCGCCCGTAAAAACATCAACGTGACAGTCGCGAGTCGCCGGTCGCCCGAGGCGTTGGCACCGGAGGCTCGGGCGATTGGACCCACGGTCGTCGCCAAGTCGCTGCGGGATGCACTCGAGGCCGACACAATCATCCTGGCGGTCCCGTTCGAGGAACATCGCGAGGTTGCGAAGGCCCTGCCGAGCTGGGAAGGCAAGACAGTCATCGACGCGACGAACGCGTTTGGAGTTCCCCCTGAAGAGCTGGACGGCCTCCCGTCCTCCGCCTTCGTCGCGAAGGCGTTCACCGGCGCCAAGCTCGTGAAAGCTTTCAATCACCTGGTTGCGGCCACCCTGGCTGGCGATCCGATCGTCGAGGGTGGGCACCGGGTTGTCTTTTTGTCGAGCGACGACGAGGACGCAATCGCTCCAGTGGCAGATTTGGCCAAACAACTCGGGTTCGCACCCGTCAAGCTGGGAAAACTCGACGAGGGTGGCGCGCTGGTGCACGCACGCGGCCGCACTTGGGGTCTGCTCACCTTCCAGGATTTGTTCAAGAAAAAGCAGTAATCGATCCTCCACCGTGTGATTTGGCCCGAGAAGAATGGTTCCGAAACGTCCGACTAGATCGGACACACTTGATGTAAGGGAAAAGGAGAGGTTTCGATGAGCATCGAAAAGAATGTCCAGATTGTGAAGAATTTTCTTGCGGCACTCGGCCGCCGCGATAAGCAAGGTTTGCTGGCGTTGTCTGCCGAAGATACCGAGTAATACCGAGTGGATCGTTCCGGGCGAGGACTGGCCGCTGGCCGGCACGCACCGCGGGCACGCGGGATTGGAGAATGTACTTCAGAAGGCTAACGAAACGGTGGAAACTTCCTACCCAGAGCCCCCGGAGTTCATAGCGCAGGGAGACCGGGTTCTGGTCGTCGGCTTCGCTACGGGGAGAATCAAAGCCACGAACAGGACGTTCGAGGACCATTGGGTCTTCGACATTACGGTTCGAAATGGCAAACTGCCGAACATCCGGGAGTATATCGACACGCAAGCACTGGCGCGGGCTCCGAGACTGCCGCGAGCCCCAGGCTCTAATGCAGGGACACCGACACCACACGGTACGATTCGTAAGGTCAGCGAATACGTTGAACAGCGGCAACGGGGAGTCATTTATTCAGCTGCGCGGTCCAATTCGTAACCAACTGCAGCGGAGCCTGCGCTTCTTCTTCGGCGTGGTTCACCAGCAGACGCTTGCCATCGGAAGATACATCGAACAGGATGCCAAGCGCGGGCAACGGAGTGTGAAACAGATGCTGGGGAGTGCCCACTTCGATCTCCGATCCCTTCCGCGTCACCGGGCAGGCGAAGAACTCGTCGGCGAGGCCAGAATAAAATAGTTCCTTCCCATCTCCTCGCCATGCCGGGTAATATCCGCCGTTAGGGGAGACTTTCCACTTGCCTTTTCCCTCGGGGAAACTTGTTATGTAAACTTCCTGCTGTCCGGATTCGTCAGAGACGTAAGCCACCCACCGGCCGTCCGGAGAAATTCGGTAATAAGCAAGGTTGGATTGCGGTGAAGGCGGCTGCACAATAGCAACCGGCTTGGCGTCTCCGTTCGCGCCTCCATCGACCGCCCGTATCCAAAGAGAAACCATCTTCTCGCCATCGCCCCAAAGGTAGGTAACATATTTTCCATCGGGCGACCAGCCCGGGTAGTGAAAGTTATTCTGCTCGGCGAACAATGTCTTCTCGGCGCCGCTGCCGTCCGCGGCTTTCGAGCGGAGTTCAACGTTGCCTCCGCCTGTGGTCACTTGCGCCGAAAACGCGATCGTCTTGCCGTCCGGCGACCAGGCAGGTTCCCGAACAACCTGCTGGTCGAAAGTAATGCGCGTCTTGGTCTTGCGCTGCAGGTCCAGGGTCCAAATGCCGCTTACGGCTGCGAAGGCGGCCCGTTTGTTATCCGGCGAGAGACGCACGTCAATGACCGTGGTCTCCTGAGGGTCGTAGTCAGCGAGCGCCTTCCCCGAACGGTCGAACCATATCAAGCGGCGGTTTGCCGCGGCGGCACTGCCGACCTGGTAGACCATGAGTCCATTTCGCGAAACGGCGAAAATGCTGCGCCATACTCCGACATCATCGCGGATGTTATTCACAAGCGGAGCTGCCGAGCCCGATATGTTGCCCTCTGCCGGATCGAAAAGCTGTGCCACCAGCGCGTTGTTGGCGCGGTAGAGGAGATAGCCGGATGCGTATTGTGCCGCAGAAGTAGTGGCGACGACCAGATGGGTTTCGCTGCTGTCGACCGACCCGAAATAGATTCCGTTTTGTTTAGGATCGCCTCCCGTGTGATTGTTGGCGAGAAAAATAAAGTGTTTACCGTCGGGCAGGAACCAGGGCCAGCGATGAGTGGAGTGCTTCGCTCTGTCGAGCACCGTCGCGGGGGAAGGAGTGCCGCCCTCCGCGCTTACTTTTAAGAGCGGGCCTTGAAAATCAAAAGCGAACACAATCACATCGTTCGCGCCCCAGCTGCCGCCGCGGGCATTCGGAGCGTCGGCCAAAGCGGCAACCGGGCCGCCGTTGGCGGATATCTTCATCAATTTTCCCCCAGCAAAAAAACCCAGATAGCGGCCGTCGGGCGACCAGAAAGGATGCGCCGCGCCCAAGGTTCCCTCAAGGGCCTGCGCTGAATCGCCGCTTAGCGAGCGGACCCACAACAGTTTGGTTTCCCCAGAATGGGCGGCGAAGGCGATCCTGTCGCCCTGCGGGGAAAGGACCGGCATCCCTCCGGCGTCGCCAGTGGTGTCCAGAAAGAATTTGTCCGGCGGAGGGATTTCGGCGTGGATCGACACAAGTTCCTCGGAGGACTTGGCCCAGCGGTATCCGGCGAATCCAGTGAGGGCGATGAAAGCGAGCAGAAGCACGGCCAATCCGGTACTCCAAAACTTGTTGAACCGCAGAGACGGTTTTGCAGATTCGGCCGGCACGGATTCGGCTAGCCACCCCAAGTCCATCGCCAGGTCGTGCGCAGATTGCAAGCGCTCAGCGGGATCTTTGGCGAGGCATGCACGAACCACGTGGTCGAGCATGGGTGGGGCTAGCGGCTGGCTTGCCTTAATCGGCTCCGGATCCCCTTCCAGGATCGCAGTGAATACGCTGAGTTGCGATTTGCCTTCGAAAGCTCGGCGTCCCGTGATCATTTCGTAGAGAACGCATCCAAAGCTGAAAAGATCGCTGCGCGCGTCGGCCTCGGCGCCTTGCAGAAGTTCGGGGGCCATGTATTGAAACGTTCCGACGATCGATCCCTTCTGCGTGAGCGGCGATACAGCCGCGGTGAGCGAGGCAAGATTCATGGTCGGCGTGGAAGGAGTGAACGGGCCGGTGGCTTGCGGAGTGATCGCCAACTCGGGCTTCGCCAACCCGAAATCCATCAGCTTCGAACCCGCTTTGGTCAGCATGATGTTTGCTGGCTTCAGATCGCGATGGATAATGCCCCCTTGATGAGCCATCTCAAGCGCCTGCGCGATCTCCGTACCAATCTTTAGAACCTGATTCAGCGGCAACGCGCCCTTCCCCAGCCGCTCAGCCAGGGTCTGGCCTTCGAGATACTCCATCACCAGAAAGTCGGTGCCATCTTGGGAGCCTATGTCGTGAAGCGTGCAGATATTCGCATGTTGCAACGCGGAGATCGATTTCGCCTCCCGGTCCATGCGTTGTTTCAATGCCGGATCGTCGGAAAGGTGTGAAGGCAGAACCTTGATGGCGACGGTGCGTTCGAGTCGCGTGTCCTTGGCGCGATAAACCTCGCCCATGCCGCCTGCTCCCAGCGGCGATTGGATTTCATAAGGACCGAGCTTTGTACCAGAGGCTAGGACCATGCGTGCGCGCAATTATAACCTGCTCTGTAATCGCACGCGGATTCGATGATTCTGGCTGTGTTGTCGGCAATCCGGAGGTAATCGTGCCGCGGAGTAACTCTTGCCTCATCGCCGTGGCCGTGAGGATCAGCAACTCGCATACTTTCAGAGGGCCAGCAGAAATAGGTTCTTCACAGTCTTCCTCCCGTGACGAAGGGTCTGCAATCAACAAAGATTGATTTGCGTTCCACACCGCTGCCTGATCGTGCGAAGTGGCAGCAAATTGCACGATTTGTCCCCCGTTCTTGAGTGTTAACAGATCGGTACTCGATTCTGGCCTAACACTTGGAATCGCTGGCGATAAACGCGGGCCCAGCGCACGAGTTCTCCGCGTCGTGGAATGGAGAGACCCCATCCTTTCTCAAAAGAGGAAGAATGGGGTCCGGAGCGACTACTTCGTGGTTGTCAGAGTGGCTGCTTTCTGTTTTAGCAGTTTCTGAATGATGGGATGGCGCGCCAGCGCGATGGACTTGTCCGCCGGTGCGCCAAAGAGTTCTGGATGCAGATAGAGTCCTCGGTCGCTCTGCGGCTTAGATACCTCGACTGGAATGCGATGTGCGTTCGCCCAAGCGTCTTGCCGGATGCCGGTCACTTGCCAGGAGACTTCCACGTTGGGCTTGTCCGTCTTGATGCTGAATTGGTGGTTGGCCACCTTGCTGGCGACAATGGCCTGCGAGAATTGGCCAATGACCGTGAGCTGGTAGCGAAAGTCCCGGTTCAAGGCCTCGAACCAATCGGGCAACATGATCACCGCGTTCCCCTCGGCGTCCGTGACTAGGTTGCCGTTGTAGATGTTCATCATATCGGGCGATTCCACAAAAGAGTGAAATAGATACTTGTTCCCGGGGTCGACTGGGTCGTCGATTTTGAAGGAACCTGCAGCTTTGGAGAGATTGCCGTCGACGTCAACATCGCCATTGAAGAATGCGGCAAAGCCTCCACTTTGATTGGCGGCAGCTAGGGCGTCGCCGGTAGAGTCGTTAAAGGCGAATACGCCGGAACCTCCACCGTTGTGACTGATGCCATCCACTCCGTCGGGTCCGAAACCATTAGCCCCGGCCGCGGCATCACTCTCACCCCACACACCGATTCCGTTGCTGCCAGGCAGCGCTTTACCCTGCACTGCGATTCCGGTACCGCCGCTGACAATCTCGCCAATCACCCCCACAGCAGCGTTTCCGGATGCCTGGCCTACGACGCCGCGTCCCTGGTTGGAAGCAGAGGTTCCGAGCACGCCGAAGGTGAACCCGCTGTCTCCTGATGCCGTGGCGGCTCCCGTAACCGCGGCGATGTTGTCCTGCGACAGAGTCATGGTGCCGATAACCGCTTGCCCTTGGCTCGTAGCCTGAACTCCAACTGCCGAGATTGTTCCGGCGCTGAAGCTTCCTGTGCCGTCACGTTTCACAATGGCGCTCGCGGTGTCGGCGCTGGTCGGAGGAACCGTCCAGTTCAGCGCGAGCGTGCCGCTATGTGTAACCGGTGAGCCGCTCACAGTGAAGTCGGTACTCGGGGCACTTAAACCGACGCTGGTCGCAGTGCCCGTACCGGGAAACGTCTGGCCCGGAGCAAACGTGATCCGTCCGTTGCTGACCACCTTCAACCCAGTCTCTGCCGGCGGTTTTGATCCCGAGGCATAGAGCAAGTTCAGCGAGCCACTGGTCGTCGCCGTGTTATTGCCTATGGGTTCTGCCTGCCATTGGAAAGCCTGCTTCACGGAAGTGCCGATGGTCTTATTGAACGCCGACGCTGCCAGGTTCAGCGGCTGCGAGTTCCTTCCCGCGCTCGCGGTCGCATTGCCAGTCGCCGCCAAGCTCAACGTTCCCCGAACTGTCGTTCCGCCGACTACATCCAGAGTCGTCGCCGGAGAGGTCGTGTTAATTCCGATCTTCGCGGTGGCTCCCGTCCCCGATTGAAAGAGGACCGAGTTGCCGAGCGATCCGGTGGTGTTAAGCCACAGCGGAACAAAGTCCGTCGCGCCCGTCCCAGTCACAGAAGGCGAAGCGCTGATCGAAACGGAGTTGGCTCCCACGGAAGTAGCCGTAGCCGTCGCGTTCCCGCTGGTCGCTGCCGCCAGCAAGAATGCGGATGCCGGCAGCCCCCCGACTGTTTCGGCATCCGCCGCCTTCAAGGCGTAAGGCACACTCAAAAGCAACACTCTGGCCTGTTCCTCGCCCCCGTTCAGGCGCACGCCCAGCCAGCGTGATTCTCCGGCGCTAAAAAGTTCCAGAGGCAAACCTTCTGGTTTGGTGGCGCCCAGCTGCACACTGTAGTTACCCCTAGCATCGGTCTGTAGGTTTTGCGTTTCGAGCCACAGCGGAGCACCTTCGCTTTGCTCCTTGTAGATGGCGAAGGTGGCTCCGACTGTGCCGGCTATGGGTTTCCCCTGGGCGTCGAGGGTCCTGCCCGCGTAGGAAACCAGGCGTGGAACTGACGTTGACGATTGCATCGCCGACTGCTGCGCATTGAGCAACGCGCAAAGCAGCAGGGCAGCAAACAACTTGCCGAATACACAACTTGCAAATCTCATGACTTCACCTCTCGACTGATTTCAATTCTGATCGACCATTCCTGACGGAACGGGTAACGCCTCCTGGGGCACAAGTGGGGATGCCGGATGAATCGCCTTTTTCCGTCGTGGTCTTGCGTCAGCTCAGAGCCACTCTTAACCATGCGGCGACAAGCCCTTCTCCGAATTCAGGGAGCTGGTTCGTCTCAGGACCTGGCTGCCGGCTACCCCACTGGGCCGCTTACCCGGATAAGACAAAAGGCGGGAAAACATTTCATGCGTTCTGATCCGCGGTTTTCGTGAGGACAGGAAACGCGAGGTGGTTTCAAGATGCAGAAATGACGGGACGGCAGAAGCTGCGAGTAACTTGGCGTCGAAAGCGGTGTGAGATTCGGACTATTAGGGGAACTTCTTAGTGTCGCTCACCATCAAGAGCGGCCCACTCACCTGCCTGGATGAAGCTGGCCCAATAGAAAGGATGTCGACGATGGTTGCGTTTGAGCATCGCGAGTTTCGTTTGACGCAGCGCTTCGCCGCGGCCGAGGCCTTGGTTGAGGCCGGTATAGTAGGAAGTCATCAACTCGCGGGTTGTGTAGTCGCTCACTGGCCAGAGGCTCATGACCAACGTTTGGGTGCCCGCCAGGAAAAATGCCCGCCGCAAGCCGTAGACGCCCTCACCATTTCTAATTGCACCCAGGCCCGTGTCACAGGCAGAGAGGGTAACCAGCTTCGTCCCCTGCAGGTTGAGGTTGGACGCTTCCAGTGCTGTGAGAATGCCGTTGTCACGCCCTGTGCTCAGATTGGCGCCGGAGAGCGCCAATCCGGAACGCAGCAGGGGGTTTTTGATGTTTACATTAGCGTTGATTGAGCGTGTGGTCTCCCCTTCGAGATTTGGCGCCTTTTCCCGGAGCTTTGCTGTTCCATCTTGCAGAAAGAACCCATGCGTCGCGATGTGAAGAATTTGCGGCGCATTCGTTTGTTCCAACGCCTGTTTGGTTGCTCGCCCGCCCGTCAAGACTGTGGCTTTGGGAAAGACTGACTTAATAGCACGCGCTTCCTGCGCGGTGCCGGTGAGAGGGGAAAAGTACACCGTCGCGAGATCGTCTGCTGTCGTTATGCCACGCCGCTGCGCTAGATTCGCCGGCAGCAAACGTGTCTTCTCAGAGGCCATAGTGGCTAGCTGTACCAGTTGCGGCTCGCCGTAGGTCGGGTCCGCCAAGATGAGCGGACCGGTCCGGCTGTCGCGAGCGACCTGCAGCCGCAGCAGGTCCCGACCCGTCGTCAAATAGCTGATCGAATACTTTTCGATCAGATACCGATCCTGCTCATCCTTCAGCGCTTCGAAGGGAATCAGGTTCAAGTCTCCTTCAGGCGAGATGAGTAGGTGGCCAGCATCGCCGGCTAACGCACGAACCGGTTGCATGATTTTTTGATCCACAACGCGCGCCAGCCGCTGCACGTCGGTGCGCTGTGGGTCCCGTAGCGCCTGGCGAAAAGCAAGCAGCCGGCCATCAATCTCCTTCTTCGGGCCCAGGTCGACGCCACGAACTTCTCCCTGGGCGCGAATTACGTATGCCACGTAATGTTCCTGGCCGACGGCGGTGGGATCAAGCTGGCGATCGGTGACGAACTCGTAGGCTTTGGGCGAAATCGGACGATAGACAGCAAACTCAAGCAAAGCAGCATCGCTGGGTAGAGCGGCCTGAATCTGAGTTACGGTAATCGGCTGCGTTCGTTGATATACGCCCGCGCTGCGCTTGCTGACTTCCCGTTCAATATTCTCTCTTTGCTCTTCCAGCACCCTGATCTGTTGATCGTGCTCTGCAGCCGACGTTTTCTGCGGCCCTTCGAACGCCAACTGCGCCAATCTCTTCGTGGTGACGTTCAGTTGATCCAAGACCTGCTGATCTTGCGGGCTCGACCGGCGACGCAGGGTTTCGAAGCTGTTGGCCATAGCGTCGAGCACTCTTCCCTTGCGCTGCAGCACAGTGTTCGCAGCCAGTTCGGCAGCCGCGGGAGAATTGCGCGCCTTCTGAAGGTGCAGCATGATGGTCTGATCTTCAATATCAGCGAGCGTTCCAAGATAGATGAGCTTCTGCTCTTCGGAGCCTGCGGCCAGGTTCAGCCGAATGTTGTATTCGAAGATGTCATTGGCGCGCCCCTGCGTTGAAATCGCCTTTTCCAGATCGCCCTTGACGGCATACAGATTCGCCAAATTGGCCAGCGTGCCAGCAAGATCAGGATGATAGTTGCCCTGCGTTTTTTCTTTAATGGTGATGGAACGCTGGTACAGCGACTCGGACGTAGCATAATCCCCGGTCGCCTTGTAGATAACCGCCAGTAGATTGAGAGGATAGGAAATGGAAGGGTGGTCAGATCCCAGTGACTTCTCCCAGATCGCCAGGGCTCGCCGGCAGAATTCTTCTGCTTTAGAAAACTGGTCCTCACTGCTGTAGAGAACCGCGAGATTGTAAAGAGTTTGTGCCACATCCGGATGATCGGGGCCCAGAGCTTTTTCCCTGATTGCCAGCGCCCGCCGGTACAGCGGTTCCGATTTCTGAGGATCCGTATAGACATTGGCGAGATTGTTGAGGGCAGTGGCAACGTCGGGATGCTCAGGGCCTAAGGCCTTCTCGCGGATCTCGATAACTCGTTTGTACAGTTTCTCGGCTCGAGTGTCCTCGCCCGTAGCGCGCGCGATGATCGCCAGATTGTTTACAACACTGGCAATCAACAGATGGTCCGGTTCCAGCCACTTCTCCCTGATGGAGAGCGCCCGCTGAAAGACTGTTTGTGCCTTGGTGTACTCGCCTCGCTCTCGGTAGAAGGCACCGAGATTATTGAGGATTGCGCTCACCGCTATGTGATCCACTCCGAGATTTTTTTCTCTGATGGCGAGAGCGCGCAGGTAGAGCGGCTCCACTCGCGCCGAGTCCCCGTTGTCACTACAGATGTTGGCCAAGCCAAACAGAGAGGTCGCGACCTCAGGATCATCCAGTCCTAATTCCTTCTCCCGAATCGAAAGGGCACGCTCGGCCAGCGGTAGCGCTTCATCGTATTTATCCTGTTTCCACAACTGGGTTGCTTCCGATTGGAGCTGTCGGGCCTCGTTTAGTACAAAGTCCTTTTCCGTTGCTGCACGCAGTTCTGCTAGGCGAACTTCATACCGCCCTGGAGCCGCGTTCCTCTGCCGGGGCTCGATGGTCAACAGGCAGGCTCCGCAACCGGTGGTCGTGAATTCAATGACCTCCTCCCCCACTTTTCGTGGGTCAGCATCCATTTCGAAGATCATCTTTCCGGCGGGTGAAAGCAGGCGGGCGACAATATCGATGCCTTGTTGCTCGATAAGCACTCTCGCGTATTGACCCTCGGCGAGGCCTATTCGGAAGGCGTGCTTCTGCCCGCCAGTCAGTTCCCGGTGAATGGCGTTGGCGGGGTCAATAGCGGCGAGATCTGCTTGACTCGATGCTGTGGCCGGCTCGATTGTTCCAGACAACGAGCGCGGTGCGATCGATGCGAGAGGCAAGGACACGGTCTTCAGCGATGAAAGCGTGAGCGTTATTGTTACGCAGAGAGCGAGTTTGGCCGTCAAGGGGTCCCCCCTGAGAATGGTGTCGCATCCTTCGTGACCGTTACAGCTGGCCGGAGGTCTCGCGCGGACGGACGCGCTGAGAAATGGTAATTTACCACGATCAACGCAGGCGCGCTGCTTTTCCGACCCTGCGGAAGGCTTGGCGGAGGGATCCCTACTTCACGACAGCCCGGAAAGCGTAAGCGGTGGCCAACTTGGACGTGTCGTTCGCCCGAATGCCGCTGAGTTGCACCAGATAGTTCTGCCGTTTCTATAGTGGTCTGGAAAGGCGCAGGACACGGACTTCAGACCCCAACGGGAGAGCGGTTCTAGCCTGGCTTTAGTCAACAGAACCTGTCTGGTGGCCGAGTCTTTGAGTTCCACTTGATACTTGGAAAATTCGCTCACTTCCGGTTCCATCTTCAGAAACACCAAGTCCGTGTCTGAAGATGTCAAGACCGAAGGAAGCTGTCCGGCGCCACGAATCGCGGGCGTGAGCACAAAAGCGGCAATCTTAAGCCGATCGAGGCTTTGGGAGGTTCGAATTGGTTACCGATCCTCCACTGCTCTCCGATGGATTCCTCTCGAGTAACTGTTGTTCCAGCGACATCCGCTCGACTCCGCACGGCTGAGTTGGTCCCCGCAGCCGCCTGTTAGCCAGCCCAAGATATCCGGTCGCAACAGAAGCACGATCGCCGGCCCGCGCTTCGACCTTCTTTTGGAGACCCGGGCTGAGATGCTTGCGAATGTGGTTCACGGTCCGGGGCATGTTTACTTCCTCTCCTTCGGTTTCAAACGTGCCAAATGCGCATCAAATCTGTCTTGGCCCTGGCCATAAACCGTTTGTAAAACTTACTTTGGCTTACGCCTGAATTGTCACCGGCGCCTACTATCTCGCCGCTTCGATTTCGGCAACAATGCGGTTGAGGTGGTAGACCTTTCGCATTCCCTCAAGCAAGGCCCGGCTGTCGACCGCTATCGACCGGTTCTTGGCTGCGTCGTAGCCATAGTCGCCCCCGAGAGAAAAAATGTTGCCGTCAAAAAGCAGACCGACAATGTTCGCATTCTTGTCGATCACCGGGCTCCCCGAATTGCCGCCGGTGGTGTCGTTCGTTGTGCAAAAATTCATGGGCGCCGTCGGATTGATCAGTCCCTTGGCCGTGAGCCAGCTCTCGGGCAAATTGTAGGGTGGCGCTCCCGTAGCGCGTTCGTACAATCCCCCAATTGCCGTGTACGGCTGAACAAATCTGCCCTCGGCGTCTTCGAAGCCCTTCACGGTTCCGTAAGTCAGGCGCAGGGTGAAAGTGGCGTCTGGATCGACGCTGGTTCCGAAGATCGCGAAGCGCGCATCGGCAATCTTTTTAGCGGCAGCACGCGTCGGAGCATCCACTCTCGCCTCGTAGTCTTTACGCACAGCCAGGAGATCGTCGTTGATCAAGGCGGCGAAACGTATCATGGGATCGGTGGAGGCCGCGATCAAAGCCTGGCCGCCCTTGTACAGCTCTTCCCGAACCTTCGGCTCTCCCAGATGGGTCCCGCTCACCAGGCGGTGCGCCAGTTGCTCCGGCGAATCCTTGCCCAGCATTTTCCGGACGAAGGCGTCGTCCGTTCCGAGGTCGCGGCGGATGACGGTGAACAAGAACGCAAGGTTAAGCTCTTCAAGATCGGGGTAGACGGGCGCAGGAGCGGCCAACTCCTGCTCCCTGGCGACCAGGGCCTGATCCGTGAATTGGGGCAGCCGTTCGGAGTTGGGCTTGGTGCGCTCCGCAGCCGCCCGAACCAGGGTGATGGCATTCCCGAGCAGGGCTCCCCGGAAGGCACGGTCGCTCAGCTCTGTGGCTCGCACAAAAAGCTGTGAGCGCACATGTTGAATATGCTCGATGTCGTCCCAAGCAGAGACGTAGGCGGCCACCTTCGGGTCCGCAGCTGTGGCCGCGCGCAGCTTCTGCTCATCTTGCACCTTGCTCCCAAAGAACTGCGGATCGAGCAATGCCTGCTGCCGGCCAAAGTAAACCTTGAAACCGTTTTCCAGGAAGAACAGGTCATCACTCGCCGCACGACCCTGCTGTGGCCCGCGGGCAATGAACGCCTCCAGTTCCCCACGCCGCTCGGAGATTTCCGGAATCCTGTTGGGGTAGAGCACGTCGCGCTCGAAGGCGAGTTGTGATGTTGTCAGTTCGCGGAAAGTACCACCCGGGTTGCCTGAGACAAAGATCAGGTCGCCGTCTTTGGACCCGTTTGCGCTCCAGTGCAGGTAATCCTTGGTAGCCGCCGGTTTGTCTGCCTCGTAAGCCCGGAGCACACCGATATCAAAATCGAAGCGCGGGAAATTGAAATTGTCTGGGTCGCCGCCAAATTGGGCGACCGAAAACTCAGGTGCGAAAACCAGACGCACGTCGTTGTAGCGTTTGTAGTGGTAAAGATCGTAGACGCCACCGTGGTACAGCGATACCAAGTCGCAGCGGACGCTGTGATCCGAGCCGCAGCTTTGCTGGAGCTCAGCCTCTTTGGCATGCAGAGCTTTGTTGGCCTCGTCGCCGGTCTTGCCGGCCGTAGCGGCCTGAATTTCTTTGGTTACGT